>Ga0189291_100122_pt1 | contig 75689 bp, 71 predicted proteins | sample UW1redminimetaG_FD_130331 | JGI IMG/M metagenome (GOLD analysis project Ga0189291, IMG submission 130331) | Marine microbial communities from the Costa Rica Dome - UW179B-red mini metaG | ecosystem: Environmental > Aquatic > Marine > Oceanic > Photic zone | place: Costa Rica: the Eastern Pacific...
CTTTGACCTGCCGGACTGACCCGTCTCGACGTTGCCAACAATCGCCTGCCCACCAGCTTCCACATTCACGTGCTCGACAGTGACTTTCTGCTGACCCTTGCCGCGGTGCTTATCCAGAGTGGCTAGTTGCTGCGCAAAAAGAGTCATCAGTTTGTGGGCATGCTTCAATTCCAAATCTCGACCTTCGAACGTCTCGTTAGCTAACGCCGCGCGCCGCAAGCACTCCAGGCCGGCTTCATGTGTCCCAACCATTTGCAATGCAAGCATGCCCTCTACCCCGTCAGCAGGCACAAGGCTTTCGTAAAGTTCAACGGCTCGGGCTATGCGTGCTCGCACCTCCGATTTGCTCGCTCCCGAAGGATGCCAAAGGAGTTGCGAAATTTCACGCAGCTTCTGATTTAGCACTTCACCCGCATCAGTCCGAAACACCTCCCGCAAAGCGATTGCGGAGGTAATCTCATAAGACGGTTCAGTATCTTCGGCAGGCAAATCCAGTTCTTTAGGTGTTTTTTCCATGTCACTTGCAACTTTTGGAGGGCCTTGGGTAGGATCTTACCATCCCCAGTTCCAAAAAACAGGCCTTAACTGCCAAAAAATCTTACTGTGCATGGGGTTGTTCATAGGTTTTTCATGGGTACTCCCCTCCCCTCCGGACTCAAACGCCCGATAACGTGCAACATCTCCCTTCAAAGCGCACATACTTGGAAGATAAAGTTCCAAAAAGAATTCGGCACCCGGCACCTTGTCGAAGCTTAGGCGAAGGAAATGATAATTCGAGACAATATTGGTCCCGCTCCGTCGAAAACGCGTCCACAGTTCTGAAGTTTTAGCCAGGAGTCCCAATAGTCGCCTTGGTTCCATAAGTACCAAGCAAAGGATCTACAAATCAAGGAGCACCGCAGTGTAACATGGTCGCTCTGCTATACCGCAGAGCGAAGAGCAAACCCCGCTCTTGTTCCGATAGGGCATAGCAGCATAAATTGCGATGGGGCAATGCATGTCAAGAAACGGGATAAAGATTTGATTTTTTTGGCCTGCCCATTCGATTTGTCTTCGACAGTCGGGAATAGAATTGCTTTGCTCAGTAAGAAGGGTCGACCAGGAATGTTCTTGTGAGCCCGCTTGGTGCCGTTCTCCGCAAAGTGCATTGCAGCTCTCCCGGTCAGGAAATCGCAGCGACGCTAGATACTGAAGTATTCGCAGGAGCCCATCCCCACACGCACAGCACTAAGTTGATCTGTCCGAAAGGCGCCGGTGTCGATGGGGATCCGGCTGCCCGTCATCTTGGCTTTGGGCACAATGGTATGACCATGCACCACGAACTGTCCATCATCTCGCACGGAGGTCATAAACTCGGGATGCCCCCAGAGCAGCACATCAGCTCTTTGTTCTTCTGGAGCGCGATTGGGTGACAGAGCTGCATGCACACAATGGACATTGCCGCTGGACCAGATCAATGGCAGCCCACGCAACCAATCCTGCAGACCGGCTGGCATCGCCTTTTCCAAAGCGTTGGCAATTGCAACAGCTGCATCCGTGTCTGCTTCGCCTGAATTCAGGGCCACTCCGAAACTTGCCAAAGTATCGATCCCGCCGTTGCGCAACCATTGGGCGCCGCGACCTGCGGGATCATCTATGAAATCGAGCAACATCCGTTCATGGTTTCCCATGAGGCAAATCACTTGCTCCGGGTTATCTTGTTGGGTTTCGAAGAGCCAACTGAGCACTTGAGCTGAATTGCGCCCCCGGTCAATGTAGTCACCAACAAAAACGACAGGCTCCGGCCCCTCTGCAACCTGGTCCAACCGGCGCATTATCGCTTTCAAAAGATCGGCGCAACCATGGATGTCACCAATCGCAAAAAATGGCTGCTCAGGCCGCAAATCCGCCGCTGTCGGCTTGGCGGAAGATTGCCGTAGCCTGGCCCACCCGAGAATCTGCGATTTGAGGCGCGTGATCACCCATTATTCCTTAATGTTTTCTGAGCGCGTATTTGGCCCATTCTCCCCGGCTTTTCAATCATGCGACAAAACATGCTTTATCTGCGGCAGATCAGTCACTCTCCATACTCAAAAAGATGCATCTTCTGCGTGTAGGGCGTTGCGTGTGTAACGGTCTAAGGTTACTAATAAACCATTAACAGCCGGTACACCTGTGGAACACTGCGTGCTGCCAATTATCGCACCGTTTCGTGATACCAAACACAGGTAGATTGCATGCGCAAACCTCACTTCAACACGTTGTATGGTCTGCTGCCATTAGCGGCTTTGTCCGCCCTGCCAGCAAGTGCTGTCGCGCAACAGTCTTACTCATACAACAGTTACGGGACACCAGGGCTCATTGATATGCCCACTGCCGAAAGTGCTGAGGACGCGGAGCTGGCGCTCTCAATCAGTCATTTTGCCGGTTCAACACGGAACACTCTGAGTTTTCAGATTACACCACGGCTGTCAGGCAGTTTTCGCTATAGTAAAATTGAAAACTATGTTGGAACTCGAACACTATTTGATCGATCATTCGATTTGCGGTTTCGCTTTGTTGACGAAGGCCGGTATCGTCCCTCTATGGCTGTGGGCCTTCAAGATTTTATCGGAACCGGTGTTTACTCTGGCGAATACGTTGTTGCAACCAAACATGTCACGCCCCGCCTTACCGTCACTGGTGGCTTGGGCTGGGGGCGTTTGGGAAGTTACAATAGCTTCACGAACCCCTTGGGAATTATCGATCAACGGTTTGAGGAACGGCCGGTTGGTACCGCGGCAACTGGCGGTCAGATCGAAAGCGCCAAATGGTTTCGGGGTGATGCTGCCTTTTTTGGTGGCATCGCCTGGCAAGCGACGGACAGACTTACCTTGAAGGCTGAATATTCTTCGGACGCATATCCTCGAGAAACCAGCCAAGGCCTGTTCGAGCGTAAATCACCGCTCAACTTTGGCGTTGACTATCAGCTGCGCGACAACCTGCGTATGCAGGCCTATTATCTTTACGGCTCCGAAGTCGGTGTTTCCTTCAACGTGCTTACCAACCCACGCAAACCTGCCATCAATGGCGGGGTTGGCCCCGCTCCATTGCCCGTAAAACGCCGGATCGCGGGCCAGGCAGGCAACCTTGGCTGGGCAGGTGAACCTGATGCCAAGGCATCCATTCAGGCTCAGACCGCATCTTTGTTGGCAAAAGACGGCATGGTGCTGGAGGCGTTGAAACTTGGCGGTCGCAGCGCAACAGTTCATATTCGCAATGATCGTTATCTGGCCCGGCCAGAAGCCATTGGCCGAACAGCGCGCATTCTAACGCAAACCATGCCGGCATCCGTGGAACAGTTCACGATCATCCCTGTCGAGAATGGGATCCCGCTGTCTGCCACCACGCTCAATCGTTCGGACATGGAAGACCTTGAATATGCGCCAGACGCAACATGGACCAGCTATGCGCGCGCCGACATCAATGACGCTGCTGGCTCTCTTGATGACGCAACCTATGCCGCAGACCTTTACCCGAAGTTTCGTTGGTCCGTCGGCCCCTACGTAAGCGCTAGCTATTTTGACCCGCAAGAGCCGGTGCGCGTGGATGCGGGCCTTCAGTTAAAGGCCCGCTATGACATTGCACCAGGATGGATCGTGTCAGGGACGCTCCAACAACGCCTCGCCGGCAATCGCAAAGACGCAACGCGCGTTTCGGATTCCAAGATTCAGCGGGTGCGCTCAGATAGCAATCGGTACGCACAAGAAGGCGATACTGCGATCAAGGACCTGACACTTTCGCATTATTTCCGCCCCGGCAAAGACCTCTATGGCAGGGTAACAGTTGGTTATCTTGAATCCATGTATGGCGGCATCTCAAGCGAGCTGCTTTGGAAACCTGTTGGAAGCCGTTTGGCCTTTGGCGGCGAAATTAACTATGTGAAACAACGCGACTTTGATCAGAGGCTTGGGTTCCAGGACTACGGCGTCGCAACCGGGCACCTGTCCGGTTATTACGACTTTGGCAATGGATATCATGGCCAAATTGATGCAGGGCGTTACCTGGCCGGGGATTGGGGCGCGACGATCACGTTGGATCGGACTTTCGCAAATGGTTGGAGTGTCGGCGCCTACGCAACCTTCACAGATGTCTCCTTCGACGACTTTGGCGAAGGCTCTTTCGACAAAGGCTTGCGCTTTACTGTGCCCCTTGATCATTTGCTGGGCAAACCCACCGGCCGAACCTATAAAACGGTTATTCAGCCTCTGAGCCGCGATGGCGGCGCACGGGTGAATGTTCAAGGACGCCTCTATGACACCGTCCGCAGCTACCACGACCCGGAGCTCAAAAACAGCTGGGGCAGGTTCTGGAGATGAAAATCAAACACCTATTACCGCTGCTCGTTACTGGCTTTCTGACCGCCTGCGGATCTGAGCCAAGGGAGAACACCGTGCTCGGCCCCTATTTGCAGGGGCTACAAAACCTGGGGCGCCCCGCCCCAGTGAGTCCTAGCGCAGAAGATATCCGTGACCAAATTACGCCGGAAGTCCGGGCAGAGCTTGGCGGCGCACCACTGATGATCGCCGTGTTGGAAAAGAACAACCTCGCCTCGGTTTTGATAGAAGAGCGGCGGAACCGCAATCTGGTGACTTATTTCACCCCTGACGGTATCTCGCTGACCCTTAAAGACGGCGTGCTTGTTGGCACCCGCGGATTAGGGTTTGACCTAATGAGCGCCGATGTTGCCGACATCTTGCCCGCCATACAGCGCAATGGGCGCGAGGTCGTGCGCATCCACCGCTATCTCGACGGGGAAGATCAGATTGTCATCCAGAGCTTTGTTTGTGACTTTCAGGGGCGCCGGGAAGTGACAGAGACCTGCTATGGCGACGGTCTCAAGATTGAGAATTCATACCGCATCGGCGGCACAGGCAAAATTGTCTCGTCGCGGCAGTGGATCGGCGTCGAGCAGGGGTATGTCCGGCTGGAGCCTGCATCGTGAACCAACAGCACATGGAAAAAGTCGCTTCGGGATTGATCCCGACAAAGACATCACCGGAACGTCGATTTCGGACACATCAAAAGAGCTATTCGGGGGAATTGCATGTTTAAACGTATGATCACAGTGGTTGGGCTAACCGCGCTTTTCGGATGCGGGTCCGCTTACATCTCTCCAAAGGTCACCGATGTGGATGGCAAGGTGCGCATCGTCGCACTGAACAATCAAACCGTCTTGGCGGCCAACCGGTCATCCTACCGTCCCAAGCAAATTCCCAATGTGTTTTTTCAAAACGCAGGAAGCGGCGGAACCGGACGCGGTGCTGGCGCGGTCCCTGCCCCGACGTTGAACCCACAATCCCCGCCGAACGCCCTCGCGCTGCGGGTGCCAAATGATCCCCCCCGCAGCTCTTACGATATCGGCGTTGGCGACGTATTGCTTCTGGCGACCCGTGGCGGCGGCAGCACTGTCGAAGAGCTGAGCGGGCTTCTGGCGGCTCAGAACCGTCGGCAAGGTTATACCGTTCAAGATGACGGCGCGATCGCCATTCCGGATGTGGGCCGCGTGATCGTGGCAGGCATGACGCTGGAAGAAGCCGAAGCAACATTGTTTCAGCGCCTGCTGGAAAACCAGATCGACCCGTCCTTCAGCTTGGAAATAGCCGAATTCAACTCCAAACGTGTTTCCATCGGTGGTGCCGTCGGCAATCCCACAGTTGCCCCAATCACTTTGACTGAATTGACATTGGATCAAGCGATTGCGGCTGCTGGCGGCATCAAAACCCCTGATCTCGACTATGCCTCCATCCGTATCTATCGTGACGGAGAATTGTACCAGATCCCTCTCAAGGAATACCTGCGCCGTGGCGATCTTCAGAAAAAGCGCCTCGTTGCCGGGGACAGCGTCTTTGTCGACACCGAATACCAACTTGACCGTGCACAGGACTACTTTGCCGAGCAGATCACATTGTCCCAGTTCAGACAGCAATCGCGCGTTCTTGCATTGAACGAGTTGCAGTCTGAAGTGAACCTCAGACGCGCTGCGCTGAATGAGGCCCGCGCAAACTATCAGGCGCGTCTGGAACTTGATGCTGTCGGCCGGGACTATGCCTATCTCTCGGGCGAGGTGAACAAACCCGGCCGCTTTACCCTGCCGTTTGGCCGCAAAGCCACATTGGCCGATGCGCTTTACTCAGAAGGTGGGTTTGACACAACAACAGGCAATCCATCCCAGATCTACGTGTTGCGCGGCTCGCCTGATCCACGCGATTTCGGCGCAGTGACAGCATGGCATTTGAACGCTCGCAATGCCGCCAACCTGACACTGGCCACGCGGATGGAACTTCGCCCCAACGACATTGTTTTCATCGCTGAACAACCTATCACCCGCTGGAACCGTGTTGTTAACCAGATCACACCCTCCCTGATCACCGGCGCAGCCTCCGCCGTATCAAACTAGGTTGATGAAGACGGGCTCCGGCAAAATGCCGGGGCCTTTCCTTGCCTTTGGGCAAGCCAGTGCTGGCTGTTGCCAAGCCGACATGAGGCCGCATCAGACCTCACCTCAATACTCTCAGGTCACCTGCAGCAATAGACGGGACAATCAGCGCCATGCAGCGGCCATTGGTGCGCGCGCCGGGCCGATCAAGGCTCGCCCCATGAAGCCATAATTTAGAATGGCTCAGTCCCATCTCGATCACGCCCTTGCTCAGGTTTCTCAATGCAGGAGGTCCATGACCCCAAGAAATGCGGCGTTGAGAAACACATAACCCAAGCGGCAATTAGAACTGAACAATGCCGAAAAACAGAAAAGGCCGCCAAAGGCGACCCGATCAAGAAAGATAATGGCGGAGCGACAGGGATTCGAACCCTGGAGACGGTCTCCCGCCTACACACTTTCCAGGCGTGCGCCTTCGACCACTCGGCCACCGCTCCGTTGGGGGCGGTTTACCGTTACCCCGCCATAAGTTGCAAGAGGGAAATCGCGCCCTTTTGCCCCTCTGTGCAATTAACTTTCCAGATGCACATAGACCCGGCGATTCACCCGGCCTTTCTTTTCGATTTTACCGAGCCGCAGTGCGCCGATTTCCCCGGTGCGGGCCACATGGGTGCCGCCGCAAGGCTGCAGGTCGATCCAGTCATCCTCTTCGCCAATGCGCACCAATCGCACGTCGTCGGCCCCCATGGGGGGCTTGACGGCCATCGTCTTGATCAGATGCGGCGCATCGGCCAGCTCGCGCGAGGTGATCCAACCGTCGCTGACGCGGGCATCCATGCCGACATATTCATTGAGGTCTTCTTCGATTCCATCGCGGTCTTCTGGCGCGTTTGGCATGTCAAAATCCAGCCGCCCGTGGGTTGCAGAGATCTGGCCGCCCGTGACGCCAAAGGGAATGACAACCGACAACAGATGCAGGGCCGTATGCACGCGCATCAACCGATGTCGGCGGTCCCAGTCCAATTCCTGCACCACGTGCGCTCCGACAGGCGGTAGCGCCGCAGGTTCGGCCGCCACCAATACGATGTCATCGCCCTGTCCTTTGACGGCCGTTGCAATGGGCAGGCGTTGCCCGTCCCAGGACAGCCAGCCCGAATCCCCCGGTTGTCCGCCGCCCGTCGGATAAAACACTGTCGCATCCAAGACGACACCGCCCTCAGGGGTGATGCTTTTCACTTTGCCTGGTGCCTCTCGCAAATAGGCATCATCGCGAAACAGCATCGTGGTCATAGGCTGTCATCCTCATTCTTTGTCATATTTTGCGCCGGATCCTTGGGTTGCTGTGCCAGCACCTCGGGATTGCGCAGCCAAAGATCGCGCTGTGCAAATGGAATTTCAAAGCCTTCCTCGGCAAAACGCGCGGCGATCGCGTGGTTTATATCGCTCTTGATCGACATCATCCAGTTCACGTCGCGCAGATAGCAGCGGATCTCGAACTCAAGCGAATCTGCCCCGAAATTGACCATCAGAACATTCGGCGGCGGCGTGGTCAGAACCATCGGCTGCGCCTCGGCGATCTCGCGCAAGACCTTTTCGACATGCCGTGTGTCAGTGCCATAAGCCACGCCAACCGGCACGATCAACCGGCCCACGGTGTTGCCGCGGGTGAAGTTGGTTACAGTGCCGGAGACCAGATCCGCGTTGGGCACGATCACATCGGTGCGGTCAAAGGTCTCGATCCGGGTCGAGCGCACGGAGATGTCACGTACGTATCCCATCTGGCCGCCCACTTCGATCCAATCGCCCTCGGAAATGGGGCGTTCAATCAGCAGGATAATCCCGGAGACAAAGTTGCTGACCACAGTCTGAAGGCCAAAACCGATGCCCACAGACAGCGCCCCGGCGACAATCGCAAGCGACGAAAGATCAAGGCCCGCCCCGGTCACCGCTGCCAGGGCGGCAAGGAATATCCCGACATAGCCAAGGCCCGACACGATGGCATTCTGCCCGCCCACATCAATCTTGGTCTTGGGCAGGACATTGTTGCGCAGCGCCGATTGTACCAGCCGGGTCAGCCCGTAACCGATGACAAAAATCACCGCAAAGGCAAGGAAATCCGTCGGTGAAATCCGGCTTTCCCCAATGGCAAAGCCACGCCCGATCGCCGACCACAATTCGGTCAGATCCGTGACCCGCGCGCCCCAGACCAACGCCAGCACAGGCGCGACAAGAACCAACAGGATCAGCCCGAACAACACCGGCCAAAGCGCATCCCGCGCCTGCACCCCCTGCCCTGTTACGGCGCCATAGACATCCGCGGTAAAGCGCTGCAGGGACATCACAAGCCCAAGCAGGATCAGGGTCAGGATATAGGGCGGCAGGATCGCATCGGCGGCCCTGAAATACCCCGCCGCCAGCAAGATCGGAGAGAGCAGCCCGACAACAACCGCCCCCGTGCCAAGCCAGCGCACTACCCGGCTCAAGCTGGACACGCGCGGCTCTGCGTCCGTTTCGTCCTCGTTCAGGATCACCTCATACCCGCGCAGAACGCTCCCGATCCGGTAAAGCGCGATGGAAGAGACGAGCATCGGCGGGAAGGTCAGCACCGCTTTGGTGGCTTCGGCGTAAAAACCCGATTGCAACACCAGCGTGATGACTTCGCCCAGCACAATCATCACTGTGATCACCGCCACATGAAAGCGCAGCTCACCACGTTTGTCCTGCGGCAGCAGGATCAATGCCTCGTCATCATTGGAAGAAAACACCCGGTCGGAGACCCAGCGCACACACATCATTATGCCCGCCAGCACCGCGATGCTGATCAATACCTCATGACCGGACTCGCCAAAGAACTGGGTCGAGATCGCCGCAAAGGCCAAGAGGATCATGCCTGCAAACGGCAAGATCACCTGAAGCAAGGACACCACGAAACCCCAGATCCCCAAGCCCCGTGCGCCCAACCGGCGCAGCTTGTCCACGATTACGCGGGACCACTTTTTACCGCGCAAAATCAGGATGCTGCCCAACACCAGCAGCAGAAGGGCAATCGGCAGGGTCGAACGCAGCTCATCCCAGCTGTGTTCCTTGCCCCTGCGCGGATTCTCGTTCCACAACCCGTCTACCGCACGCATGAATTCTGTCAGCGCCGGTTGCCAATGTACCGGATTGAGCGGCGATGGCGTCACGGTGAGCAATTCCCGTGCCTGACGGTCACGCAAGATCCGGTCAATCTCCCCGACCAGATTGTCCGCCCGCACAAAGGCGGTTTCAGCCCGATGCACGGGCAACAACAGCTTGGCAAGCTGATCGTTCAGCTCTTCCCGCTTGGCCGCAACATCAGCAGCTTCCGCTGGAGCGCCCTCGCCCTCTGGCTTGGGGTCAAGTGCGGCCAGTTGTTCCCGCAATGTGGCGATGCGCGTGGCGTTCTGATCACGGGCCGTGTCGAATTGACCGCGGAAATCGGCGATCCGCGACCGCAACGCTTCAAACGTGTCGTTGGATCCGCGTTCGGCATCTATGGTTTCCTCGGCGCCTCTTGCCAAAGTCTCCCAACGTTCAAAGGCCTCTTGCGAGACTTCCTGCGCAAAGGCCGGTGCGATCAACAACCACAGGCCAACAAGCGCAAAGACCCCGGTGCGCAGCGCCGCGCCCATCACTGATCTTCAAAGACGCCGGGAATGGAGGCCGGTGCCCTGTCCAGCCATGAGGGTGTCGGCAGACCCTTTTCACGCAGGAATTCAGGATTGAACAATTTGGATTGGTAGCGCGTGCCAAAGTCACAAAGGATCGTGACGATCGTGTGCCCCGGCCCCATTTCCTTGGCCAGACGGATCGCGCCCGCCACATTGACGCCCGAAGACGCCCCAAGGCACAGCCCTTCATGCTGAAGCAGGTCAAACACCACCGGCAAAGCCTCGGCATCGGGGATATTATAGCTGAAATCTGGCTTCAGCCCTTCGAGGTTCTTGGTGATCCGCACCTGACCGATACCTTCGGCAATCGACCCGCCCTCAAAGGCCAGTTCACCCGTGGTGTAATAGGAATGCAGCGCCGCGCCATCGGGATCGGCCAGGGCAATTTTCACGCCCTTGGGCTGAAGCGCCATGGCGATCCCGGCCAGCGTGCCGCCAGACCCGACCGCACAGCAAAAGCCGTCTACCTTGCCGCCGGTCTGTTCCCAAATCTCGGGGCCGGTGGTTTCAACATGAGATTGCCGGTTGGCGACATTGTCAAACTGGTTGGCCCAGATCACCCCTTCATTGGTGGTGCGGGCCAGCTCATTCGCCAGACGTTCGGAATAGCGTACGAAATTATTCGGGTTGCGGTAGGGCGCGGCGGGCACCTGCACCAGTTCGGCACCAGCAAGGCGCAACATGTCTTTCTTTTCCTGGCTTTGCGTCTCGGGAATGACAATCACGGTCTTGAATCCCATCGAGGCCCCAACCAGCGCCAGACCAATACCGGTGTTGCCTGCGGTGCCTTCAACAATGGTGCCGCCGGGTTTGAGCGTGCCTTTGGCAATTGCATCTTGAATGATGAACAGCGCCGCGCGGTCCTTGACCGACTGACCGGGGTTCATGAATTCGGCCTTGCCGTAGATCTCGCATCCGGTGTCTTCGCTGGCTTTGCGCAGGCGGATAAGAGGTGTGTTGCCAATGGCTTGCGCCAGATCAGATGCGACGTGCATGAAAGCCCCCAAAGTTGTGCTTACTCCGGTGTAGCTGCCGCCTTCGCCAATCTCAAGCCATCGCGGTGCCGTGCCAGCCAATAGGCCACCAAAACCAGTGGCGCATTCACCGCCCCCATGCCATCGACCAGATCCATCAAATCGTCAAAGGACATCAGATGGCTGCGGATATCCTCGGCCTCGCTGTCCAACCCGCCAATGCCCGTCACCTCATCCGGAAGATCGGCAAGTCCAAGATAAATATAGTAAAATTCTGTTGAATTTCCAGGGGATGCATAAACCTCGCTGACCGGCAGCACCTCACCCAGAGTCAACCCGGCCTCCTCTTGCGCCTCGCGGCGGGCGGCCATCTGCGGTGTTTCGCCGGGGTCCACAGCCCCTGCAATTGGCTCTAACTGCCAGCAGGATTTATCGCCACGCGCCAATGGCCCCATCCGTACCTGTTCGATCAACAAAACGCGATCACGCAGCGGATCATAAGGCAGCACAATCGCCGCGTCCGATCCGACAAAAACCGCACGGTCCACCGGGGCTGACAGGGCGCCATCAAACCGCTCGTAGCGCAAACGCATTTCATCGAGTGCATAAAAGTTGGAATAGACCCGCTGCTGGTTCTGAACATCTATCTGTCCATGCAGCGTCCCTGCCCCATGAATGGAGGCCGATGCGTTGACCTTTGCCGCCGCGCGGGCGCGAATGCGCGGAAACATACGGGCCACATCATCGCGGCTGCGGCTCCCCATGTACCCCATCACCTCGACCGCGGCATGGCGGCTCAACGCGCCCCACTCGTCCTGCCAAAGGGACAGATCCCAAGGCCCGTCAGGCGCCCAAAGATCCGGCTCTGGCACATAGACCTCTCCGCTTTGCCCATCCTCCAGTGTGATCTGATGCAGATCGTAGCCAAAGCCACCCTCATAGAAATCCAGCCGCGCAATCTGCTCTTGGGTCAGTCCCCGCACCAAGACGCCCTTGGCGGTCTCGCCCGTGCAGGTTTCGATCATCGGAAACGGCCCTTGGGCCACGGACGACACTTTGTATCCGGGCAAAACCGCAGGTGTTACATCCAACGCATCGCCGCTGGCACCCATCACGATCTCAAGCAATGGCCGGTCCCGCAGGGTGCCATAAAAAAACAGGTTTCTCATGAACTTAGCGACCGTGCTTATGGGCAAACTCAACCAACAGACCGCTGAACACCGAGGCGATCACTGCAACGATCGCAATGGGCGCGGTCATGATAATCACGGCAAATTCTGCACCGATCTGAAAAACGGCCACCATCGCCTCGAAAGGGCCATCGTAACGGTTGCGCATGGCAAGCCGGAACATCTCGTAAATGGCTTGAACACCGACGCCCCAAAGCAAAAGAACAAAGACCCCCGTCAGGCCATTGTTGATCGCTGCTGTCGTCCCGCGCCCCGCACGGCGGCCCATCACGAACCACCCTGCACAGAGACCAAGAACAATATTCAAGGGGATAAAATAGCCAAAATCCGTGCTCTCCGGCATCAGCGGCATGACCATCAAAGACAGGATATAGCCAACGACCGCCAAACAGACGGCTGCCATCAATTTTGCGGCGGTGGGCATGGGATGGCTCCTTAAGAAAGGTTAACCCGGTCGCCTTACCGTAATCTGTGTGACGTCGCAATTTCCACTGTCAAATGTAGCCGCGCATGAAGTGAGGTAAAAATTCCACATGCGTCGGAACCGATCATCAAAGCCTAGCGTGGTGATCTGGTCCCATTTGTCGTTAAAGGTTTCATGCCACCGGCGCAGGGTGATATCGTAGCTTTTGCCAAACTCGATGGATTTATCGACGATCAATCCGGCCTTCTCGACCTGTTCACGCAAGATCACCGGACTGGGCAACATACCGCCCGGAAAGATGTATTTCTGGATGAAATCAACGCCGCGTTTGTACACGTCCCAACGGGCATGATCGACGGTAATAATCTGCAAGGTCGCGGCACGGCCAGGTTTAAGACAATCGCGCAAAGCATTGAAATAAGTTGGCCAATATTTCTCGCCAACCGCCTCGAACATTTCGATACTTGCGATACCGTCATAGTGGCCGGTCTCGTCGCGATAATCTTGAAGCTTTAGATTAACTTGCCCAGAAAGTCCCGCTTTTTCAATTCGTTCCTTGGCAAACTTAAACTGCTCTTCACTGATGGTCAGGCCTGTCACCTTGAGCCCGCGTTCCTTTGCGGCATATTCTGCAAACCCGCCCCAGCCACAGCCGATTTCCAGAACATGATCACCCGGCTTGACGCCCATCTGATCCACCATGGACTTGTACTTTTCGGTCTGCGCCGCCTCCAGCGACAGCTGAGCATTTTCATCAAACAACGCCGAGGAATAGGTCATCGTGTCATCCAGCCAGAGGCTGTAAAAATCGTTGCCCAGATCATAATGATAGCTGATGTTCTTGCGGGCCTGCGTTTTGGAATTGCTTTGCAGCCAGAACCGCATTTTCTCGAACAGGCGCACCATGCTCAGCCCCGGAAACCCGTCATAAAGCTCATCGTTGTCCGCATGAACGAGGTCCATGAAAGCCTGCAGATCGGGCGTGGACCACCATTCGTCAAGATAGGCGTCACTAAACCCAAGATCGCCCTCGCGGATCAGACGCGAGAACAGGTCATCGTTGTGAATATGCAATTCCGCGACCGGACCGGGCAATTTACCCTCGGCCCTGAACCGCCGTCCATCCGGCAAAACAAAGTCGAGCCGCCCGCGTTGCATGTCTTGTGCCATCGCAAAAACCCGCGCGAAATAGCGCGGAAGGTCTTTTTGCCCCTCTGTCGAGATCAAGGTCATATCACGCTCCCCTTCGTGCTCCTCAGGCGCAATCAGCTTACCGCGCTTCGCAGAATTAACAATTCCTTAATGATAGCGGCCGGTTTTCCTAATCTTTGCGGTTCTCATAAGCCGTCAGCGCCCTTTTGCGCCCCCCGTCAAGCGAGACAATCGGCATAGGATAGCTGTCTTGCGCATTCATGCCCCAGTGGCGCGGACAGGCCTCAAAGAAGGCGAGCGCATCGTCATGTGGCGCATCACGGCCTTCGGCAATCCAGCGGTTCACATAGGCGGCGTCCGGGTCAAACTTCTCGCGCTGGGTGACGGGATTGAACACGCGGAAATACGGCGCGGCATCCGGGCCTGACCCGGCGGTCCACTGCCAGCCCATTGCATTGCTGGCCGGATCCCAGTCAATCAAGCAGTCCTCGAACCACGCCTGCCCGATCCGCCAATGGGTCATCAGGTGTTTGGTCAGATAACTGGCCACAATCATCCGTGCGCGGTTGTGCATGCGGCCAGTCACATAGAGCTCCCGCATCGCTGCATCGACAAAAGGCACGCCCGTGCGGCCCTTTTTCCACGCCCAGACTTCGGCGGCGCGGCCATCATCTTTCCAAGGAAAATCGTCCCATTCCTCGCGCCAGTTCTGGTCCAGAATGCGCGGCGTATGGTGCATCAGATGATAGGCAAACTCGCGCCAGACCAGTTCTTTCAGGAAAGTCTCGGCGCCGCGTTTGCCTTCTTGCAGGGCGCGTTGGCCCGCATGCCAGCATTGATGCGGGCTGATCTCGCCCAGGCTGAGGTTCTCTGAGAGGTTGGACGTGCCATCCATCCCCGGCGTGTTCCGGTTGTCTTTGTAGCCATCGATCAGATGGGCAATGAAATGGCCCAGCCGTGCCTGTGCAGCGGCCTCACCCAATTGCACGAAGGGGCGCACAACCGCGGCACCGCGGTTCATCTCGGCCCCCATCTCCCATTGTGCCAAAGCATCGCTTTTTGGCCAGTTTCCAGGGGGGTGCAGATCTGGTGGGGCGCTGCGCGGCACCTCGACATCGTGGGTTTTCACCGTTTTCCAGAACGGCGAATAAACCTTGTAGTAGCCGCCCGTCTTGGTCTCCACCGTCCAAGGCTCAAACATCAGATGGCCACCAAAGGACCGCGCGTCGATACCCTGCTCTTTCAGCTCCGCTTTGATCTGACTGTCTCGTGCCACAGTTTGAGGATCATAAAGCCGCGACCAATAGACTGCGCCGGCACCGGTTTCCTTGATCAGATCCTGCAAGGCATCCAAAGCCTGGTTAGAACGCCGCAGGATCAGGCGGCTGCCCTTCTCTTCCAGCGCCTCACCAAGCGCACCGACCCCGAGGCCCAGCCGCCATTTTGGTGCCGCGCCCAAATTTTCGCTCAGCCCGTCATGGACAAAAACCGGAATGACCGGCCGGCCACTGTCACAAGCCGCCGAAAGCGCCGCGTGATCGCTCAGCCGCAGATCCCGCCGAAACCAGACCAAGATCGGTGATGTATCGCTCATGCTATGCCCTTCTGGATTCTGCCTTTTCCTAAACTAGGGCGCGGCAGGAACCTTCAAGGCGCAAAATCACAAAACATCGTCCAATGCGTTCAAGAGCTGATCCACCTCGGCCTTTGTGGTGTAATGGGTAAAGCTGAGGCGCAGCACACCTTTGTCTTCATCCACACCCATCGCCTTCAATGCGCGGCCAGCGTAAAAGTCGCCGCCGCCTGCCATGATCCCGTGTTTGGCCAGCTCCGTTGCAGCCTCCAGGCCCGGACGGTTCAGCGCCATGGCCACAGTGGGTGCACGGCCCACCGCCTCTGCCGGACCAATCAGGCGCACAGAATTGCGATCCTTCACCGCGTCCAGCAACGGCTGCAACAGCGCGGTCTCATGATCCCGCATCATGTCATGCACCGCCGCGCCGCGCCCAGCGGCATCGGCATCCCCACCAATGTGATGGGCATAAAAGGCATCCACATAATCGGCCATCCCCGCAGAGGCGGCGACCTGCGCATGATCCGGGCCAGCAGGCGTCAGACGTTTGTAAAGTGTATCGCCGTTAAAGACATGCGCCTGATTTGGCAGCAGATTGCCCAAGGCACGCCGAATGACCATCAACCCCTGATGCGGGCCAAAGGTCTTGTATGCGGAGAACAGATAGATATCCGGCCCCATATTGCCCACATCAGCAAAGCCATGCGGCGCATATGACACACCATCGACACAGACAAAGGCTCCCGCCGCATGGGCGAGTGCAGTGATCTCCACCACCGGATTGATCTGGCCAACAACGTTTGAGCAATGCGGGAAACACACCAGCCGCACATCTTCATCCAGCAGGTTTTCCAGATCATCGGTGTTCAACTCACCGGTATCGGGATCGACACACCATTCGCGCACCTCGATGCCCCGGTCCGCCAGACGCCGCCAAGGGCCGGTGTTGGCTTCGTGATCCTGGTTGGTCACGATGATCGCTTCGCCCGGCTCAAGCAACTGCCCAAAGGCCTGCGCCAAAACATAGGTGTTCTGCGTGGTCGAAGGCCCAAAGCTCAGCTCGTCGGTTTCCACCCCAAGAATAGCTGCCATGCGGCGGCGGGCCTCGTCCATCTCCTGACCACCAAGCTGGCTGGCCTCATAAGGGGCATAAGGCTGGACCTTGCGCTGAGTGTAAAACCGCGTCAGTCGGTCAATCACCGGTTTGCAGGTGTAAGACCCGCCAGCGTTCTCGAAAAAAGCCTGCCCTTGAAGGGATGGCTCGGCGAAGGCGGGAAATTGGGCCCGGACCCATGCGGTATCTAATGTCATGGCGGCACATTTCTACAGCCAACGGCCCGCGTCAAACCCAAAACCAAGTTGTTGAAAAACCGAAACTGAGCGGTTGCTGGACCGCCCCAAGCGTTCAAGCCGACAAAAATACCTGCCAAATTGTCGTATTTTGCGTCATACTGTCGCGGCACAGCATATGTGCATGTTTCGAATTTGTAACACGTTCGGGTCAAGGTGCGGACCCAAATCTGTTTACCGCGCCCTTCAAAGTGGGTGTTCATGCCACGCCAGTTCCCGGCGCGGCAGTTGCCCCACGCAAAACAGATCGCGTGCAGCGATCGACAAACAGGGACACTTCTCATGTCAGTCAAACCTCCTTTTACGGATCTAGATATCCAAACGCAGGATGGCGGATTCTACGAAGGCTATAGCCTTCCAATTGCCTTGATATCAAAGATCAGCATGGTTCTGCTGGTGCTATGGGCTCTTATCTTTCCGCTCAATGCCGGCAGCATGCTGTCGAGCATCAACTCAACATTGCTGCAAAGCTTTAACACCTTCTACATTCTTGCCGTTGGTGCCTTTGCGTTCTTTCTCTTTGCCATCGCGCTGATCCCCTCCACGGGCAAGCGCGTCCTGGGCACACCGGGCCAAAAGCCGGAGTTCAGCAACTTTTCCTGGTTCTCGATGATGTTCGGCGCCGGTCTGGGTGTGGGTCTGATGACCTTTGCCACGGCAGAACCTCTTGGCCTTTGGGGCTCCAACCCGGTGCTGCTGTCCAGTGACATTGCACCAAATACCCCCGAGGCACTGCAATCTGGCTACCGCTATACCTTCGCGCACTACGGCTTTCACGCCTGGGCAATCTATGTCGTGACCGGTCTCAGCCTTGCCTATTACGCTTACACACGCGGCATGCCGCTGACGATCCGTTCGGCGCTGACGCCCCTCATTGGCAAATATGCCAACGGTTTTTTTGGCCACGTGATCGACGTGCTTGGCGTTGTGGCAACGATCCTTGGTGTCTCTGTGACAATCGGCTTCGGCGTAAGCCAGCTTGTTGATGGCGCTTATGCAATCACCGGCGCAGGCTGGTTGATGGACACCACAGGTGACACACCAACAGCCACCAAAGCGGGCCTGATCACAGCACTTGTGATGATCATGGCGCTGTCGATCCTGTCGGCGGTTTCAGGGGTTGGGCGCGGCGTTAAGTGGTTGTCAAACATCAACCTCGTGCTCTCGCTGATCCTGCTTTTGACATTCGTCATCTTTGGCTCGTTCCTCTTTGCGATGACAACCTATGCATCGGCATTTGTGGATTACATCCTCAACTTCATCTCGCTGAGTTTTGCCGCACATGGTCCGGTTTCGGCTGACATGTTCGCCTCGACGGCACCTGCGGCAGTTCAGGCACTGGAAGCCGACCAACTCGCAACGGTCTATGGCGGTGCGACAAACGCATGGGGCAGCTTTGGCGGCTTCACAACCAGCGTTGCGGATGCAGGCATCACCTTGTCCGAAGCAGACCTGACCGCCGCCTATGCAGCCGGTACCGAAGGACGCCTCTTCAACTGGCAGGCCGGTTGGACCACGTTCTACTGGGCTTGGTGGATCGCGTTCTCGCCATTTGTGGGTCTGTTCCTGGCCCGCATTTCCAAAGGCCGCTCGGTGCGTGAATTCGTATTGGGCGCCGTGATTGCACCATCCCTGGTTTGCTTTGCCTGGATGACCATCCTCGGCGGCACAGCCATTGATCTGGAACTGTCCGGCACCGCAGATGGCGCCATCATCGCGGCCTCCAACTCGGCCAAGCTGTTCGTGACACTGGAACAGATGCTGTCGGGCGGTGTGCTTCAGGCGCTGATCGTCATGTGTGTGGTACTGATCATGACCTTCTTGGTGACTTCCGCAGACTCCGGCATTCTGGTGATGAACACCATCATGTCCGGTGGTGCAGAAGAAACCGGCGTCAAACACCGTATCATCTGGGGTGTGATCCTGACGCTGGTGATCGGCACGCTGCTGCTGGCCGGTGGTGGCGGCCTGTCGGCCCTGCAAAACGCGATGATCATCGGGGCATTGCCCTTTACGATGGTTATGGTTGGCATGGTCCTGGCGCTGATCAAGGCGCTTTACAACGATGGACGCCGCGACAGCGCGGGCATTGCAACAGATGTCGCAGGCCAGCCCGCTGAATAAGCGCTAGACCACACAAAGCAAACAAAAAAGGCGGCGTCCGGGAAACCGGGCGCCGCCTTTTCATTGCGCGAAAGAGACCTCAGTCGATGGCCGCTGCGATCGCCTCGGCATGGCCCTTGATCAGATCCATGTCCCCCATCGTGCCCGCAGGGCGCATCGGCACGCCCGCATGGCGCGGATGGATGTGGAAATGCAGGTGAAACACCTCCTGCCCGCCTGCCGCTTCACTGAACTGTTGCAGGGTGATCCCATCCGCCTCAAACGCGGACTTGGCTGCGTTTGCCACTTTCTTGACCGTCGCCATACAGGCTGCCAACTGCTCGGGCGAGGCGTCTAGAATGTTGCGGCACGGGGTTTTGGGGATCACAAGACAATGCCCATCACTGCGCGGCATGATGTCCATAAAGCAATAGGTTGCGTCGTCCTCGTAGACCTTGAAACTGGGGATCTCCCCCCGCAGGATCTTGGCAAAGATATTATCGTCGTCATAGGCGGTCATCATGGTCTCCTGATCTCTTTGCCCCTGTCTAAAGGCAAGGCGGCCCGCCGTCGAGACACCCCTAAACCAACCGCGCCCGCGCCGCCCTGAGCAAGGACCGTGCATAGAACCGATGTAGCGGAACTATGGCCCGCGCCAGCCAGGGCAACTCCTGCCCGGCGCGCGGCACAACCGCCGATCCAAACAACAAGCGTGTTCCGCCCCCGGCGGTATCCTCCACCGACAGATAAGACCGCGTATGCCCGCCCAGATCGCACATCAGGATCTGCCCGTCACCGCGCCCCTCTACGGTCCAGGCAGCATAGGCATCCGCCGACCCCGCCGCCACCGGCGCAATGTCCCAGTTGATGGGTCTGCCCCGCAAATGCGCCCGCAACACAAGCTTTTCCAAACCAAACAGCCAACTGCCGTAAAACGCTTCCAGATAAGCAGGCAGCGCCACCTTTTGCGGCAGCGCTGTCTCAAAACAATCGGTGTAACACCCTGCCTGCGCGGCATAGCGCTGCAACAGCGCCTCCTCCGGCAGGGCGCAGGCGGCGATCATCCCGCGTTCACATCCACAACAACGCGGCCCTGCACTTGCCCCTTGAGGATATCGGCCCCAAGCTGCGGCAAATCAGCCAAGGTGGCCGGGCGCACCATCGCTTCCAGCTTCTCCATCGGCAGATCTTTTGCGATCCGCTCCCAGGCGCGCAACCGGTTGTCATAGGGCTGCATCACGCTATCGATGCCCAAAAGGTTCACCCCGCGCAGCAGGAACGGGATCACGGTCGCCGGAAGACCGGCACCGCCCGCAAGACCCACCGCCGCAACGCTGGCGCCATACTCCATCTGGCCCAAAACCCGCGCCAACATGGCGCCGCCCACGGCATCCACACAGCCGCCCCAGGTTTCGCCCTCCAGAGGGCGCTTGATGGTCTCGTTCAGCTCCTCACGCGGCACGATCTGGCTTGCACCAAGATCGCGCAGATAGGCTTCGGTCTCCGGCCGTCCGGTAACTGCCGCCACCTTGTACCCCAAATGCGCCAATATCGCGGTCGCCACAGACCCAACGCCGCCAGCAGCCCCGGTCACCAACACCGGCCCGGCCTTGATCCCGTGATCCTCCAGCGCCATGACCGACAACATCGCGGTAAATCCGGCCGTGCCGACCGCCATCGCCTGACGCGTGTCCAGACCCGCAGGCAGCGGCACCAGCCAATCGGCCTTCACCCGTGCCTTCTGGGAATAGCCGCCCCAATGGGCCTCGCCGACGCGCCATCCCGTCAACACCACCTTGTCACCGGGCTTGTAACGGTCATCATCCGAAGCCTCGACCGTTCCGGCAAAATCAATTCCCGGCACATGCGGATAATTTCGCACCAAGCCGCCCCCTGGCCCGATGCACAAACCATCCTTGTAATTCACCGTCGAATACTCAACCGCCACCGTCACTTCTGCCTGCGGCAGCTGATCCAATGTCATCTCCTCTACCGCGGCAGAGGTCTTGCCATCCTCATCCTTGTTCACAACCAGTGCTTTAAACATCTCATTCTCCATTCCGGGGACTGTCCCCCTCATGCCTTTTTGGCTCTAAATATTCCGGGGGTGCGGGGGCTGGCCCCCGCTCCTGCCCTCTGATCTTGCCTCAGGACCAAAAGCCCTCGCGCACCACCGCGCCGCGCAGGCCGCCGGGCGTTTCCACCTGCAAACGCCTGCCCGGTGCCCAATGACTTTTGCGCACCATCCCGATGGCAACATTGGTCTGAAAATCCGGTGACCACACCGCGGAACTGACATGCCCGACCTGTCGGCCTTCGTCAAACAGCGGCCACAGCCGATCACAGCCCGCCACTGGCTCGCCCTCAATGTCAATCGCGCGGATCTGCTGCACCGGGCCTTCATCCGCGCAGGCTTGCAGGGCCGAATGCCCGATGCAATGGGCCTCGGGCCCGACCTTGCAGAACTTGCCCAGCCCACATTCAAACGGCGTATTGGCGCGGGTCATGTCATTGCCATAGCTCAGCAGCCCGCCTTCGATCCGCTCAATCAGGTTCGGACAACCGGCGCGGACATCCAGATCTTGCCCTGCCTCCATCAATGCGTTCCATAGCGGCATGCCCAGATCACTCCCCTCCAGGTAGATTTCAAAACCACCCTGTTTGGAATAGCCCGACCGTGCCACGACCAGCGCCCGCCCCTGAAAATCAAAGCGGCCGAACCGGAAGAACCGCACATCGCGCACCGCCTCGCCAAAGACCCGTGCCATCAGATCATCGGCCAGCGGGCCTTGCACGCCAAGCGGGCTGACATCCGGCTCCTCAATGGTCACATCCAGGTTCCGGCCAAACGCCACACCCTTGACCCAGAGCAACAGATCGCTGTCGGCAATCGAGATCCACCAGCGATCCTCGGCCAACTTGACCGCCACCGGATCGTTCAACATGCCGCCGGTCTCATCGACAATCGGAACATAGTAACACTGACCGACCTGCATCTTGTCCAAGGGGCGCGGCGTCAGCAATTGCATCAGCTGCGCCGCATCTGGCCCGCGCAATTCAACCTGCCGTTCACAGGACACATCCCAGATTTGCACAGCCTTCTTGAGGTGATGATAGTCCGCCTCGACGCTTTCAAATACCGTGGGCAGCAGCATCCGGTTGTAAACGGTAAAGGCCTTTACGCCCGCAGCTTCGACGCCGTCAGAGAAGGGTGTGCGCCGCAACCGGCGGGAAGGTGAGATAAGTGCCATCAAAGGTCCTCCGGCATAAAAAGAAGATCGGTCACCGGCGCTTTTTGACCGGCGGCGGTAAGCATTGCATGTACTTGGCCCCGATGGTGGGTCTGGTGGTTGAAGTAGTGGGTGATACACAATGAAAGTGATGTCTTAACTTCTTCCTCCATCGATATGGATTTCCACGTTAATTCACCTGTCAGATCGACCTGTTTAAGGCGGTCAGCCCAGGCAATGATCCTCTTGTCGCAGCGAAACCGCTCTGACGACCAGATCGAAATTGTAGGATATAAATCAATGAACTGCGACGCGTTTTCAATCTTTGGATAGTCACCGCCAGCAAAGCGGGACAGCCACAGGAGATCACCCCACAGCAGATGATTCAAAGTCCCCTTAATAGACCCGAAAAACGCGCCGCGATCCAGCTCAACCTCCGCATCATCCATCTGTTTAAGAATGGAGTACAACTGGTTGTTTTGCCACAAATTATATCGAGACATGATCTTAACATAGTCAGGTGTAATCACATTAAGTTCTCCATTTATTTGTCCACTTTCAGAGTGTTAGATGTCACTCCTAAAGCAAAGCTTGAACGCGAACACGTCTACGTGCGCCTTCGCTTCATTTCTGTGCCCCGGCCTTGAGTTCGAAGAAGCAAAGCCTTTTCAATTCCGGTCAATTTCCCTAATGTCAGACAATTGATAATCCGGCAAACTTTAAATGTAAGACATATGAAAATTGACCCCGAAAATCCGGCAGATTTGCCGGTTCAAATCGCAGCGGCCATTCGTGATGCCATTGTTCAGGGGCGTCTGATCGTTGATCAACGCCTGCCAACCGAGGCCGAGCTTGCCGACAGTTTCGGCGTCTCCCGCCCCACGGTGCGCGAGGCACTTAAACGACTGGCCGCACAATCCCTGATCCGCACACAGCGTGGTGCAACGGGCGGTGCATTTGTCAATCGCATCACATTTCGCGAAGCGCAGCAACAGCAGATCACAACCTCCACCCTGCTGCTTTCCATGAATGACGTCAGTTTCGAAACCGCTTGCGAGGCACGTTTCGCACTGGAACGCGCCTGTGCACCCCTGGCCGCGGAACGCCGCGAAGCGGCTCATTTGGCAACCATGCGAGACCAGATCACTCGCCAGCGCAGCGAGGATCTGACGGATGAAGCATTCTGCGCCTCTGATGTGGCCTTTCACCGCGCCTTGGTGGATGCAGCCGGAAATCCGGTATTGTCCTATCAGCTTGCCGGGGCTGTTGAAGCCATGCAGCCATTGATGAACATGATCACATTCACGGCGCGCTCACGCAGTGGCGTGGCCGATTTGCATCAACAGATCGCTGATGCAGCACAGGCCCGTGATGCCAATGCAATCACCTTGGGGTTGCAGGCCCTTGAACGCGAGACACGCGCGCTCGGGCGTGATGTATTTGCCGCCCGTGCCGGGAATTCATCCTGACGGACCCATCAGCCACTCCGCGCGAAAGCTGCGCAAAGCTTTCTTAATCTTCATGCCCTAGGGCTGTGCCTGTTGCCCGTTCCCGCCACCTTGCGGGCGGGCATGCCACCATGATGAAGAGATGCATCCCTGATGAAGACACTGCGCATTTCGGCAAAGCTGCCGCTGATCATTGTCGGCCTGTGCTGTTTGGCCGCGGGCGCAATGGGCCTGATGGCGGTGAGCGCGGCACACGACATTTTGGAAAGCCAGGCCCGCACACGACTGTCGAGCATCGCACAGGCGCAGATCGCGTCGACCGAGGCCGCGCTGAAGGCAATGCGCACCAGCATTGTCTCTCAGTCAAACTCGCCGGTGTTCAGATCCACCATGACCTCCCTCATTGGCGCATCCGAGGCGATCCCCGGCGACAAAACCGAATACCTGCAAACCCGCTATATCACCGAGAATGAGCATCCCTACGGGCAACGGCAGCTTACCGATTTTGTCAAAGGCCGCGATGCCTACAACCGGGCCCACCGCAAGGCGCATCCCTATTTTCGGTCCCTCACGGAGAAGAACAACTTTTCGGATTTCTACCTGCTCGATGAAAAAGGGTACGTTCTTTATAGTGTGATGAAAAACGAGGACTTTGCTGTCAATCTGGCGAGCGCCGATCACAAAGATCATGGGTTGGCGCGGGTCTTTGGGCGGATCATGTCAGATCCGACGAACGCCCCGCAATTCGTCTTCGAGGATTTCAGCGACTACCCCCTGAAAGGCACCCCATATTCTGCCTTTATGGCAACCCCGATTCTCGCGTCGAACGGTGCGATCATCGGCGTTTTTGCCGTGCGCATTGAACCTGCCGCCCTACAGCCTTCCGCGGATGCGGCAGAGGGGCTCGGCCAAACCGGGGTTCTGTTTGCCGTTGGTGCGGATGGGCGCATGCGAATTGGCCCCGGCGCCGGAGCGCTGCGCGCCGCGATAGAACAGGACGGGCCGGTTGCAGGGGCGCTCGCGGGTTTGCAGGGTGTGCAAACCGGCAATTCCGACGCAGGCACGCCGGTGATCTCCGCATTTGGCCAGGTGCAGTTCGAAGACAGCCGATGGGCCATCGTTGCGCAGCAGGACACAGCAGAAATGTTTGCTCAGGCCAGTGTTCTGGAAAGATCGGTTCTCGAACGGGGCGTATTGCTTTTGATTGTGGCGGCGATCGTCGCGATTGTCGTATCCAAAAGCCTGACCCGCCCCCTTGACCGTGTTCGTCAATCCATGATCTCGGTCGCTGAAGGAGATTTGACCGCACAAGTGCCCGCAGCACGGCGCGGCGACGAAATTGGCGACATCGCCCTCACGTTGGACCGTTTGCGCCGTTCCTTGTTGGAGGCCCGCAGCACCGAAGAACGCGCCGCCGTCCTGGGCGCCGCGCTGCAGGCTGCCAGTGCAAGCCTGATGATTGTCGATGAAACTCTCACCGTGCAACACGCGAACACCGCGGCCAACACGATGCTTGCCAGCTTCGGAGCCGACACGGCAAAGGCCGGGGATACCCCCCGGCCCATTGACCTCGCACAGTTTTTGGGCACGGATGCCGAAACTGTACGTCAGGTTGCCCAAGGTTCCATTCCAGAAAGTACAATCGATCTGGCGGTCGAAGACCGGCGATTGTCGCTCGCCTTGCGCACCTTGTTTGACGGTGATGTGGCTTGCGGCGCTGTTGTGGAATGGATCGACCGCACTGCAGATTTCCGCAAAACCGCGCTGCTCAATGCCATCGAACAGCGGCAATGCATCATTGAATTTACGCCCGCTGGAAGAGTGCTTGAAATCAACAATAAGCTGCAAAATCTACTTTGCGGCACGCGCGAAGACTTTGCCGGGCGTGACGTGGCGCAAATGCTGGTACTCGATCCCGCCAAAATCGCCCATCCGGATGGCTTCTGGCCCGGTGTTTTGGACGCGGGCGCTGTTTGGGGGCAATTTCTGGTGCAGGGCGCCGAAGGCCATCAGATTTGGCTGGATGGCGGATTGACCGTTGTGGCGGATGACCATGATCAACCGCTGACGATTGTGATGATCGGCAATGATGTGTCACAAGCCCGTGCCGCAATGGAAGCGGCCACAGCCGAACAGGAACAAACCGCCCAGGATCAACGCGACGTGGTAACCAACCTTGGCAACGCGCTCAGCCGTTTGGCCGAGGGAGACCTGACCGCCGCCATCAATCAGGCCTTCGCCGGTGAGTACGATCAGCTGCGCCGCGATTTCAACAGCGCGGTTGACGGGCTGTGCGAGACTATGACCGGATTGGTTCGCAGCTCTCACGCCATTGACAGCAGCGCCCAGGAGGTCGCCACCGCAAGTGATGACGTATTGAACCGAACCAATGCACAATCGGCGACACTGGCCGCAACCGCGCAGGATATCAGCAGAACCACACAATCCCTCACTGAAACGGCAGAGCGGTCACAATCCATCAGTGACATGGTGTCAACCACCCGCGAAAGCGCAACCACCTCAAGCCGGGTGATGGGCGATGCGGTTGTGGCCATGGACGAGATCGAAAAGTCATCCGCGGCAATCTCAAACATCACAAAACTGATCGAAGAAATTGCCTTTCAAACCAATCTTCTGGCCCTCAATGCCGGAGTAGAGGCGGCCCGCGCCGGCGAAGCGGGGCGCGGCTTTGCCGTGGTCGCCACCGAGGTCCGCGCCCTGTCCCAGCGCAGCTCGAACGCCGCAGCTGACATCAACTCGGTCATCGCCCAAACCACCAAACAAATCTCTCAGGGCGCAGAACTGGTCGCCCGCGCTGGCGACTTCCTGGATGAGATATTGGGGAAAATCAGCGATATTTCGGTGCAGGTTGTGGACATCGCCAAATTTTCGACCAGCCAGAGCCAAAGCCTGTCGCAGACTGACACCGCTGTGCGCGAATTGGACGAAGTTACACGTCACAATGCGCAATTGCTATCGGACACCACCCAGATCAGCCGCGCGTTGAAGGCCGAGGCGGATGGATTGGTCGCGGCAGGGGCAAAATTCCAGATCTCCACCCTGCCCGATCATGTTGCCGTGCATCCGGCCCATGCCGCGATAGATCAACGGACCTCAGTCAACGCCCACCAAACAGAAAACCGAACGCCGCTTGCCGGATGACCCATTCCGCCCCGTCCCTCAAAATGCGGAATTTTCAACAGCAACCATTTGCAATGCCCCGGCAGCGCCCCTATATTACAGCTGTCCTTCGGGACTATGAACATAAACGCGCTCGTAATACGCGGATCGGACCCGGGGGCGGTACCCGGCGGCTCCACCAAACATCCTTCATTTGGGGATCATGGGGCCGAAATAGGATCGACGAACGTCTAAAGGGGTTAGCTTTGTTTCGGCTGTCTGCCACCGTTATCGGCGAAAACTGTACAATTGCAAATGACAATCGTGCTCCAGTAGCAATGGCCGCGTAAGCGACCGGAGATACTGAAATCTTAAGTCCTAGCGCCTTGCAGCACTAGGCGGGGTTCGCAGGTACCTGGCAACAGAAACCTGCACTTTCCCCCCCCTTCACGTTGCGCTGCGGATTGTTCGCCTTGTGACTTTGCGCCATGGTGGCGCAAATTGACCCTGAGGTTGTTCCGTTGCTGACAAATTCCGATCTGGTGGAGCTGACCGCTTTCCGCCGTGCCCTGCACCGCCGCCCCGAAATCTCCGGCCAGGAGGCCGAGACCGCCCGCACCATTCAGACGGCATTGGGCGATCTGGCCACAAGCCGTATCCTGACGGATCTGGGCGGTCATGGGGTCGCGGCGGTCTTTGACAGTGGCCAGCCCGGACCGACGGTGCTGTTTCGCGCCGAACTGGATGCGCTGCCGATTGAGGAACTTTCGGACGCCCCGTGGGTGTCCGAAATCCCCGGCAAGGGGCATCTGTGCGGCCACGATGGCCATATGACCATGTTGCTGGCGCTTGGCCGGATGCTGTCGCGGCAGCCGGTGCAAAAGGGGCGCGTTGTCTTGATGTTCCAACCTGCCGAAGAAGACGGCAGCGGCGCGCGGGCGGTGGTCGCAGATCCGGCCTATGCCGAGATTGCGCCCGATTGGGCCTTTGCCATCCACAATGAGCCGGGCAAACCCTTTGGGCATGTCTCCACCCGTGCGGGGCTGATCAACTGCGCCTCGCTGGGCCTGCAGATCCGGCTCAGTGGCAAAACCGCCCATGCCGCAGAACCAGAAGAGGGCCGGTCCCCTGCCTTGGCCGTGGCCGAACTGATCCCGGCATTGGGCGCATTGGGCGTTGGCGGCGCGTTGACCGATGATTTCAAACTCGTGACGCTCACCCATATCAACATTGGCGAGCCGACCTTTGGCATCGCGCCCGCGGACGCGGTGATCAATGCCACCCTGCGTACGGCCCAAGACGACGGACTGGATGCGCTGCAACAAGCCGCCCGGCAATTGGCAACAGAAGCCGCCAAACAGCATGGCTTGACCGTGCAATTGGAGGTGTTTGACCATTTCAACGCCTCGATCAATGATCCGGAGGCCGCCGCCCTAGCCGTTGCAGCGATGGATGCAATCGGGGTTTCGAATGATGATAGCGGCCTGCCGATGCGGGCCTCAGAGGATTTTGGCGTCTTTGGTTGGAACGCAAAAGCCGCCATGCTCTGCCTTGGGCCGGGGGTGGATTTTGCGGCCCTACACAACCCTGATTACGACTTTCCCGATGATCTGATCCCCATCGGTGCGGCAATTTTTGAACGGATCGCGCGCGACATATTGGGCTAGGCGCAACGCGCGCGCCGCTTGACAATCCCGCACATCAATGATGGTTTGACCCTATGGGGAGCAACCGCGAACGCCCCGTGAGGCGCCAGCCAAAAGTTCGCATGTATCCACAAAAAGGACGCATGCCATGGCTGCCCCAAATGAAATCACCGTTCCTCAACTCTTGCGCCTGATCGGCCTGCCCGATGCGCCGGTCATTGTCGATATTTCGATTGATCCCGATTTTGCCGATGATCCCTACCTTATTCCCGGATCTTTCCGGCACCCCCATACCGACATTGAAGGGCTGAAATCCCGCTTGCAGGGTCGGGCCTGCGTGATCACCTGTCAAAAAGGTATCAAACTCAGCCAGGGTCTGGCTGCATGGCTGCGCCAGGACGGGATCAAGGCCGAGTACCTCAAGGGGGGCATGTACGGCTGGCGCGACCATGACGCCGCGCCACGCATTCCCTTTGCCGCCATTCCGGCCCCTGTGGCAGGCAGTACGCTATGGGTGACGCGCCACCGGCCCAAGATTGACCGGGTCGCCTGCCCTTGGCTGATCCGCCGCTTTGTTGACCCTGCCGCGCGGTTCCTGTTTGTCTCTCCCGCCGAGGTCATGGGCGTCGCGGACCGGTATGGCGCGACCCCCTTCGATGTTGAGGATGTATTCTGGTCGCACCGAGGCGAGAACTGCACCTTTGACACGATGCTGGATGAATTCGCCCTGCACACCGAGGCACTGGACAGGCTGGCACAGGTGGTGCGGGCGGCAGATACCAATACACATGACAAGTCTCCGCAAGCTTCTGGTTTGCTTGCTCTTTCTGTTGGGTTGTCCCGCCAGTACCGTGACGATCTGGAGCAGCTTGAGGCGGGTATGGCGCTTTATGATGCGCTGTATCGCTGGGCGCGGGATGGATCGGACGAGGGCCACGACTGGCCCGCAGGATCCAAACAATGAGCGCAGCGAACTGGTCGGAGATGACCCGCATCTTTGGGCGCATTGGCCTGCTTTCGTTTGGCGGTCCCGCTGCGCAGATCGCCCTGATGCACCGCGAATTGGTAGAGGAACGTCCATGGCTGGATGAAGACAGCTATCTGCGGGCGCTGTCACTGTGCATGTTGTTGCCCGGCCCCGAGGCGATGCAACTGGCCACCTATGCCGGCTGGAGGATGCGCGGGGTTGCGGGTGGATTGCTGGCCGGATTGCTGTTTGTGGTGCCGGGGGCGATTGTGATTGCCGTGCTGGCCCTGGGCTATGCCTATTTTGGCCAGCTGCCGCTGGTGCAGGCGGCATTTTTGGGCATCAAGGCAGCGGTGATCGTTGTGGTTTTTCAAGCCCTGCGCAAAGTGGCCGGCAAGGCGCTGCATGGGGTTCAGGGATGGGCGCTGGCGTTGCTATCTTTCTTGGCGCTCTTTGTTTTTGGCCTGCCCTTTCCCTTGATCATTCTTGCCGCTGGCCTTTGGGGGATGATTGCCGCGCGGGGGACAGCGTCGCCCGTAAGTAACAACGCCCACACCCCTGCCCGCGCCGTACACAGCCTGCGCACCATTGCCATCTGGGGTGGCCTTTGGGCCGCACCCTTGGCGGCGCTCTGGGCGCTGGATGATCAATTCTTGCTGCAACTTGGGCTGTTCTTTTCCAAGCTGGCGGTTGTGACCTTTGGCGGCGCCTATGCGGTTCTGGCCTATATGACCCAAACCGTGGTTCAGGATTTCGGCTGGATCAGCACCGATCAGATGATCGATGCACTGGGTCTGGCCGAAACCACACCCGGCCCGTTGATCTTGGTGACAGAATTTGTCGCCCTGCTGGCGGGATTTGCCCAAACCGGCGTCACAGGGGCCATCACGGCGGGTCTGCTGGCGCTTTGGGTGACCTTTACCCCCTGTTTTTTGTGGATCTTTCTGGCCGGTCCCTACCTTGAACAGATCAGCGCCCAACCGCGCCTTGCCGGGGCGCTGCGGGCCATTACCGCGGCTGTGGTCGGGGTGATAGCCAACCTGTCAGTCTGGTTTGCCCTGCATGTCCTTTTTGATCAAGTTCACGGCAGTGCCGCCTTGGCCTTGCCGATACCGGAATGGAGCAATTTCAATGGTTTAGCTGCCACATTCACCATCGCGGCGGCCGTTCTTATGCTGGGCCTGAAGCGTGGTTTTGTCCTTAGTATGACGCTTTTGGCATTGGCCGCGCTGGTCTTGGCACTTCTTTAAGGTAGCCTCTTTCCCTTGGCGGCAAATGGCGTATGCTACCCCCAGCCCGAGCGCCAAACCGGAGATGAGGATGAGCCGCGAGATCGACTACGGTAACCTGATGCATGATGCCATGCGCGGTTTGATCCGCAATGTACTGCTCGATGTGGCCGCGCACGGTTTGCCCGGCAATCATCACTTCTTCATCACGTTTGACACCGCCCATCCTGACGCAGAATTGGCCGATTGGTTGTCTGATCGCTATCCCGGCGAAATGACGGTGGTGATGCAGCATTGGTACGACAATCTTGAGGTCACCGAGGAAGGGTTCTCGGTCACACTCAATTTCGGCGACGCGCCAGAACCGCTTTATATCCCTTATGATGCCATCCGCACCTTCGTAGACCCTTCTGTGGAATTTGGCCTGCGGTTTGAACAGCAAGACGGTGATGAAGAGGATGCCGATGCACCGGCGCCCGCGCTTTTGCAGGAACATGAGGACGAACTTGAGGTCGAAGAAGAGACCACAAAAGACGCCGAAATTGTTTCACTGGATAGCTTCCGCAAGTAACTTTGCCCTGCGACGAATGCGACCTGTGGCCTTGCGTTAGCGCCATCGCAGATTGCACTGGCTTGCGCAGACCGCTACACCGCCTGCAAACGCCCACAACGCAGGAACAGCATCATGGCCGATACGCGCACAGAGACCGACAGCTTTGGACCTCTGGAGGTCCCCGCAGACAAATATTGGGGCGCACAGACGCAACGCTCGATCATCAACTTTCCCATCGGTTGGGAAAAACAGCCTGTGGCGATTGTGCGTGCCCTGGGGGTGATCAAAAAAGCCTGCGCCGCGGTCAACCTTGAATTTGGCGATCTGGATGCCGCTTTGGCACCCGCCATCCAGCAGGCCGCGCAAGAGGTGATCGACGGAAAGTTCGACGACAACTTTCCGCTGGTGGTCTGGCAGACAGGGTCCGGTACCCAGTCCAACATGAACTCCAACGAAGTGATCTCTAACCGGGCGATCGAGATTCTGGGTGGCGTGATGGGGTCCAAATCCCCGGTGCACCCCAATGATCATTGCAACATGGGGCAATCATCGAACGACACCTTCCCGACCGCGATGCATGTGGCCATCGGCATGGTCGCCCGTGATACGCTGTTGCCCGGATTGCGCAAATTGCACGCCGCGCTTGAGGCAAAATCCGAAGAATTCAAAGACATCATCAAGATCGGCCGCACCCATACGCAGGATGCGACGCCTCTGACGCTGGGTCAGGAATTTGGCGGTTATGCCCATCAGATGGCCAAAGGCATCGCACGGGTTGAAGCCTGTCTGCCTGATATTTACGAACTGGCCCAGGGCGGCACGGCGGTCGGCACCGGCTTGAACACCCGCAAAGGCTTTGCCGAAAAAGTCGCGGCAGAGATCGCCAAGATCACGGATCTGCCTTTCGTGACCGCGCCCAACAAGTTTGAGGCGCTGGCCGCCCATGACGCCATGGTGATGTTCTCCGGTGCGCTGAAGACTGTGGCCGCCTCCATGTTCAAGATCGCCAATGACATGCGGCTGCTGGGCTCTGGTCCGCGCTCTGGTTTGGGCGAATTGATCCTGCCCGAGAACGAGCCGGGCTCGTCTATCATGCCGGGCAAGGTGAACCCGACGCAGGCCGAGGCACTGACCATGGTCTGCGCCCATGTGATGGGCAATGACGCGGCTGTGGGCTTTGCCGGATCGCAGGGTCATTTTGAGCTGAACGTCTATAACCCGATGATGAGCTACAATGTGATCCAGTCGATGCAATTGCTTGGCGATGCCGCCAGCAGCTTTACCGACAACATGGTTGTGGGCACGCTGGCCAATGAGGCGCGGATCGAAAAGCTGATGAAAGAGAGCCTGATGCTGGTGACGGCACTGGCCCCGACCATCGGCTATGACAATGCCACCAAGGTGGCCAAGACCGCGCACAAGAACGGCACCACCCTCAAGGAAGAGGCAATCGCGCTGGGCTTTGTCGATGAAGAGACCTTTGATCGGGTTGTGCGGCCGGAGCAGATGATCGGACCTAAATGAGCACGCCCATCAACCTGAACAAGGCGCGAAAATCCCGCGCACGCGCCGAGAAGAAAGCGCGTGCGGAGGAAAACAGCGTCAAGTTCGGGCGGACCAAGGCCGAGAAAGACGTGCAAAAGGCGCAGGCAGACAAAACGGTGCGCTTTTTGGACGGGCATAAACGCGAGCCATGAGCGGGCGGCCCGTCAAACATTCCGTCACGCTCAAGGGGCATCGCACGTCGATCTCTCTGGAGGACGAGTTTTGGGCTGAGTTTCGCGCGATAGCGGCGCAGCGCGGCGTGCCGATCAATGCGCTGGTGGCACAGATTGATGCCGAACGCGGGCTGGATCTGGGGCTGGCCTCTGCCATTCGATTGTTTGTGCTGCGCACGTTAAAGGAACGTTTACCTTAACCAGGCAGGGTTGGCGCATGACCCTGCCTGCCGAACTGTCCCCGCAAAACTGGACGACCCATTTGTTTAGCGCCAAAGCCGCCCGAGAGGGGGGCGTGGTCAGGCGCAAAATTCGCGATATCGAACGTTATGTCGGATTGGAGGAGTTCCTGACGGAGCTGAACCGGCGCGGCTTTCACGCGGTAGCGAACGCCGGACAGCTTGTCATTTTCTGCAATCAGGAGCCCATTCGCCTGATAACTGGGCCGATTTTTTCAAAAAAATCGGAACGAAGTCTTTAAAGACTTCGGAAACCTATGGACCCAAATGCGACAAGCCCCCGTTTCCTTCAAAGGAAACGGTCCGAATTCTTTAAAGAATTCGGCAACCACATCCTTTTTATCCGAGCCGCCTACCGTGCTTTACGCCACAGAGGCCTTGTAAATCTGATCGATATTTGCCCCAAGCGCCGCGTTAAACTCCGCATCGGTCATCTTTACATTCAGCCCTTCGGTCAGCGCCCGCGAGAAGCTGGCGATCATCTTGGTGTTCTGCGCCAGCCGCGCGCAGGCCTCATCCGTAGAGTAACCGCCAGAAAGTGCCACAACCCGCAACACATTGGCATGATCGGCCAGGGCATCATAAATCCCCGGTTGCTCTGGTATGGTCAGCTTCAGCATCACCAGCTCATCTGCCGACAAGGCCTTAACATGACGCAGCAACGCAGCTGCAAGCATCTGTTCTGCCTGTGCTTTTGTGCCTGAATGAATATTCACCTCGGGCTCGATGATCGGCACCAGCCCCGCCGCGCAGACCTGTTTGGCAACTTCAAATTGCTGGGCGACCACAGCTTCAACGCCCGCTTCATTGGCCTCATGAATGACGGACCGTTCCTTGGTGCCAAAAATGCCGGCCGCCTTTGCACGGGTCAGCAACGCCGCCAGTTCCGGCATAGGCTTGAGCAGTTGCACATCATTTTCCTGATCCGCCAGGCCTTTGTCGATCTTCAAAAACGGCACCACGCCGCGATCTTCCCACAGCAATTGCGCCACGGGTTTGTCTTTGATCGTCGCGTCCATCGTGCGTTCAAACAGGATCGCGCCAATCACCTTGGACGAGGTGAAATCATCAGCCAGAATAATCCGCGCCCGCATGTCATGCATCGCCTGAAACATCTCGGTCTCGCCGTTGTAGTCCTCAGGTTCAACGCCATAAAGGCTCAGCGCTTTGGGGGTGGAGCCGCCAGACTGATCCAAGGCCGCAATAAACCCTGCGCCGCTTTGCATCTGCGTCTTTTGTGCGTTGTCGATTGGCATCCTGATATCCCCGCGTTTGAAAATGATTCCGTTTGAATGGGGTTCTAATTCAAAGCCGCCCGCGATGATAGAACCTACCGCCGCTCAAGACGCAGCCAAATGCCGTTCTGCGCCCGCACCGTCAGATGGGCAACCGGCACCGGTGTTTTTCCCGGCTGCACCACGACGCGGTAATCCCGCAAGATCCGCGACAGGATCAGCGGCCCTTCGACCATGGCAAAACCCGCGCCCGTGCAGACCCGCGCACCTGCGGAAAACGGCATATAGGCGTTGCGCTGACAGGCCTTGCCATTTTCCGTATGCCACCGTTCAGGGTCAAAGCCGTCGGGATTGTCCCACAACCGCTCGTGGCGATGCAAATGCCAAGGGCTCAGCACCAGCTGCGCCCCCTTTGGCACGGGGCGGTCGCGGAAATGCTCCGGGCATCCGGCCTCGCGCACCATCATCGGCACCGGCGGATAAAGCCGCAGGGTTTCACGGAATACATCGCGGCTGATCCTGAGTGCTGACATCACCGAAAAGTCACAGTCTTTCAGAGCCGTAGCCTCATCCGCAACCCGATCCTGCCAATCAGGATAAAGCGCCATCAGATAAAGCGCCCAAGCCAGCGCGGAGGCACTGGTTTCGTGTCCTGCCAGAAAAAAGATCGCCACCTGATCGACCATTTCATCGGTGCTGAACCCTTCGCCCGTCACAGGATCAACGGTGGTCATGATCTTTGTGGCCAGATCATCCGGCGCTGTCCCTGCCGCGATCTGGGCCGCCCGGCTTTGCGTCAGTTCGGCGATCAATTGGCGGATCTTGGCAGCGTTCTTGCGGGTGCTTTTGCGGTGCAGCCGCGGCATCCAGCGCGGCAGCGGCACAAATGCGCCCAGGTTCAGGATCGGTTGACTGCGTTGGTAGCTGCGGAAGGCATCAAAGACCTGCTGTGCCAGATGGTGATCAATCGGGATCGAAAACAAGGTGCGAAAGATCACATCGGCGGCGGCATGGCTGGTTTCCGCCTCGATCTCGATGACCTGCCCCGCCTGCCCGTCCAGTCGCGCCGCTGCGGCCTCCGCTGCATCCCACATCGCAGGAAATGTTTCGCGCAGACGTCCCCCTTCAAAGGCCGGATCAATGATGCGGCGTTGGCGTTTCCACGTCTCGCCATTGGTCAGAAACACCGATTGTCCCAACAACGGGCGCAGACCCTCGCTGATCCGGGCGGATTTGGGGAAGTCATCGGGGCGTTCTTTCAAGACCGTTTCTATCAACGCCGGATCGTTGATCATGAAACTGCGGAAAAACGGCGTGCGAAATTCGGCCATCCACGCGCGATAAAGCTTGGCGGGCTGCGCCGACAGGATATCGCGGCGAAACAGGCGCATATACTGCAAAAGCGACACTTTCTCGGGCCGGCTGGGCGGTTTGGGCGGCAGGGTCATGTCGCCATATTCCTAAAGCCGTTCACGGGTGTCTCGATCCGCGATTTCGATGGCGGGCGGCCGGCATAGCGCTGGCCCAACGGGATCGGCCCAGCGGTGATTTGGAAGTAATCGTAGTCTTTCGGGCGGTCAAAAGCGCAAAGGTATTGAAAATGCAGCCGAAAAAAACGCCAATGCAGCGCCTTCCACCGCGCCGGGCTCAGGGTTTGGGTAAAGGCCGCGGAGAACACCAATGGCCATTTCTTGCCTTCGGGCGCGACGCCCGACACCGCCACCGGATCACAAAGCGCAAAGGCGCAGCCATCCCCCGGCGCGGTCACATCCACCCAGGTCAGGGCATCCGTGGCTGCCAATTCATGCAGATCGCGGCGCAAACGGTCTGCCTTGGGCAAAAAAGAAACCATCGGAACCACCTGACCCAATGACAAAAAACCCAATGCTGGCCCGGTCTCCGGCACCCGGCCAGCACGGAGCAGATCGGCCAGAACCGACACTGCCAGATACGCCCCAGAGGAATGGCCGACGACCAGCACCTCGCCCACGTCCTCTTGCAATGCGGCCGCAATGGCATCCGAAAACGCGGTAATGCGGGTCTCCAACTCTGCAGGATACCCACCCCTCTGCGCCGCCGAATAGGCATAATCATGCATCAGGTAGTAGGCGTAAAAGCGATTGTCCTTGCGTTTGAACCAACGCAACACTGCAATGGCGCATAGCCCCCCCGCCACCAATGACAGGCCAATCGACGGATAGAACAGCGGCGTAAAGATACGGCCCGGCCAAAGCTGTTGTTCCAGCTGCCCGAACCCGACCCCGATCAGGCTTGCAATGCCCCAAAACGCCAAACCCGCCAGCAGCAATTGCAACAGCAACATCCCAACCGGATAGAGCGCTGCAATCACCGGTCCCTTGCGCAGCTTCATCAACCGCCAGAGTGCGCCGGTGCTGATATAGATCCACGCGGTGCGCACGAGTTGCAGATAGGTGCCCGCGATCGAGCCATCCATGGAACCGCGCACAATGTCGGACCAGACCAAAACATCAAAATCAGCCTGCGCCGCACGGCCATCCATGGTCGCGTCCACGTGCCACCCATAATTCCCGCCTGAATTTTTGGGTTTCAACGCAATGTCATAACCGGAAATCTGTGATTGAGCCGCGCCCTCTTTGCGATAGAGTTCGCGATAGCGGCGCGGATGGATCGGATCATAGCCGGGAATGTAAAACACCCGCCGCCGAAAGGGTTGATCTGCGCCTTGCCTGTTCATCCATCAAGTTTAACGGCGAAGATTGCTAAGAGGTAGTGAATTCGCGGGGAAAACCCCGCAGATTTCAGCCCAAGGTCGCCAATGCCGGAAAGGTTTCGAGCAGCCAGAAGGCAAAGCTGCTGAAGGCGCCTGTGACCATTGCCAGCCCGACCAGAACCAGCAGACCGCCCATGATCCGCTCAACCAGTTTCATATGCGGTTTGATCCGGTTCATCACACCCATTGCACGGGTGATAAACATCGCCGCCAGCAAAAACGGCAGCCCCAGACCGATGGCATAAATGCCCAGCAACAAGGTGCCTTTGCTGACCGAGCCTTCAGAGGCCGCCAGGGACAGGATCGCGCCCAGTTGCGGGCCGATGCAAGGCGTCCAGCCAAAGGCAAAGGCAAGGCCCAGAACATAGGCACCAAAGCTGGAACCGCCTTTGTCACCCGCGTCCAACCGCGCCTCTTGATCCAGAAACGGGATCCGGAACAATCCGATAAAATGCAGACCAAAGACGATGATCACAACACCCGAGATTTGCGCAAAAAGCACCTGATTTTGCAGGAAAAACGCGCCAAACGCCGAGGCGGTGAAGCCAAGGATCAAAAACACCGTGCTCAGGCCCAGAACAAAGAACAGCGCGGCGATCACAGCACGTCTGCGGGCTTCGCCGCCGCTGGACATATCGTTCAGGGATACACCGCTCATATAGGCCAGATAGGGCGGCACAATCGGCAGCACACAGGGGCTGAGAAAGCTGATCACCCCCGCGACAAGCGCGATAATCATGGCGGGCATCAGACCCGCGTCAATCAGTTCAATTCCAAACATGGGCCACACCTAACCGCCTTCGCGCCCGCCGTCACGCCCCCTTGCGGTCACAACACTGTGGACGGGGTGTAACATCTGATTTATCTCAAACCTATGAAGATTGTAGATCTCGATGCCACTGGGCTGATGTGCCCCCTACCTGTCCTGAAACTGCGCAAACGGCTTGGCCCTCTGGATGCAGGGGATTGTATGCGGCTGCGGGCGGATGATCCGGCGGCGGTGATCGATGTGCCGCATTTCTGCGCCGAGGCCGGACATGCGTTGGTGGAAACCGCGCAAGAGGGTGACGTTCAGGTCTATCTGGTGCGCAAGGGCGGCTGACCGTCTGTAGCTGGGTAGCCCCACCAACGGTCTGCTCAGAAAAAGGTATACAACAAAGCAAAAGGCAGGCCCAAAGACCTGCCTTTCTGATCCTTCGTCAATACCTCGGGGCTGTTAGCGCCCCAAGGACCACCAACCGCGCCGCTTTGGCTTTTTCGCCTCTTCCGCTTGATCCGGCTTGGCCTCTGCCACGGGCTCCGCCGCAGCAACAGTCTCGACGGCCTTGGGCTCTTCGGCGGCAACAGGTTCCGGCGCAGGCTCGGGCGCCGGCGCAGCTGCCTGTTCCGGCGCTCTGGCCTCTTCCGGCTCTGATGCAGTTTCCGCCGCCTTGGCCTTGGATTTCGGTGCTGCCTTTGCCTTGGGTTCGGCCTTCGGCTTGGCCTTGGCGCGGGTACGCTTTGGCTTGGGCTTCTCTTCCGCCGCATCGGCCGATTTTTCTTCCGCTGTGGTGGTCACTGCAGCGGCCTCTTCCGTGGCTTTGCTGTCCGCCTTTTTGGCGCGGCTTCGCGGTTTCGGCTTGGCCTTGGCTTTGGGCTTTTCGTCCTCAGCTGCCTCCGGTGCAGGTTCCGCAGTCTTGGCATCCCCATCGGCGGCCGCTTCTGCCGCTTCTTTCTCGGCTTTGGCTTTGGCGCTGGTGCTGCGGGACCGGCTGCGGGTTTTGGGCTTGGGCTTTTCTTCCGCTACTGGCCTGTCCGCTTCGGCATCACTGGCCGCATCTGCCGCAACCGGCGCCGCGTCAGATTTGACCTCTTCAGCAGTGTCCTGCTTTGCCGGTTCGGAGGTGTCTGAACCCTCTGCATTCTGGGGCGCATCGGCGTTCTCATCGGCAGAAGACGCGTCTTTGTTGTCTTCGCCGTTCTGATAATCACCGCCACCATTCTTGCCGCGACCACCACGGCTGCGACGCCGGCGGCGGCGGCGTTTCGGTTTGCCCTCGCCGTCTGAATCGCCGCTGTCCTGGTGTGGGGATTGCGCTTCTGGGGTCTCTTCATCGCTGGATGTATCGGCCTCATCCTCGTCGATCTGATCCATCAAGGACGTATCAACAGACACGATATGATCGGCCACAGGGGCCACATTGCGTGTCGCGGTCTTGAACTTCTCAAGCGTGAATTCAGGGCTGACCAGCGATGGATCACCTTCGATGCGCACAGACAAACCATAACGCGCCTCGATCTGGGCGATATGTTCGCGCTTTTGGTTCATCAGGAAGTTGGCGATGCCCACAGGGCATTTCACCAGCACTTCGCGAGACCGGCGGCGTGTGCCTTCTTCTTCGATCTGGCGGATGATCGACAGCGCGAGATTGTCATCAGACCGGATCAAACCGGTGCCGTGACAGGCCTGACACGGCTGGGTTGTTGCCTCGATCATGCCGGGACGCAGACGTTGCCGCGACATTTCCATCAGGCCAAAGCCCGAAATGCGGCCCACCTGAATGCGGGCGCGGTCGGTCTTGAGCTTGTCTTTCATCCGTTTCTCGACGGAGGCGTTGTTCTTGCGCTCATCCATATCGATAAAGTCGATCACAATCAGACCGGCCAGATCGCGCAGGCGCAATTGACGGGCGACTTCGTCAGCGGCTTCAAGGTTGGTTTTCAGCGCGGTTTGTTCAATCGAACCTTCTTTGGTAGCCCGGCCAGAGTTGACGTCAATCGCCACCAAGGCTTCGGTCACACCGATCACGATATATCCGCCCGACGGCAGTTGCACCGTTGGATTGAACATGCCCGACAGATAGCTTTCCACCTGATAGCGGGCAAATAGCGGCAGGCCTTCCTCATAGCGTTTCACGTTCTTGGCGTGCGACGGCATGATCATCTTCATGAAGTCCTTGGCGATGCGGTAGCCGCGTTCGCCCTCGACAAAGACCTCGTCAATCTCGCGGTTGTAAAGATCGCGGATCGACCGTTTGATCAGATCGCCCTCTTCATAGATCTTCGCCGGCGCGATGGATTTCAGCGTCAGCTCGCGGATCTGTTCCCAGAGGCGTTGCAGGTATTCATAGTCGCGCTTGATCTCGGCGCGGGTGCGTTTGGCCCCTGCCGTGCGCACGATCAGACCGGCGCCCGATGGCACCTGAATTTCGTTCGCGATCTCTTTGAGCTTCTTGCGGTCTGCGGCATTGGTAATCTTGCGGCTGATCCCGCCGCCACGGGCGGTATTGGGCATCAGAACGCAATAGCGGCCCGCAAGTGAAAGATAAGTGGTCAGGGCCGCGCCTTTGTTGCCGCGTTCCTCTTTGACGACCTGCACCAAAAGGATTTGGCGCACCTTGATCACTTCTTGAATCTTGTAACGCTTCGGGCGCGGTTTGCGCACCGGACGGATGTCTTCGCTGTCGTCCTCATCGGCAACAGATTCGATGCTTTCATCTTTGGAGGCCGCATCAGAGGATTTTGCATCCTCCTCGTCGTCACTCTCATCAGCGTCAGAGCTATCGGCATCTTCGTCCATCGTCGGGGTCTCGACCGGCGTTTCGGTGACCCGTTCCATTGGCGAGGACGCTTCATCGTCGCTGACGGTCACTTCGTCGTCATCGGTCAGATCGACGGTTTCCATACCTTCGATTTCACCAGATGTTTTTGCATCCTCGGTCGTGACGTCCTCGGCTTTGGATTTGGACCGGCTGCGCGACCGTGAGCGCCGCTTGGGCTTGGGTTCGTCATCATCCTTGGCCGCCTGCGCCTCGGCATAGGCGCGTTCTTCTTCCAGCAGCGCCTGACGGTCGGCCACGGGAATCTGGTAGTAATCGGGATGGATTTCCGAGAACGCGAGGAAGCCGTGGCGATTGCCACCGTAATCCACAAAAGCCGCCTGCAAAGACGGTTCAACCCGTGTTACCTTGGCGAGATAGATGTTGCCAGCAAGCTGGCGTTTGTTTTCGGATTCAAAGTCAAATTCCTCAACCTTGTTTCCGTCGACCACCACAACCCGAGTTTCCTCGGAGTGGGTGGCATCGATAAGCATTTTCTTAGGCATAAATCCACTATGCACAACAATCGCGCGGCTGCGGTCCCCGGGGGTGCCTCAGGCTGCGTTGTGTGACTTGTCAGGGCGATGTGGGACGCGGGCAAGACGGGGCCAAAACTGGCCTCTGGTCGTCTGCTCATAGCGTGTGCGCGCGTCATCGCGGTTCTTCTCCGACGTGACAGGGCGGACCCTGCACATCCATTGTTAACTGGTTTCATCCGGGGTTGCCCCGTCAAAACATCAGCGGTTCTCTGGCCGTTTCCGGCCCAATCGGTCTGCTCCGCGCCCGGTGGGGGCTCTGCAGAAGCAGCGAAACTCGTAAGGACATCAATCGAACGCCTGAACGTTCTTGTCCCATCCTCCTAGATAATGGCTTTGGTGATCAAATGACAATGGGCAATCGCGCCCTGCCGCCATCAATTATGTAAAACCGCCCCCTCCGCTTGACAAGCAACGGTTGTGTGGGAACATTCGCGCCCAATGCGCAGGGCGGCCTGCGGCTCCCTGTCCGGCTTTTGCGGCCATGGACAGCCCAAATCGAAGGAATGACAACCGATGCACTATCTTTTGCGCACAGCCCTGTGTTTGCCCCTGATCGCCGTAGCGGCATGCGATGAACTGGCCGTCGCCAATGATCCGGTGGCCCTGGCGGATCTGCGGGCCGCCAAAAGCTGTGTAGCGGCAGTGAACAAACAGGTGGGCGGCGGTGCCACGTTGAACACCACCTTGCCCATTGTTGAGATCAATCAATATGTTATCGATGTGCCCAACGCCAATTCCTGGACTTGCCACACAGATGACAATGGCCGCGCAAAAGAATTGATCGAACTTAAACCGCGCTGATCAAGACCTTTCGGCGGTCAGAGATAGTCTGACCGCTGCAAGCCGTATTTGGCCATTTTTTCATTCAGCGTCCGGCGTGGCAGGCACAATTCGTCCATCACACTGGCGATTGATCCCTTGTGCCGGCGCATGGTGTTGTCGATCAACATTCGTTCAAACGCCTCGACATATTCCTTCAGCGGCTTGCCCTCGGTGGTCATCACCGGCTGCATCTCGTCATGATCAGACATGAGCAGCGATGCGATTGTGCCTGACCCGCGCCGCGATTGCAGCACCGCCCGTTCCGCCACATTGATCAACTGCCGCACATTGCCCGGCCAAGGCGCCTGCAACAGCTGCGCGGCCTCCTGGGCAGAAACCTCGGGCGCGTCGCAGCCGTATTCGTCGGCAAATTGTTCGCTGAGCCGGGTAAACAGCGTCAGAATGTCTTCGCCGCGTGTTCGCAAGGGCGGCACGGTGATGCGCAGGGCAGCGAGCCGGTAAAACAGATCGGAGCGCAGGGAATCCTCGGACGTCCGCCCCGCCTCTTGCAGGTTGGAGATCGCGACGATGCGGGTCTCGGCGGGCGTGCCTTGTTCGTTAATAACGCTCAGAAGCCGCGCCTGAAGGGTTTCGGACAGCGCTTCGATGTCTTCCAGCACAAGCGTGCCGCCTCGCGCCTCTTCGATGGCGGGCAATTGCGCGTCTTCGGGCAACATCGGGCCGAACAAACGTTTGCTCAGTGCGTCTTCTTCGAATGCGCCGCAGGACACCAAGACAAACTTCTTGCCTGCCCGGCTGCCCACTGCATGCAGGGCGTGGGCGACCAATGTCTTGCCGGTGCCGGTCTCGCCGTCGATCAGCACATGACCATCGGCCTGCCCCAGATCGAGAATATCCTCGCGCAGGCGGTCCATGGCCGGGCTTTGGCCGATCAGTTTCTTCATCAACTGCCCGCCATCGGACAATTCGCGGCGCAGGGCGCGGTTGTCCATCACCAGACGCCGTGCATTGGTGGCCTTTTTGGCCAGCTCGCTCATCCGGTCCGGGTTGAAAGGCTTTTCCAGAAAATCAAACGCGCCCACGCGCATCGCCTCAACCGCCATGGGCACATCGCCATGGCCGGTGATCATGATCACCGGCAAGGCACTGTCATTGCCCATCAGCTTTTTCAGAAACTGCATGCCATCCATGCCCGGCATCTTGATGTCCGAAATGACAATGCCCGGATAATCCGGCCCCAGCACCTTGAGCGCATCCTCGGCGCTGCCAAAGGTTTCGGTGTCATAGCCTGACAGCGCCAGCCATTGGCTGATGGATTGGCGCATGTCCTGTTCGTCATCGACAATCGCGATCTTCATTGCCTGAGCCATATTGGTCTACTCCGCCGCTTCTATATTCTTGTCACTGCCCATGATGGGCAATTGCATTTCAAACACCGCGCCGCCCGCCTGCCCGTTCCGGGCCGTCAGGCGACCCCCAAGGTCGTTCACGATCCCCGACGAAATGGCAAGACCCAGCCCAACCCCGTCGCCGGGCTGTTTGGTCGTGTAGAACGGTTCAAACAGCGCATCGAGGTTTTCGATCCCCGGTCCATTGTCGCGCACCGTCAGGGTCGCGGTTTCCCCCGCAGAGAGGATGATGTTCACCTGCGGGTTCCGTTCTGATTTGGTGGCATCAAGAGCATTGCGCAAGAGGTTGACCATAACCTGTTCAATCCGCATCCGGTCCCCCATGACCATGACGGGCGTATCCGGCACAATCCGGCTGATCTGAACCTGCCGCTGGCGCAACTGCGGCTCCATCATCGACAGGCTTGAGGCCAGCGCCGCGCCCATATCCACAGGGGAAAACGCCTCTTGCCCCTTGCGGGCATAGGATTTGAGCTGGCGTGTGATCGCGCCCATGCGTTCGATCAGATCATCAATGCGGCCAAAGGACGACAGCGCCTCATCCGGCCGGTTGCGGCGCAGCAAAAGCCGCGCCCCCGCCAGATAGGTTTTCATCGCCGCCAGTGGCTGGTTGAGCTCATGACTGACCGCCGCCGACATCTCTCCCAAAGCGGCGAGCTTGCTGGATTGTTCAAGCGTCTGTTCGGCCACAGCGAGGGTCTCTTGCACCCGTTTGCGTTCGGCAATTTCCCGCTGCAGGGCGAGGTTCAATGCGCGAAGTTTGGCCGACTCCCGCTGGAAAATCGCCAGCCGTCCGGCGGTGCGGCGGCTGAGAAAATAGAAGGCCAAAGCCAGCAGAATCGCAAATCCCATCACTTCCAGCGCCAGAACACCGTTCACACGCTCGCGCACGGAGGCATAGGTGGTATAACTGGTCATGCGCCAGCCGCGAAACGGGATCTTGTTGGTCAGGCGCATCACCGCCTCACCCTGCAAATAGGCATCAGGAGGCAGTGCTGTCCAATCCGCCGTGGCCTTGATCGCCCGCTCGATGGCGTTCTGCGGGGTATAAAGGGCCAGCGCCTCAGGTTCCGTCAGCCCGCGCCAGCGCGGGGCGGTGGCCAGAATGATCTCGCCCTGACTGTCGGTGACAATCACAGCATCCGAAATGCCCGCCCAGGCCCGCTCGTACTTTTGCAGATCCACTTCGACGGCAATTACACCGATGGTGGTGCCGCCATCCTGAATGCGCCGCGAATACAAAAAACGGTAGCCGCCACCATCCAGCCGGATGACGCTAAAGATCGTCGCATTGGACCGGATCGCATCAACAAAATACGCCTCCGACCGATGTGACGAACTGATCCTGTTGCGGTCCGTGGCCGCCACCGTGCGCCCGTCAATGTCATACAGCATCAACGAGGCCGCCCCGATTTCCTCGACAAAGGAGATAAGCCGCTGGGTGGACAGGGAATAGTCCGCTGATTGCAACGCCCCGATCAACGTCGGATCGCGGGCCAGAAGCTGTGGCACAATCGCGTTTTGGCGCAGTTCGGCCAACAGGTTGCCGCTGTAGAGCGCAATCCGCAGCTCTGCCCGGTTGCGGGTGCTTTCGGTGAACCTGTGGGTCAGCAATTTGTTGGTGACCGAGATCGTCACCACCGCCAATACCATCAAGAGACCGATGGCCACCCGAACACGCCAGGAGACCGTCAAACTTTGTTGTCTTTTGGCAGGTTCGCTCATGTGCGGAGCTTACGCGCTGCGGCGGTTTTGCTCAAGTCAGGCGGTCTGCAGCGCACCTGCCAATGCGCGGAATAGCGCCACACCATCGGTGCCGCCATGCCCCGCATCTGCCGCCCGCTCCGGATGCGGCATCATCCCCAGAACGCGGCGGTTTTCCGACAGAATACCGGCGATATCGGCCTGTGCACCATTGGGGTTGTCGGTATAGGAAAAGGCCACGCGGTCCTCGCCCTGCAGGCGCTTGAGAGTCTCGTCGTCCGCAAAGTAATTGCCATCGTGGTGGGCAATCGGAATGTCGATCACATCCCCTGCGTTGTATCCGGCGGTGTAATCGCTGGCCGAGGTTTCCACCTTTAGCCCTACTGTTTTGCAGATGTATTTCAGCCCCGCATTGCGCAAAAGCGCTCCCGGCAGCAGGCCGGTTTCCGTCAGCACCTGGAAACCGTTGCAAATGCCCATGACGTAACCGCCCCGATCCGCGTGGGCCTTGACCGATTTCACAATCGGTGACTGGGCCGCAATCGCGCCGCAGCGCAGGTAGTCCCCATAGGAAAACCCACCGGGAATACCAACGATATCAATGCCCTGTGGCAGGTCGCTGTCTTTGTGCCAGACCATTTCCACCTCTGCACCGGCCGCCTTGAAGGCAACGGCAAGGTCACGGTCACAATTAGAGCCGGGAAAAACAACAACAGCTGCGCGCATGAGAGGTCTCCTTAACCTGCGAAATCAGTGATCACCGCCACGCCGGGCGGTGCGGGGCCGTCAAACACGGCCAATTCCTCGGTCGCTTGGCTCAGTCCAATGCGCCGCGCGACCAGCGGCGTCAAGTCCACACGGCCAGACATGATAAAATCGATCAGCGGCGGATAGCGCCAGCTTGGCATGCCGCGTGTGCCGAACACGGCCAGTTGACCGCTATAAACAGTATCCATCGGGATTGGCATTGTGGTGTGATCGCCTGCAGGCATCCCCACCTGCACCATCCGCCCCAGTTTGCGCAGGCATTTCAGTGCCGGAACCGTTGTCTGCACCATGCCAAGCGCCTCTATGGCCACATCTGCGCCGCCACCTGTCAACTCGCGGATTGCCTCTGCCGGATCGCATTGTGCGGCGTTTACAACCGCATCTGCGCCCAAGGCCTTGGCATGGTCCAGCTTTCCCTGAGCCACATCAACCGCAATCACCCGCGCGCCCAGCCCCCGCGCCAAAAGCGCCGCTGACAGACCAACGCCGCCTGTGCCAAAGACCGCCACCCATTCGCCGGCCTGCACCGCCGCACGCCCCGTGAGCGCATGCCAGGCCGTTGTCACCCGGCACCCCAGCGCCGCCGCCAAAGCCGGATCAAGGGCTTCAGGCAAGGCCGTCAGATTGGCATCGGCAAAAGGCACCGCGATCGCTTCGGCAAACGCACCGGCATGGGTGAACCCCGGCAAAGCCTGCTGCGCACAAATCGTCTGATGGCCCTGCGCACAGTCAGGACATGACCCGCAAGCCAGAATAAAGGGGGCAATCACCCGGTCGCCGATGCGCCAGCGCGTCACACCTGCGCCCACGGCGATGACCTCGCCGCAATATTCGTGGCCGGGCACATGCGGCAGCGAAACATCCGGGTCCGCGCCGGTCCATACGTGCCAGTCAGACCGGCAAACACCGCAGGCCAGAACCCGCAACACCACACCGCCATCTGGTGCATCCGGCATCGGCAGATCGGCAATCTCCAATGGTGCCCGCCAGGCTGTAAGCCGGGCGGCCCGCATCAGCCGATCTCCACCGAATAGGATTCGATCACCGTATTGGCGAGCAGTTTTTCACACATCTGTGTCACATCCGCCTCGGAGGTGCCCTCTGCGAGATCCAGCTCAATCACCTTGCCCTGACGCACGCCATTCACGCCATCAAACCCAAGCGCACCCAGTGCATGGCGCACGGCCTCGCCCTGGGGGTCCAGAACCCCGTTCTTCAACATCACATGAACCCGTGCTTTCATTGCACATCCCCCAGCTTCATTTGGCTAAAAAACTCAAGCGCTCCCGCGGCTTCAGTTGATCAAGGTTGGTTTGGAAATCGGCGTTGAGGACTTGGGCATCACACCCAGCCGTTTGGCCACTTCGGTATAGGCGTCGGTGAGCGATCCCAGATCGCGCCGGAACACATCCTTGTCCAGCTTCTGACCGGTCTCGATATCCCACAAACGGCAGCTGTCCGGGCTGATCTCATCAGCGATGATCAGGCGTTGGAAATCGCCGTCATAAACGCGGCCAATCTCGATCTTGAAATCCACCAAACGAATGCCAACCGCCAGCATCATGCCGGACATGAAATCATTCACACGCAGCGCCAGACTTAGAATATCGTCCATGTCCTGCTGGCTGGCCCAGCCAAAGGCCGCGATATGTTCTTCGGTCACCAAAGGATCGCCCAGACTGTCGTCTTTGTAGCAATATTCTACGATCGGGCGTGGCAGCTGCGTGCCCTCTTCGATGCCCAGACGTTTGGACATGGTGCCCGCGGCATAATTGCGCACGATCACTTCAAGCGGAATAATCTCGCATTGGCGCACCAGTTGTTCGCGCATGTTCAGACGTTTGATGAAATGCGTCGGCACGCCGATTTGATTCAGCCCGGTCATGAAATACTCGGACAGGCGGTTGTTCAACACGCCCTTGCCCTCGATCACGTCTTTCTTTTCGGCGTTGAACGCCGTGGCATCGTCTTTGAAATACTGGACAATTGTCCCCGGCTCCGGACCTTCATAAAGGATCTTTGCTTTGCCTTCGTAAATCTTCTTGCGCCGGGCCATGGGCGTCCTTTCCGCGACAGGCTGGGAGGGTCCCAGACGATTTGGCCCCCTCTTAGTCTAAGGCCCGCCCCCCTGCAAGCATGGGTTCGTCGCGCGTTCCTGTGCGCTCTTGTCTGCTGGTCACGGATCACCCATATCTATATAATAGGCGTGCAAAGACAGGAGAGCATGATGACCACCTTCGACAACCGCGAAAAAGCATTCGAGAACAAGTTTGCCCATGACGCAGAAATGCAGTTCAAGGCAGACGCGCGCCGCAACAAATTGCTGGGCCTTTGGGCCGCTGGCCTGATGGGCAAGTCCGGCGCCGACGCCGAGGCCTATGCCAAAGAGGTGGTCAAGTCCGATTTCGAAGAAGCTGGCCACGAAGACGTTTACCGCAAGGTTGCGGGCGATCTGGGCGACAAGGCCGATGAGGCAACCATCCGCGACAAGATGGCAAGCTTCCTGGTCGAAGCCAAGGCGCAGGTCATGGCCGAAACCGACTGATCTATCGCACCATAACGCGCAAGAATTGATGCGTCCTTCGGTCAATTGGAGGGCGCATTTTTTGGGTCTGCGGGTGGGCGCGCCCCACGCCACCTGCTGCCCAATGATCACCCGCTTCATGAAGAAGATGAAGATTATGAGATTGCTCTGGATCAGGCGCCGTGAAATGAGGCGGACGTAACGCGCGCGGAGTATGCCCGATGACCAATGCCTTCACACAATTGCTTGCTGAAAAGGGCGCCCTGCTGGCCGATGGGGCCACGGGCACCAATCTGTTCAATATGGGGCTGATGTCAGGCGACGCACCGGAGTTCTGGAACACCGATGAGCCCAAAAAGATCGTCGCGCTTTACAAAGGTGCGGTGGATGCGGGCAGTGATCTGTTTCTGACCAACAGTTTCGGGGCCAATGCCTCGCGCCTCAAATTACACGACGCTGCCAAACGCGCCCATGAGTTGAGCCGCGTTGCCGCCGAGATCGGCCGCGACGTTGCTGATACTGCCGGACGCAAAGTGATCGTGGCCGGATCCGTTGGCCCAACCGGCGAGATTATGGAACCCGTCGGCAGCCTGAGCCATGCTTTGGCCGTTGAGATGTTTCATGAAACCGCCGATGGGCTGAAGGCCGGAGGCGCCGATATTGGCTGGCTCGAAACCATCAGCGCCCCCGAGGAATACCGCGCCGCCGCCGAAGGCTTTGCCCTGGCCGGACTGGACTGGGTCGGCACCATGAGCTTTGACACCGCCGGGCGCACCATGATGGGGCTGACCTCCGAAGGGATGGTTGAGATGGTGCATGATCTGGACAACACGCCACTGGCCTTTGGCGCAAACTGCGGCACGGGCGCGTCGGATCTGCTGCGCACGATTTTGGGCATGGCCGCAAAAGAAGAAGGCCGCTTGCCTCTTGTGGCCAAGGGCAACGCCGGCATTCCCAAGTATGTTGACGGCCACATCCATTATGATGGCACACCGGAATTGATGGCCGATTACGCCGTGATGGCCCGCAACTGCGGCGCGTCGGTGATCGGCGGCTGTTGCGGCACGATGCCCAGCCACCTTGAAAAAATGCGCGAGGCGCTGGACACAAGGCCCAAGGGCAGCGCACCGGAGCTGGAAGAAATCGTGGCCGCGCTTGGCCCGTTCTCATCTGCCGGCGATGGCACCGGCGATGATCAAGCCCCTGAACGTCGCAGCCGCCGTGGCCGCCGCCGGGGATAAGGACATTGTGCCGGGCAAACTGCCCGGCCTACAGCAGGTTTAACTGTGCGCCAGGCAGAACCGGCGGGCGAAACAGATCACAACGCATCGGCGGCGCCTGGCCGGACAGGCCAAGCCGTTTGGCCGCCAATTTGAACCGTTGTGCAATCACTTCGGCATAGGGCCCCTCCCCGCGCATGCGCCGGTGCCACCGCGCATCATATTCCTTACCGCCATGCATCTCGCGCAATCGGTTCATGATCCGCTCGGCCCGGTCCGGGTAATGCTCTGCCAGCCAATCCTGCACCAGCGGCGACACCTCACGGGGCAATCGCAGCATAATCCAACTGGCATGGCGTGCGCCCGCCTCTTTGCCGCTTTGCAATATTGCCTCCAGCTCAGGATCGGTGAGCGCCGGAATCACTGGTGAGGCCATCACCCGCACTGGCACACCTGCCGCCGCCAATCGACGGATCATCACCAATCGCCGCGCGGGCGCAGGGGCACGCGGCTCCATCAATCGGCTGAGTTTTGCGTCCAGTGTGGTGACGGATATGCCAACCCGCACCAATCCGCGCCGCGCCATATCCGCCAGAATATCAATATCGCGCTCGATCAGGCTGCCTTTGGTGACAATCGCCACCGGATGATTGCAGTCCGACAACACCTCCAGACAGCGCCGCATGATGCCGTGAGTCTTTTCAATTGGTTGATAAGGGTCTGTGCTGGTTCCGATCGCAATCGGCGCGGGCCGGTATTTGCGCGCCGCCAACTCCTTGCGCAGCACCTCCGCCGCGTCAGGCCGCGCAATCAGACGGGTCTCAAAATCCAGCCCCGGCGACAGCCCAAGATAAGCGTGGCTGGGCCGCGCAAAGCAATAAACGCAGCCATGTTCGCAGCCGCGATAGGGATTGATCGACCGGTCAAAGGGCAAATCCGGCGAGGTATTATAGGTGATAACCTTGCGCGGCACTTCGATGGTGGTTTGCGTCCGCAGCACCGGCAGAACGTCGTCACGGTCCCATCCGTCGCTGACCGCCTCACGGCTGTGCGCCTCGAACCGGCCCGCATGGTTGCTGCCCGCCGCCCGCCCGACAACTTTGTAACGATGATTTTCATGATCCACACACCATTTTGGAACAAATCATGAACACGCGCAATCGAAACCCGCTAATCCCTTGTCCGGTGGACTAAAAAGACGTTAAATTCTTGTTCATCGAAGTCGCGCAAAACCTCATCCATGTCGCAATTTGCGCACCAAGCGCCGACATTCCGTGACAAAAAGGCGCATAGGCCAAGCACCTGCAACGGCAGCAGAAGGAAATAACATGTCCGACGAAGACGAAATCATCCTGTCAGAACTCGACGACGAAGAACTTGTCCAACAGATGTTCGACGACCTTTACGACGGTCTCAAGGAAGAGATCGAAGAAGGGGTTAACATCCTGCTTGAGCGCAAGTGGGAACCTTACGACATCCTGACAAAAGCGCTAGTCGGCGGCATGACCATCGTTGGCGCGGATTTCCGGGACGGCATCCTGTTTGTGCCCGAAGTTTTGCTTGCGGCAAATGCGATGAAGGGCGGCATGGCCATCCTCAAGCCACTGCTGGCCGAAACCGGTGCTCCGCGCGTTGGCAAAATGGTCATCGGCACCGTCAAGGGCGACATCCACGACATCGGCAAGAACCTTGTCGGCATGATGATGGAAGGCGCAGGCTTTGAAGTGGTTGATCTGGGTATTAACAACCCGGTCGAAAACTATCTTGAGGCGATGGAAACCGAAGGCCCTGATATCCTTGGCATGTCCGCACTTCTGACCACCACAATGCCCTATATGAAGGTCGTGATCGACACCATGATCGAACAGGGCATTCGCGACGATTATATCGTTCTGGTCGGCGGCGCGCCCCTGAACGAAGAGTTCGGAAAAGCCATTGGCGCAGACGCCTATTGCCGCGATGCGGCGGTGGCAGTTGAAACCGCCAAAGAGTGGATGGCACGCAAGCACAACAGCGCAAAATCCGCCTGACCCTGATTTGAAAGGCCCCTGCGGGGGCCTTTTTTAATGGCCCCGCACCACCTATCTTGACACAAGAAAGGTCTGCCCATGCCCCCACGCCTGTTTGCCCTGATGATTGTCGCAGTCCTGCTATGTGCAGGACTGACCGTGCTGGCATTCTCCGTTCTGCCTGCGCCCATCGGTGCATTGGTCCCGGTGCTGGCGCTCATCGCTGCGGTGGCCCTGCGAAAGTTCCGATCATGATCCCAAGCGACGCCGAGTTGACAGAGAACGGGCTGGACACAGATACCCCGCGCGGGCGCATCCTGCTGATCGCTTGCGGCGCTCTGGCGCGCGAAATTCTCGACCTCAAGGCCGCCAATGGCTGGACCCATCTGGACCTGACCTGCCTGCCGGCGAAATACCACCTTTACCCGGAAAAAATCACCGACGCCGTGCGGGCCACGATCGCCAAGCACCGCGATGATTATGATGATTTCTTCGTGGTTTACGCCGATTGTGGCACCGGTGGCGGATTACAGGCCGCCTGCGATGAACTGGGGGTCAAAATGGTGGCCGGCCCGCATTGCTACAGCTTTTTCGAAGGCAACGCCGCCTTTGCCGCCAAGATGGACGAGGAATTCACCAGCTTTTACCTGACCGATTTTCTGGTACGCCAATTTGACGCCTTCATCATCAAACCCATGGGCCTCGACCGGCATCCAGAACTGCGTGATATGTATTTTGGCAACTACGAGAAACTGGTCTACCAGGCCCAAACAGATGATCCAGAACTGACAGAAAAGGCCCGTAAATGCGCCGATCGGCTGGGCCTCGAATTTGAACGTCGCCTGACCGGATACGGGGATCTCACCGAGGCGCTCAAAGCGCTCTAGGCGGCCTGCCTGCTCCGATGTCCCAGAACAACCCGGCCATCACCTGCATCCCTTCTCGGCAAATCGATTTCAGCACATGTTCGTTTGGCGCATGTTGGTTGCAGCCCAGATAACTGTGGGGAATCCAGATGGTCGGCAGGCCCAGGATATCGGAGAAACATTCATTGGGCAGCGATCCGGCAAGATTCGGCAAAACATGTGGTGTCTTGCCTGTGGTCCGTTGGATCGACCCCTCTGCAAAGCGCACCCAAGGATGATCCGGATCCAGCCGCGTCGCCCGCATCGGAACGCTGTCCGCCTCGCGCACCTCAACCTGATCGAACCCCGCCGCCGCCAGATGCCGCCGGAGCGCAGGCAGGATGTCATCGGCATCGGTGCCCACCACATAGCGCAACTGGCAATGCGCACGCGCCGATCCGGAAATCGCATTCACCGGCGCCTCTGGACGGCCCGAAGACATGGCCAAAATCGCAAAACTGTTCCATCCAAAGGCGCGCTCTGCAGGGGTCAGCCCCGCCTCGCCCCAATTTGGATCGCTGCTATCTGTATCAGGGAACCGCGCCAGTGTGGCGCGAATGCCCGGTGTCAGACTATCTGGCCGCCATTCCGGCACTTTGATCTGCCCCCGCGCATCACAAATCGACGCCAAAGCCTGGGTCAGGATCACCGCCGGATCGGCCAGCAATCCCCCCCAGTTGCCCGAATGATGCGCACCTTCGCGCAGATCCACCACCAGATCAAAGTTCAACGCCCCGCGCGAGCCCATGAACATTGTCGGCGTGTCCGGCTCCAATCGCGGACCGTCGGAGGCGATCAAAACATCCGCCTGCAAGGTTTCGCGATGCCTGCGCATCATCTCTGCAAGCCCCGGCGATCCGATCTCCTCGCTCATTTCGATCACAATCTTGACGTTGAACCCAAGACGCCCCTGCACCGCTAAAACCGCTTCTAGTGCCGCGATGTTTATTAAATGCTGGACCTTGTTGTCCGCCGCACCGCGCCCGAACAACGCCGCGCCCCGTTCTGTCAATTCAAACGGCGCGAGCCCTGCCTCCCAGGCATCATCCTGCCCCCAGATCACATCGCCATGGCCATAGATCAGTACAACCGGCAAAGCAGGATCTTCGATCCGCTCCGCCAAAAGAAACGGCCCGCCGCCCGCAACCGGATTGTCGTATATCGCCCCATCAAAGGCGTTGGTCTGCAACCGTGGCAGGATCGCAGAACGCAGGTATTGATAAAGCACGTCGCGCTGGGCCGGATTCTGGCTTTCTGTCCGAAACGCCACCCAAGCGGCCAAATCCGCCTGCAATTGACCATTATCAGCATAGGCCGCGGCCTGCGCCACACTGTCGGATCTCATGTCACCAGTCCTTCCCTTTTTGGCTTTCAAATATTCCGGGGGAAGCGGCCCGTCAGGGCCGATTGGGGGCTGGCCCCCTGCCCGCGGATGATCAGCCCACCTGCGCGGCGGTTTCGCGAATACGTTCTATCATCGCCCGCAACCCGTTCGAACGCTGTGCCGACAAATGATCGTTCAGCCCAAGCCGCCCCATCTCGGCGCGGGCATCCACTGCCAGCACTTCCGCAGCGGTTAATCCATTGTAAAGAATACGCAAAACCGCAATCAGGCCCGACACGATCATCGCGTCACTCGCTCCGTCGAAATGCAGGCGCCCGTCATCGAACTGCGCATGCAGCCACACCTGAGAAGCACAGCCGTCCACCTTGGTCGCAGGCACCCGCAGCGCCTCTTCCAATGGTTCCATCGCCTTGCCCTGTTCAATCACATGGCGATACCGGTCTTCCCAATCCTCAAGAAACTCAAAATCTTCGACAAGCTCTTCAAACGCGGCATTGGCCATAGCGGGATCCTCAGGTGATATTTGCGTCACAGAGGTAGGAGCAGAGCCGCCAAAGGTCCACCCCCTTCCCAAGGCCCACGGGATCAGGTAGTCAAAAGACAGTTCAAATTCCAAGGGCGACCTGATGCGCAAGACCCTCTCTTTGCTTCTCGCAACATCTCTGACATTGGCCGCCTGCGGCACGATCCGCGACAGCCGGGTCAACCCGTTCAACTGGTTCGGTAAATCGCGTTCCGAACCGATTGAACAGGTGGAAAACACCAATCCGCTGATTCCGAAGACCGGCGGCTTGTTTGCCCGCGATCGCGAGGCCGCCGACACCTATGCAGGCCGGCCGTTCGAGCAGGTGACAGAGCTGACAATCGAACGCATTCCGGGCGGTGCCATTATCCGCGCGACCGGCCTTGCGGCACGGCAAGGCATTTATCAGGTGCGGCTGACGCCACAAAACGATGCTGAACTGCCCGTCGATGGTGTTCTGACCTATCGCTTGGAAGGGGTCCGCCCCAACACGCCAACGCCTGTCGGCGCCCGCGCCACACGCGAGGTGGTTGCAGCACGCAGAGTGACCGATCAGACCCTGCGCAATGTGCGCAGCATTCGTGTCGAAGGCATTGAAAACGCGCGCGTTATCCGCCGCTAAAGCGAAATGGCGTTTCGGATCCTGTCCGAAACGCCTCTTGGATCAGCCCGCCGCGGCAGCCGTCACAATAATCTCAACCGTAAAATCAGGATGGGCCAATTTGGCCTCGCCGCAGGCACGCGCAGGCGCTTGTCCTTCGGGAACCCATGCATCCCACACGCCGTTCATCTCGGCAAAATCGGCCATATCTGCCAGCCAGATCACCGCCTGCAGGATGCGTGTCTTGTCTGATCCAACCTCGGCCAGCAGACGGTCAATCGCGTCCAAGCAATCCTGCGTCTGCTGTGCCACACTGGCCCCGGCGGTGCCAACCTGACCGGCCAGATAGATCGTGCCGTTATGCTCAACGATCTGGCTCATCCGGGTGTTTGTATGGTGACGTGTAATTTCTGACATTGCTGCCTCCTGTTTGATTTTATTGATGTTTCTACCCTAGACCTCGACAACCTTCACGTCGTTGCCCACCGCCGTCAGCGCAATTTCACCGTTGCACAGGCGCAGCGCGTCATTGCCAAACACCTCACGCCGCCAACCGTTCAACGCGGGCAGATCACGTAGCCCCGCAGCGATACCATCCAGATCCGCCGCAGGCGCGATCAGCTTGGCCGCCACGCCCGCCTGTTCGGTCTTGGCCTTGAGCAGGACACGCAGCAAATCGGCCAGCGCCGGGTTCACCTGCAGTTTGTCACGGCTCCGGTCCGGTTTCGGCAGATCCGCTGGCGGGCAAGACACCCCCGCCGCAATCCCCTTGAGGATGCCTTCTGCGATCTCACCTTTGCGGGCCTCGCGGAGCAACAGGCGCGAACGGCTCAATTCTTCGGTGTTTTTTGGTTTCAGACTGGCCAGTTCGACCAATGCGTCGTCTTTAAACACCCGGTTGCGCGGCACATTACGTGTCTGGGCATATTCTTCGCGAAACGCTGCCAGCTCGCGCACGATGCCCAGGAACTTACTGGAATTTGTCCGCGTCTTGACCCGCTTCCACGCCTCTTGCGGCTGGGTCACATAGGTGTCGGGATTGGTCAGGATCGCCAGTTCTTCCTGCACCCAACGCCCGCGCCCGCTTTCGTCCAGCTTTTCGGCCAGAAATTCGTAGATCTGCCGCAAATGCGTCACATCGGCGAGGGCGTAGGTTTTCTGCGCTTCCGTCAAAGGGCGCCGCGACCAGTCGGTAAAACGCGAGGTCTTGTCGACGCCGCCATTGGTGATCTTGCGCACCAGCGTTTCATAGCCGACCTGCTCACCGAACCCGCAAACCATCGCCGCCACCTGCGTGTCAAAAAGGGGTTCTGGGAACACCCCAGCATCGACAAAGAAAATCTCAAGATCCTGCCGCGCGGCGTGAAACACCTTGACCACAGACTTGTCGCGAAACAGCTCATAAAGCGGCTCAAGCGAGATGTCTTTTGCCAGCGGATCCACCAAAACCGCGTTGCTATCATCGGTGCCCGGCATCGCCAATTGCACCAGACACAGCTTGGAATAATACGTTCGTTCGCGCAAAAATTCCGTATCTACAGTGACATAATCGTATTTGGCGGCTTCGCTGCAAAAGGCAGCCAGATCGGCGGTCGTGGTGATAGTTTTCATGTATTCACTTCGAAAAAACGGGTTTGCAGGGCGCAGTTCCGTCATCGGTACATCAACTGCCGCCGCTTGGCCAGATCACCCCTGCAAGAACACCGGGGTGCGATCATCGGCGGCAAACCGGCGCAAAACAGCGGGATACAGCTGATGTTCCAGCGTCAAAACACGCGCGGCCAATGTCTGTGGCGTGTCGTCCGCGTTGATGGAAAGCTGCGCCTGTCCCAAAATTGGACCATCATCCAAGGCGGCGGTGACTTCATGTACGGTGCAGCCATGGATCGTATCACCCGCGTCAAGCGCGCGGGAATGGGTGTGCAACCCTTTGTATTTGGGCAATAAAGACGGGTGAATATTGATCATCCGGCCGGCCCATTGATCGGTAAACCCGCCGGTCAGCTTGCGCATGAAACCGGCAAGGCAAATCATATCAGGCCGGTGACGGGCCATGGCCGCGCTCAGCGCCCCTTCAAATGCGGTGCGGTCGCCTTGGAACGGGCGGTGATCCACAACTTCGGTCGCAATCCCCCGCGCCTTGGCCCAGGCGATACCGCCCGCATCGGCATTGTTCGACAGCACGACACAGGCCCGCGCCGGATGGTCGCCGGTCATATCTTCCACCAGCGCCCGCATGTTGGAGCCACCGCCAGAGACAAAAATCGCAACCCGCTTGGTCAAAGCAAGCTGCCCTGATAGCGGACCCCACCACCTTTCGTGATCTTGCCAATCTCGATCGCGGCATGGCCGTCACTGGCAAAAGCCTGCGTCGCGGCCTCAACCTTGCCTGCAGGCACAACCGCGATCATTCCAAGACCGGAGTTGAAGGTCTTGAGCAATTCCGCCTCGGCCAGGCCGCCTTGAGCAGCCAGCCATTTGAACACGGGCGGCAATTCCCATGCCGTCAAATCAATCTCCGCGCCAAGTCCTTCGGGCAGAACCCGAGGCAGGTTCTCAGTCAGCCCGCCGCCCGTGATATGCGCCAGCGCATTCACGCACTCCCCGCGCAGGGCTGCCACCGCCCCTTTGACATAGAGTTTGGTCGGCGTCAGCAGCGCCGCGCCAAGTGTGCCCTCACCCCAAGGGCAATCATCCCCCCACGCCAGACCGCTGACCTCAACGATCTTGCGCACAAGGCTGTAACCGTTGGAGTGGACGCCATCGCTGGGAAGCCCAAGTAGGACATCGCCTTCGGCCACATCGCGCGGCAGTTCCGCACCGCGTTCCATTGCGCCAACGGAAAAGCCTGCCAGATCAAAATCGCCCGTATCATACATGCCCGGCATTTCCGCGGTTTCGCCGCCAATCAAGGCACAGCCAGACAGGGCGCAGCCCTCGGCGATGCCCTCAATAATCCGTGTCGCCTGATCCAGCTCAAGCTTGCCCGTTGCAAAATAGTCGAGGAAGAACAACGGCTCTGCCCCCTGACACACCAGATCGTTAACGCACATTGCCACCAGATCAATGCCGATGCCATCGACGTTGCCCGTGTCGATTGCGATGCGCAACTTGGTGCCCACGCCGTCTGTGGCTGCAACCAGAACCGGATCGGTGAACCCTGCGCCCTTGAGGTCAAACAACGCCCCAAAGCCGCCAAGGCCGGACATCACACCGGGCCGCGCGGTGCGTTTGGCAGCCGGTTTGATCCGTTCGACCAATGCGTTGCCTGCATCAATATCAACGCCCGCATCGGCGTAGGTGATTCCGTTTTTGGGTGCTGACATGCTCTGGTCCCCTGGCAGTGAGATGTTGCGTTGCTGCGGGGTTAGTCCATCCCTGCAAATGGTGCAACGGTAAGCCTTGACGAAAGCGCCGCACCCGCATACCCAAACGCCGTGGCGGGCCTGTAGCTCAATTGGTTAGAGCAGAGCGCTCATAACGCTTTGGTTGCGGGTTCAAGTCCTGCCGGGCCTACCGCTATCTCATAAAAGACCCATCAAGCCGAACCTACAGCCATGTCTGAAGTTGATTCGCTTAGGGCTGGCGCGATTTCGGGGAATAGGCTGTCTGGCGAAGATCTATAAGGCGACAAGCCGTGCTCCAGTGTTGCCGAGGATCTGCGCCTGCTTGCCGTGCCGCGTCATGCTTCGCTTGGCATTGCACTGGCCCGCCTCTGGCCGCGAAACAGGCATCTATGATGCAAGTGCAATGTTTTCTGAGGGCGCATCTGTCAGTTCCGCCAATTTGAAATGCGACACTGCATCTGACAGGGCGTCTGTTTCGTTATTGAGCGCCTGGCTGGCGGCGGCGGTTTCTTCGAACATGGCTGCGTTTTGCTGCGTGACCTGATCCAGCTTGGTCATGGCTTCGTTCACTTCGTTCAAGCCTTCCGATTGTTGCTTGGTGGAGGCCGCGATGGAGCCAACAAGTTCGGTGATTTCTGAGATGGAGGCCACGATATCTGCCAGCGATGTGCCTGTTGTTTCGACCAGCTCCACCCCGGCGTTGACCTGGGTTTCGCTTGCAAGAATCAGCTCGCTGATCTCACGGGCCGCATCTGCCGATCGTTGGGCAAGCGCACGCACTTCGGTGGCCACAACTGCAAATCCGCGCCCGGCGTCCCCTGCGCGGGCCGCCTCGACCCCGGCATTCAGGGCCAGCAGATTGGTCTGAAATGCAATTTCGTCGATGACTTTGGTGATTTTTGAAATCTGATCCGATGATGATTTGATCTGCCCCATGGCAAGGATCGCAGATTGCGCCACCTCGCCGCTTTCATCTGCCTTGATGCGTGCCGATTGCGCCCTTTCGTCCGCGTCCTGCGCCCGCCCCGACGCGGAGTGCACGGATGCGTTCAATTGGGTCAATGCGGCGGTCGTCTCTTCAAGCGTGGCGGCCTGCCGCTCCGTTCGCTGTGACAAATCATTTGCGCCAGAAGATATCGCCGCGGTCTCACCGCGAATGGTAGAGGTCAGCATGGCCACGGCAGAAATCGCTGACCGGAGGGTCACAACGGTGGAATTGAAGTCGGAGCGCAGGCCTTCATAGGGGCCATCAAAAACCGCATCAATCGACACGCTGAGATCACCATCGGACAGTCTTTTCAATGCATTGGCGAGCGTATCGACAACTTTGGCCTGCTGGTTCAAAAGCGCCTGACGTTCCGCATCGGCCTGGCTGCGCATGGCGTCCCTTTCCGCGGCGCGTTCCGCCTCTTCGGCGCGGCGGCGCTCTGCTTCGGCGGCCTCCGCTTCGGCGCGGCGTTGCTCTGCCTCGGTCTCGGCTATCTTGCGGGCTTTTTCCTCGGCTGCGTCCTGCGCGGCGCGCGCCGCTTCGTTGCGCTGCATCTCGCGGGCATCAACAACCGTTTGGCGAAACATGTCTATAGCTTTGCCAAGCTGGCCAATCTCGTCCTTGCGGGCCGCCATTTTCGGCCGCTCAAAATCGGTATCGTCATTGGTAATCTTTTTGATCAAGGTCGCGCTCACCGCCAGTGGGCCGCCGACCAAAAATACTGTCACGCCGTAGACCGCGACAGCAGCCAGAACCGCAGCGATGGCCGCAAAGCTGATAGAGGCGTTGATTGTGCTGGTCCTCAGATCGCCGGACAGCGCAGAAAGCAGATCGGCCTTTTCTTCGGTAAGGGTGTCGATCCCATGCCTCAGGGCCACAATCGGCGCGAAACTTCGCGTGACCACCACGGTTCCAAAATCGGTGCCATCCGCCGCGACGGTTGCAGTGACCGCGCGGGTTTCCACACCTTCGGGGATGGCGCCACCTTCGGCCAGTTCAACACCATCCATTGTTTTGAACGCCACATGCGCCACGGAAGGATCCACCAGCACGGCAGAAATGATTTTGTCCAGCAAATCAACGTTGTAAGAGGCCAATGCATCGCCACTGACGGAGGTCAGAAGATCAATTATGAACTGCATTTTTGTTTCGGCGTCTGCTTCGGCATCGGCAATCTGGGTTGCGCCCAGTTGGGTCACCATACTCAGGCTTTTCTGCCCGAATGCGCCCAAAGCGTCGGTCTGGCGCGAGATGTCGGCCGTTGTCACCAATGCGACCATGCCGATGCAGAGCATTCCAACAATCATCGCAAGTTTTATCGAAATGCTAAGTCTAGACATCGGACACCTGTTTGATCTCGAAAATTCTTCCCGGCGCAGAACGCTCAGTCGCTGCCCCCTGCCAAAATCCCAACCGCATCCAAGGCATCAATAATGCCGGACAGATCTTGCGGCGCGTCAAAACCCTGCACCCGCGCCGTTTCCAACGCCGGAGCGCCCGCAGCGAGCGTGGTCAACGCATCACGCAGCCGATGGACGGTCTGAACATCATAATCGGCATGCGCAAAGACCATCCACTCAGGATAAAGGCCCGTGCTATGGGCATGGGGAAAACCAACCGTTTCCTTGCGGTCCACGATGATCACATCCCCTTTGGCAATCTCGCCCCGTGCGATCATGTCATCCACCATCCCCGTGCGCACAAACCCCGCGTCAAACGCACCTTTGGCCACGAGGTTTACGATGTCTTTTTGGCTTTTGGCGACGGCATGCCGGCCAAAATCATCCGGTGAAGTGATGCCAAGGCCCAGCAGATAATGGGTCTGAAAAATGAACCCACCCGCCGCAGAAGTCTTGAGCGTCATGACACTTTTGCCCTTGAGGTCCGCAGCGGATGTGATCCCCGCATTGGGGTTTGCAACGATTACCCCGCCAAATTGTTTGCCGGTTTTCTTGACCACGCTGGCGACAGGTTGTGCGCGCATCTGTGTCGTTGCAATCGCAGCCTGAACCGGATTTCCGATCACCACGTCCAACGCGCCACTGTCCAGTCTTTCCAATAGGTTACCGGCGTTCAAGGCGATCAGCACCACCTCTTCGTCCAGCATCGCTTCCAGCTCTTTTGCAACGGGTGACCATTGCTTCATCGCGGTTGCCTCCCCCGTGGGGGACATCACGCCCAGCCTGACAGTTGCATCTGATGCTGTGGGAAAAAGGAAAGGCAGGCACAGCAGGGAAAGAACGAGTAGGGGCAATTTCATGGCAGAGTCCTTTGATGTTCGAGGCATCGCGCCTTTCGGCCGCGGTTTATTCACCGCGTACCTATCGCCCGCACCCTAATGGGCGATTAACATCCGCCGGAATTGGCCTGAACGCACAGGCCGCGTTATCTTTTGGCGCTGACGTACCAATTCACTGTCATTTCAACCACGGTGTCGCCGCTGCTGTCCTAGATATCGACGGTCACGTCAAAGGCGACCTTGCCCGTGTCCTTGATTGCTGCCATCAACGCCACCCCCGGCTGGGATGTTTTGGCATGAGCGGTCAATGTCCCGATCGCGACCTTCTTGAAAGCGATCTGACCGGTTGCTGCCACCGGCCGCATCTCCAGGATCACCGGTGCCAAGGCCCCCGCAACCGCCGCACCGGAGGCCGCCTCGCCCAATGTGAACATCGCCCCTGCATGCATGCTTTCGATATGGTTGGACACCTCTGTGCGCTGTTCCAGCTCGGCACTGCCAACACCGTCGCCAACCTCCAGCAATTTGACGCCAACATGGTTGGCAAAAGGCACAGCTGTGCCAAGGTGGGCTTTGATCATCTCATAGGGGTTCATTGCGGGCTCCTGCGCTTGTTTGAAGCTACCGTGCAAACCATTGGCGACAAAAGCAATCCTGCCGCTGGGTCAGAGCCCGCTCTACCGTGCAATCACAATATCGGCCCGCAACCCGCCAAGCCGGGTGGATTCGCCAAGACGCAGCACCCCGCCATGGGCCCGGGCGATATCCGTGGCAATGGCAAGGCCAAGCCCGACACCGCCGCCTTTGTCCTGGTTGCGCGCCGGATCAAGGCGGGTAAAGGCGCGGGTGGCCTCGGCGCGGCGGCTTTCGGGAATGCCCGGACCGTCATCCTCAACCCGAATGCGCAATGTCTTGTCGCTGAGCATGACAGACACTTCCGCCCGCGCCCCATAGCGCACAGCATTGGAAATCAGGTTGTCGGCCGCCCGCCGCATCGCCACGGCCCGCAGCATAACCGTGCCTGTACCGTCCCCCTCCGGCGGCAGCAACGTCACATCGCGCCCTGCCCTGCGGGCCTCGTCCACCAAACCCGCTATCATCTTGTGCGGTTCGATGGCTTCGGGTTTGCCCTCACCGGCCCCTTTGGCAAAGTCAAGAAACTCGTCCAACATGCGCTGCATGTCATCCACATCCTGCAACAGCGGTGCAGCCTCCTCTTCATCCAGCATCGACAGTTCAAGCCGCATCCGCGTGAGCGGCGTGCGCAGATCATGACTGACCCCTGACAGCATCAATGTGCGCTGTTCGATCTGCCGCTCGATACGTGCCCGCATATCGACAAAAGCCGCCCCCGCGCTGCGCACCTCGACCGCGCCAGCCGGCGTATAGGGCAAATGCCGCCCCCGACCGAACGCCTCTGCCGCGCGGGCCAACCGGCGAATGGGGCGCAATTGATTGCGCAAGTAAACCGATGCGATGAAGGTCATCAAAACGCCAAAAAACAGAGTGTAAACAAACAGCTGGTGCGGATTGGACGCCGACACACGCCGCCGGTCAAGCCCCACGCGCACCGGCCCTTTGCCGCTGTCCAGATACAGCAGAACCTGATTGCCCTGCGTCAGATCGACCGCAAGGTAATCCGACAATTCCGCCTGCAATTTGTCATCCAGAACCCGCCCCGAATAATCATACCAGACCATCTGGCTTTGTTCCGGCACTGCGCCTTGATCAACCGGTTGCACATTCATGTCGAGCAATCCAACCTCCGCCGCGACACGGGACGGAATGTCACTGGAATCCTCCGCCTCCTCCACCACCTGCATGACCATCGCCAGCTCGCGCATCATGGCGGTGGTCATCTGCTGGGTGACCCCCTCGAAGTGCCGTTGGGCAAAGACCACGGTGACCACCAGTTGTACAAAGACAACCGGCAACATCAGGATCAGCGCCGCACGTCCGTAGATGCCGCGCGGCATATATCGTTTGAGCCAGACAAAGAACATGCATAGACCTTAGGGCCAGGAGCCACCGCTGTGAAAGGTGAAATCATGCAAGCCCCCGATAACTTTGATCCGCCCATCGGCACCCCGGAAACGCTTGAGCCCGGCTTGCAGCGGATCGTGGCGCCCAATCCCTCACCGATGACCTATCGCGGCACCAATACATATCTGCTGGGCACCGGCGGTCTGGCGGTGATCGACCCCGGCCCTGATGACCCTGCGCATTTGCAGGCAATTCTGGATGCCGTCGGCGACGCACAGCACATCAGCCACATCATCGTCACCCACAGCCATCTGGACCATTCGCCGCTGGCGCGCCCCTTGGCACAGGCCTGCAACGCCCCTGTTCTGGCCTTTGGCAGTGCCGAGGCAGGCCGTTCTCCGGTTATGCAAGATCTCGCCCGCAGCGGGCTTATGGGCGGCGGCGAAGGCATCGACAGCGCCTTTGTCCCCGACATCACATTGGCGGACGGAGAACAGGTCACAGGCGACGGCTGGACGCTTGAGGCGCTGCACACCCCCGGCCACATTGGCAATCACCTGTCTCTGGCCTGGAACGACGCCTGCTTTACCGCCGATCACGTGATGGGCTGGGCCTCTTCACTGGTTTCGCCCCCCGATGGCGATTTGACCGACTTTATGGCCTCCTGCGCACGGCTTGCGGCACGGGACTGGCGGGTGTTCTATCCCGGCCATGGAGCCGCTGTGGATGATCCCGCTGCGCGGTTGAACTGGCTGATCTCGCACCGCCGCGCGCGGGAGACCTCTATCTTGCAAGAACTCAGGTCAGGTCCCGCCACCGCGGCCACCCTTGCCGCCCGCATTTACGCCGATACGCCGCCCGCATTGCTGGGCGCGGCGACGCGCAATGTACTGGCCCACCTTATTGATCTCATGGGAAAATCTATCACCGCACCAGTCGGAGGCCTACACGCCGAAGCGCAATTCAAGGTTCACCCGGACCCGTCCGAAAAAAAGTGAAAAAATGCCCGAAAACCCTCTGGACGCCCCAGATTCTCACGGCTATACGGTGCAGACCGTTCCGACGTAGCTCAGCGGTAGAGCAGTTGACTGTTAATCAATTGGTCGTAGGTTCGATCCCTACCGTCGGAGCCAAAAGTTTCAAAGGGCCTAGCAAGAAATTGCTGGGCCCTTACTTTTTGCGCCAGTCCGAACCTCAAAAATGCAATTCAAGTTTTGCGATTTGCACCCAAAAGATGCGAATTTCCGCAAGTTAGTGGACAAAGTCTATTATTTCGATTCGGGCATCCAGCAGATCGGAATCATATCATTGTCTTGATCGACGAAACAAACCGAGTGCTTGCAAAATATTGTTCTCGATATTCACCAGCATTTGCGCCTGCGCTGCCACATTTCCCCTAAATGAGCTATTTTACTTGAGAGATGCACACTCTTTCGGGCAGTTTGTTGTTGAGGGTCGGGGGACTTTCAACTTGAACGCAGAATGCTTCGGTTGGGTTAATTTTAGGGTTTATTATGCCTAGACTTACCCTCACGGGATCTTCTGCGACCGGCTCTTTCGTTGCCAAAAGCATGTTCGGCGCAAACGCTGTTTTTGAGCGCACCGACGATGGCGCACCCGGCGAGGCTTATTCATCAGCCGCAACCAACCTTGGTGTCACCTCCGTGCGTTTTGGCGGCGGGCAAAGCGATTTGCCACCCGCCAGATTGCATGACGATGGCGAGAGCCCCGTGGATGGGGACGACTGGATCAACATCGTGACCATGCCGGGCGGCAATCTGCGCTCCGAAGTTGTGAACTTCTTCGAGTGGTGCAGCGCGGGCGGCTATGCCGGCCCCGATGCCGATCCGATTTGCGCGGTTCTGGTGATCCCTACAAAACATCTGAACACAGAAAACTACGCCGGTTTTGCCGATGACATCGCAGCCTTTACCCAGGCCGTGATGACCCAATACGGCCATCTGATCGAAGCCTTCCAGATCGGCAATGAATACTGGGACATCGGCGAAACGGCCTACGGCCAACGCGCCTCGATCGCAGCCGAGGCCGTTGAAGCCGGCATGATCAGCGCGGGCATTGCACAACAGGATCAACCATCGATCATCGTGCAGATGGCCACTGCCGGCAACGTCGGCTCAGAATTTCAGGCCACCCCCGGCGTGAATGACTTCCGCCAGCGCAATGATGATGCCAACCAACAGATCATTGACCAACTCAGCGACGCCGCCCGCGGCGCAATCGATGGCGTGACGGAGCATTATTACTACAACAAAAGCCACTATGAATTCGGCACCCACTCCAACGAAGTGAACTTTATCGATCGTGATTTCGATGTCTGGTCCAAGGCTTTTGATAAAGATCTGGATCTGCACATCACGGAATGGAACGTACGCACCACGACAACCGCCCAACAGGGTTTTGTTGCGGGGTCTACGCTGATCAAACAATTCTCGAACATGATAGAACTTGGCGCGGATGCGGCCAATATCTGGGCTTTGGACTATCATTCCAAAACCGCCCTGACCCTGGAGACCGATGGCGGTGCCATTATGGATGATCAAGGCCGGATGATGAATTCCTCGCAAGCGGCCGCCTTTGACCTGATGGCGGGGTCCATTGCAGGTAAGGAACTGATATCGCTTGGTTTTGACCAAGCCTTCCCGCAGATCGGAGTCACCACCTATGCGGATCTGAACACAACCGTGCTCTATGTCTCGTCCCGCACTCTGGACAGCCTGGATGTCACGTTGGACCTTTCGAAACTCTTCGCAAACGCCGCTTCCATCAGCGGCGTCAAAGTCTCACTGGACACCAGCACAACCAACGGGTTGCAGTGGGACAACGGCATCGCAACCGAGGGCATCACCGTCGACGGGCGCCCCTATTTTTACAACGAACATGACGCAGATGTGTATTTCACCGATATCACCTATGCAGACGCCAGCGACATCACATTTGATTTGAAACCCTTTGAGTTTCTTGAGCTGACAATCGAAACCCCGCCCGCGCCTGTTGAATTGGCAACCTTCATCGGCAGCGACGCAGACGATCTGATCATTTATGATGATCTGCTGGGCGAGGCAGACGGCGGCGGTGGACTGGACAGCTTGTTGGTGAATGCCGGGCGCAATGATGTGAAGGTCAAGCAGCACGATGACGGGCACATCGCCTTTTCCCACGCTGACACCGCACATGATCTCAAACTCGACGGTGTGGAGCGGATCTGGTTTGACGATGGCGCCATCGCATTTGATTTCGAAGGCAACGGCGGGCAGGCCTACCGTTTGTACCAGGCCAGCTTTGACCGAACGCCGGATGAGGCCGGTCTTGGGTTCTGGATCGGTCAACTGGATGGCGGTGCGCTCTCGCTGAACCAGATTGCCCAGTATTTTATCGACTCCGAAGAATTCACCCAGACCCATGGCGACAACGACATCTTGACCGATGCGCAATATCTCGACCTGCTTTATCACAACGTGCTGGACCGCAACCCAGATCAGGCGGGTTATGATTTCTGGAGCATGCAACAGGACAACGGTTTGTCTCGGGCTGAGATGCTGACGTTTTTCTCCGAAAGTGACGAGGTCAAGACCAATGTATCTGCCGCCATTGAGGACGGGATCTGGTTTGTCTGACCCGGAAGCGGTCTTTCAGCAAAAACGTTAAGAACATGGGGCTTTCGGCAAGAAATTGCCCCTATTCGGCCCCCTTCCAGCCCCTGCATCGGCATGCTTTTCTGCAATTCTTGCCTCGGGCGCGGACGATTCCCGTCCCCCATTGAGCGAGGAGCAGATCCATGATCCGTCCAGAACCGAAGAAAGACCAACCGGCCGAACCACAGCAGACCCAAACGCCAGAGCCGCAGTCCGCGACCGGCCAGACCCAGGACCAGCAGCAGCCCGCGCCCCTGATCACCGATTACGCCAGCCTTTGAGGCGTGACAGACCTGCCTGTGCAGATTAAACACGGGCCTATGTCCACGCCCGTTTCCTCCCTGCGCAACCTTGGCCCTGCATTTGAGGCCAGTTGCACCAAAGCGGGTATTAACAGCGCAGAAGAGCTGCGCGCGCTGGGTGCCGATGCCGCCTACGCCAAATTGCTGGCCTCCGGGATGCGTCCGCATTTCATTGGATATTATGTTCTGGTGATGGCGCTTCAAGGCCGCCCGTGGAACGATTGCAAAGGCGCCGAGAAAAAGGCCTTGCGCGTGACATTCGACGCGATCAAAGCCGCCAGTTTTGACCCCAAAACCTCTGAATTTGAACGCATTATGAATGTGATCGGTGTCCGCGAAGGGTGATCCGCGCGTCCTGCCCCCTTGCCGCCTGCCCGCCCATGGACTAGACCTGCCCTCGGTTGGCAGTCACCTAGGCGTCGCTGTCCCTGTTTGGGGAAGCTAAAGCTGCCATGATCAGACAGCATTCGACATTTTGTCAGGTGCCCGTCGTAAGTCAGCGGCCAACGACATTTCCCGTGGCACCATGAGGACATGACATGTCGAAAGACCTTATCCCGCTGCACATCGCGGATATCTCCAGCTTTGCCCGCCATCTGAACGGGCAGCTTAAATCCCAAACCGAAACACCATCGCACCTGAGCTTGCTGAACATGCTGGCCCGCGCCGCTGGTTTTCGCAATTTTCAACATCTGCGCGCGGCCAATACCGCGCTGGCCCGGCTGGATGCTCCGCAAGAGGTCACGGTCGATTTCAAATTGGTAGAACGGGCGCTCAACCAATACGACGACTTGGGACGCCTGCGCCAATGGCCCGCCAAACGCAGCGTGCAGGTACTGTGCCTTTGGGCGTTCTGGTCACTTTTGCCCGCGGAGACCACGTTGCAGGAACGCGATGTGAACGGCCACCTGAACCAAGCCCACCTGTTCGACGACGCCGCCATCCTGCGCCGCAGTCTTGTCAGCATGGGCCTGATGGAACGCAATCTGGACGGCAGCGACTACCGCCGCATCGAACAGGCCCCGCCCCCCGAGGCCCGCGAGGTGATCCGCAGATTGCAGGGGCGGCAAGGCTAACGAGATTGACCTGGCCCGTTGAACTGCCACTATGTGGGAGTTCAACAGCCTGCCGGCAGAGATGGTTGAATGTCGGGTCCTGCGGTCAGAGCCATCATATTCAGCAGAAACGTTGTCGTTTTGGCCTCTTCCAAAAGGCACGCAAGCCTGTACACATTTGTCACAACCTGACAGTTCTCGAGGATTGGACAAACTGAGAGGGATCCGTGTCTGCGATTCAAGGTCAAAGAAAACTGGCTGCCATTCTGGCAGCAGATGTCGTCGGCTACTCCCGGTTGATGGCAACCGATGAATCTGGAACGCATGCCCGCTTAAAACTTGTTTTGGCAGAGGTTTTCAGACCTGTCGTAAAGCGCAACGCTGGCCGGATATTCAAGATGATGGGGGATGGCGCCCTTGTCGAATTTGCAAGTGCGAACGAGGCTGTGAAATGCGCCGTTGAGCTTCAAGACCTGCTGGACCAGGGGCAACAACAAAGCAGTCCGGGTGACGAAATCAGGATGCGCATCGGGATTAGCCTGGGCGATGTCATCGTTGAGGGCGCCGACCTGTTTGGCAATGGTGTGAATGTCGCAGCGCGTATGGAGAGCCTTGCCGAACCGGGTTCGATCTGCATTTCGGGAAATCTGCAAGAGCATCTGACCAGCAGCGACACCTTTGAATTGATCGATTTGGGCCCTTGCCAAGTAAAGAATATACCTCAACCCGTGCAGGTTTTCGAAGTCAGCCGAAAGAAGAACGCGGCTGAAACGTCGGTCAAGACACCATCATTTGTGCAAGATATCCGGTTTTGCGAAACGCCTGATCGTGTCCAGATCGCTTATGCAACGATCGGCGAAGGCCCACCAGTCGTATCAGTTTCGAACTGGCTCACCCATCTGGAACTGGACTTTCAGATCCCCATGCGCCGTGAACTTGTTCGACTGCTTTCGACCGACAACCAGATTATCCGATATGATGCGCGCGGCAGTGGTTTGTCGGACAGGGACATCAAAGATTTTTCTCTGGATGCCTCCGTCATGGACCTGACGAGTGTCATCGACGCACTTGGTCTGCAGGAGGTGTCGCTGGTGGGTCAATCTCAAGGTGCTGCCGTTGCGGCGGCATTTGCTGCGCGGAATCCAGATAGAGTGAAGAAGCTGGTCTTGTGTGGTGGATACGCGCGAGGCCGCCGGATGAGAGGGTCAAAAGGCCAAATCGCCGAGAGCGATGCCTTCATCACCATGATCAAGGAAGGTTGGGGCAAAGAACTGGATGCCTACGTGCGGATGTTCGGCGCCTTCTTCATGCCGGATGCAAACGCCGAACAATTGTCAGGTTTCACCAACCTGCAACGCAGGGCCACTCCCCCGGAGAACGCGGCAAGTATTCAACTTGCAATCGACAGCATCGACATTTCGGAAGAACTGGCCAATGTCAAAGCACAAACACTCGTTTTCCATGTGCGCGAAGATGCAAGAGCGCCGTTTGAAGAAGGAAGAAGGATGGCGGCGGCCATCCCCAATGCACGATTTGTCCCCTTGGAAGGGCGCAACCACGTGATGCTGAGCAGCGATCCGGCTCTTCAACGCTTTTTGAGCGAAGTTTCCAAATTTTTGAAAGATTAACCCAGAACCAACTTGTGCCTTTGTGTTCATAGCAGAACCCTGACCAGCCTGAGCAAAGCCAGTGACGTGAGCGGGCGCCAATCAACTCGAATCAGACCACCGCCTCAGCCACGGAGAGCCATCATGCAGACCTTTCGCACCGCCGTTCCAACAGATGCGCAGCGTTGTTTTGAAATCGAAACCGCGGCCTACAGCGCCTCCGAGGCGGCAACGCTCGAAAAAATAACAAAGCGGATCGCCGGCCATCCGCAAGGGTTCGTGGTGCTTGAGGTACAGGGCAAGGTCATCGGCTTTATCAACAGCGGCTGCGCCCATGAGGTCGATATGTCGGATGATGACTTCAAGGCTTTGATCGGCCATGATCCCGATGCACCCAACGTCGTGATCCTGTCCGTAGTCGTCGATCCCGCGCACCACGGCAATGGCCACTCGCGGACCTTGATGCGGGAATTTGTGCGGCGGATGATTGCGCTCAACAAACAAACCATTCACCTGATGTGCAAAGACCATTACGTGCCGCTTTATGAGAAGTTTGGCTATCGGTATAGCAAACTGTCCACCTCCACCTACGGGGGCGTGCAATGGCATGAAATGGTGATGCCGCTAGCCGGCTGAACCAGCAGAATGACACCGCACAAAAAAGGGCCGCATCGCTGCGGCCCTTACAATCCTTGTCTGAGAAATCAGAAGGCTTAGCCCACCAACTCCAGACCGGAGAAGAAATACGCGATCTCGACCGCCGCTGTTTCCGGTGCATCGGAGCCGTGGACGGAGTTCTCGCCAACGCTTTCGGCGAACTCGGCGCGGATTGTGCCGGGCGCGGCATCTGCCGGGTTGGTTGCACCCATGACTTCGCGGTTTTTCGCGATGGCGTTTTCGCCTTCCAGCACCTGAGCAACGATTGGCGCGGAGGCCATGAATTCGCACAGTTCGTCATAGAATGGACGCTCGGCGTGTACTTTGTAGAACTCGCCCGCCTGCGCCTTGGTCAGATGGATGCGCTTGGATGCGACAACGCGCAGACCTGCGTCTTCGAATTTCTTGACGATTGCGCCGGTCAGGTTGCGCTTGGTTGCATCTGGTTTGATGATAGAGAATGTACGCTCAAGGGCCATTTGGCTTGCTCCTTTGGGGTGTGAATTTGGCCGCTCCCTAACATGGGGTTTCACAGTTGAAAAGCCGCGATTGACGGCGGGCCGGTCTTGGTCCACACCCCGCGCATGTTACGCATCTCAGAAATCAATTACTCCGTCGAGGGTCGCCCTCTGTTTGAAGAGGCCAGCGCCGTCATTCCTGAAGGTCACAAGGTGGGTCTTGTGGGTCGCAACGGCGCGGGCAAGACCACGTTGTTCAAGATCATCCGCGGCGAGCTTGGTCTGGACGCCGGCGCAATCACCCTGCCCTCCCGCGCCAAGATCGGCGGCGTCGCCCAAGAGGTGCCCTCCTCCGACGTATCCTTGATTGATACGGTGCTGGCCGCCGACACCGAACGCGCTGCCCTGCTGGTTGAAGCCGAAATCGCCAGTGATCCGGGGCGCATTGCCGATATCCAGTCACGGCTGGCCGATATTGATGCCTGGTCGGCCGAAGGGCGTGCCGCGTCGATCCTCAAGGGTCTCGGTTTTGACGATGAAGAACAGCAAATGCCCTGCTCTGCCTTCTCCGGCGGTTGGCGGATGCGTGTGGCCCTGGCCGGGGTTCTGTTTGCCCAGCCCGATCTGCTGTTGCTGGATGAACCGACCAACTATCTTGATCTCGAAGGGGCGCTGTGGCTGGAAAGCTATCTCGCGAAATACCCCCATACCGTGATCATCATCAGCCACGACCGCGGATTGCTGAACCGTGCGGTGGGCGGGATCTTGCATCTCGAAGATCTCAAGCTGACCTATTACCAAGGCCCCTACGATCAATTCGCCCGCCAGCGTGCCGAACAGCGGGCCGTGCAGGCGGCAATGGCCAAGAAACAACAGGCCCGCCGCGATCACATGCAATCCTTTGTGGACCGGTTCAAGGCCAAGGCGTCAAAGGCCAAACAGGCGCAATCCCGTCTCAAGATGATCGAGAAGATGGACATGATTGCCACCCCCGAACAGGCGGCAAAACGGGTTTTCACCTTCCCCGAGCCAGAGGAACTGTCTCCGCCCATCATTTCCATCGAAGGCGGCTCTGTCGGATATACCGAAGGCAACCCGGTGCTGTCGCGGCTGAACCTGCGCATTGATCAGGACGACCGCATCGCGCTGCTCGGCAAGAACGGCCAAGGCAAATCGACCCTGTCCAAGCTGCTGTCGGACCGGTTGATCCTGATGGACGGCAAGGCGGTCAAGGCCAACAAACTGCGCATTGGGTTCTTTGCCCAGCATCAGGTAGACGAGTTGCAGATCAAGGAAACCCCGCTGCAACACATGATCTCGGCGCGCCCCGGTGTGCTGCATTCCAAATTGCGGGCGCAACTGGCCGGGTTTGGCCTTGGTGCGGAACAGGCCGAAACCGAAGTGGGCCGCCTGTCGGGTGGTCAAAAGGCGCGTCTGTCCCTGCTGTTGGCGACATTGGATGCCCCGCATCTGCTGATCCTCGATGAGCCGACAAACCACCTTGATATCGAAAGCCGCGAGGCGCTGGTTGAGGCGCTGACGCAATATTCGGGGGCCGTGATCCTTGTCAGCCACGACATGCACCTGCTGTCGATGGTAGCAGATCGTCTGTGGCTGGTGTCTGACGGCACTGTCAAACCCTATGACGATGATCTGGAATCCTATCGCAAGATGCTGCTGACCCCGACCAAACCGGTCAGCAAGAACGCCAAACCAAAAGAAGCGCCCAAACCCAAACGCGCCAGCCGTGACGAGATCCTCGCCCTGCGTTCCGAAGTGCGCAAGGCCGAGGCGCGCGTTGATAAACTCAACGAAATGCGCGACAAACTGGCCAAGAAACTGGCAGATCCGGCTTTGTACGAAGACGGCAAAATCGGCGAGCTTGAGGTCTGGAACAAGAAATATGCCGAAGTGATGGATGCGCTGGAACGTGCGGAAACGCTTTGGATGACGGCTGAAAGCAAACTGGAAAAGGCCTCCGCCTGATCCACCAGAACAAGGGAGCGGGCGATGGAGCTCGACACCGCCTATACGATCACAGTGCTGGTCACCCTGTTTGTGGTGATGGATCCGATCGCGATCGCGCCGGTGTTTCTGGCCCTGACGCCCGGTATGAGCAACGCACAGCGCCGGCGCATCGCATGGCGTGCGGTTGCCGTGGCCGGTTTTGTCCTGGCGATCTTTGCACTGGCCGGTGAGGCCGTTCTGACCTTTATCGGAATTTCCATGCCGGCCTTTCGCGTGGCGGGCGGTATCTTGCTGTTCCTGACCGCCATCGACATGTTGTTTGATCGGCGCACCAAGCGCCGCAAGGACCGTGCCGACGAGGACGACCATGACGATCCATCGGTGTTCCCCATCGCCATCCCGCTGATTGCGGGGCCGGGTTCCATCGCCTCCGTTATCTTGCTGACCGGGGAAAAACCGGGGGTCGAAGGGCTTGCCACCGTGCTTGTCATGACAGTCCTCATCCTTGCCGTGATGGCGCTGACGTTGCAGGCCAGTGGCTATCTGGAACGGATCGGCAAGACCGGAATCAACGTGATCACCCGTCTGCTGGGCATGCTGTTGGCCGCGCTTTCGGTGCAATTTGTGCTTGATGGGCTGGCCGCATTCGGATTTGGCCCCAGCACGGGCTGAAATTCCGCCTTGCCGCCCCTATATCCCTTTGAAGACCACAGCGGATGAGCGGGAACTGACATATGGCCGAAATAGAAACCGGACGGGTGATTTACCTCGTTGTGCTGCTGATCATGGTGGCGGGCTGGTTTTTTATGCAATCACGTCAGGGGTTGAACCGGACCCTGCAATATGCGGCTGTCTGGGGCATGATTTTTGTCGGCGGCGCCGCGGCCGTGGGCCTGTGGCAGGACATCTCGCGCAGCGGCTCTGGCGCGCAGGTGCAAATGACCGGCGCAGGCCAGATCATCGTGCCCCGCGCCCGCGACGGGCATTATTACCTCACCGCGATGATCAACGGCGAGAATGTCCGCTTTGTGGTCGATACGGGTGCCACCGATATGGTGCTGACCCAAGCCGATGCGGAACGTGCGGGCATCGACCTTGAAAACCTCGCCTATCTGGGCCGCGCCAACACCGCCAATGGCCAGGTGCGCACCGCTTTTGTCCGGCTGGATCAGGTGACTTTGGGGGATGTGACAGACCGCGATGTTTCCGCCGTGGTCAACGAAGGCGAAATGTCGCAATCCCTGATGGGAATGGGATACCTGCAACGCTGGGGCCGGATCGAGATTGCCGGAGGTGAACTGATCCTGACGCGGTGATTGGGGGGCTAAGGTCGGAGTTTTTTCCGAGAGGGAGGAAATGAAGGTCTGCAATGAGCCCAAACCTACGCCAAATGATGTTGTTCTATTTACAGCTTAGAAAGCCTAGGGCACGGTCCCGCCTCAGCTCTTTGACAACCTTTTCGAGAGTTTCATGGCTATTAGAATAGGCGAAAAAATAACTTTGCCGAAGGTGATTAGGAAGGGGTGGGCATTGCGGAACATGCGCCACTGATATTCATTGGCTTCCTGCTCTTGTTCTTTGACCTGCCCTCCCTCGCTATGTTGATAATAGTGATGTCCAACCTCATGATAGAATGTCAACTCAGTCCTAGTTTTTCGCCACCAATGTTTGAATCCGGGTGAAACCTCATTCTGCCAAGCCAGGATGATGCCATCATAATAAAAGTTGTATCTACCGAGGTAATCCATCTCTGGATGAAGTGCGATTACGTCCACACGAGTGATTTTTGAAAAGGCTAGATCACGGGTCTGGCTCCAGCGCTGTAAGTAACTGAAAATTAATTCGGGTTTGTCAATTTCACGCGAAATATAGACTGGAATTTGGCCAATGATATTGCCAAAAACCTGGTCACCATGCCGTTTAGCCATCATTTCAATGGTATTCGAATGCAACGGGTGAGTTGGCTCAGCGCGAAGCCTTTGTATCTCTTTTTTGAATTCTTCCGGGCTTAGCTCATGCAAAAGGGCGAGAAGCACGCCGAGATAACTAGCGCTTGGTCCAATCGGCTTGTCGCGCCAAGCATTTGAGCAAAGCTTCTCGCGAACGAGTGGGGTCGCTACCTGTCGATCATTTAATAACTCGCGCCATGCCTGACGCACAGTTTGAACATGGTGGGTAGAAATGCCCCGCAATAATCGATTGAGCATTGCTTTTGACGAGATTGACATAACGGGTTGGATACAATTTGACGATGCGGTTCACAAGCACTCAAGAGGTTTTCCAATAGCAACTAAGTCCGCATAGCCGCCGTTGGCTCTCCTGTGTGTCGTGCCCCACCCTACCAGTTGGCAATGCCGACCGAGATTGTCAGATGTCGGGTATGAGCCCAAACAGACGCCATAGACGTAAGTGTCTGACGTCAGCACCTATGGGTCCAAATAGGGTGATTTGATAAGAGAGTGTTCTTGGCTCATCGTAACCACTGAGGAGTGGGACATGAGAAAGACAACCAAGAGCCCTGGCGAGAAGATC
>Ga0189291_100123_pt1 | contig 75351 bp, 66 predicted proteins | sample UW1redminimetaG_FD_130331 | JGI IMG/M metagenome (GOLD analysis project Ga0189291, IMG submission 130331) | Marine microbial communities from the Costa Rica Dome - UW179B-red mini metaG | ecosystem: Environmental > Aquatic > Marine > Oceanic > Photic zone | place: Costa Rica: the Eastern Pacific...
CAATATCTCGCCTTCCACCAGGGCTTGATGGACGGCGAAAAAACCGAATTTCGCGAATGGGAAGCCGACACCCCCTATTTCGACGGCTGTATGCCGATCGAGGTCATGGCTGCGCGCGGCGTCGAAACGCTTCGCTATGGTCCGATGAAGGGGGTCGGGCTCGATAATCCCTTCGATACGTCGGAAGAGTTTCCGCAGGGCCGCTGGCCGTATGCGGTCGTCCAGCTCCGTCAGGATAACAAGCTCGGTACCTTGTGGAACATGGTCGGTTTCCAGACCAAGCTGAAATACGGCGCCCAGGCCGACATCTTCCGGATGATCCCGGGCCTGCAGAACGCCGAATTCGCGCGCCTCGGCGGGCTTCACCGCAACACCTATCTCAATTCGCCGCTGCTGCTTGACGGCACGCTGCAACTCAAGAGCCGTCCGGGCCTGCGCTTTGCCGGTCAGATCACCGGCTGCGAGGGCTATGTCGAAAGTGCCGCGATGGGACTGCTCGCCGGCCGCTTTGCCGCAGCCGAGCAGCTGGGCGAGCAACTGGCATCGCCACCGGTCACCTCGGCTTTCGGCGCGCTGCTCAATCACATCACCGGTGGTCACATTCTCAGCAATGACGAACCCGGCAAGCGCTCGTTCCAGCCGATGAATGTCAATTTCGGCTTGTTTCCGCCGCTCGATCCCGGCGCTATCGTCCGCCCCGAAGGCGGCGGCCGGTTCCGCGGCAAGGAAAAAGCCAAGGCCAAGAAACAGGCCATGGCGCGCCGCGCTCTGACCGATTTCGCTGCATGGCTCGAAAACTCCGGCGTACAGCAAGCCGCGGAATAGGACGAAACCTTAGTCCGCCGACTGGCTGCCAACCATCAAATCCGGTTCATAAGCCTGGCCCAGCCCCGGCGACACGGCGTCTGCTATTCGGCAGGTTGGGCCGGCTGTTCGGACGCCAGTGGTGCGGCCGCTCCGGGCAGGCCCGGCGTCCCGGCGGCTGCGGGGTTCCGCGCCACATAATCGGCCTTCAGCTCTTCCGAGCCCTTGCGCGAACCGTCGTGGCTCCATCCGGGCGGCATGAACAGGTAGCCAAGCCGCTGGCCGATGCTCAGACCGGGCTGCACGGCATCGCGGCACATGTCGATCCATTCGTGGAACGCCACCTTCACCGGATTGAAGGTTCCGATGTTCTTGACGATACCGTAGCGCGGCATGTCCTCATCGAGTTCCGGCACGAAACTGCCAAACATCCGGTCCCAGATGATCAGCGTGCCGGCATAATTGGAATCGAGATAGCGCGGGTTGGTGGCGTGATGCACCCGGTGATGCGACGGGGTGTTGAAGATCAGCTCGATCGGCTTCCACATCCTGCCGATTGCCTCGGTGTGGATCCAGAACTGGTAGACCAGGTTTAGGCCGCCGACAAACAACAACAGCACTGGATGGAAGCCAAGCAGCGCCAGAGGAATTCTCAGGATGAACATCCCGGTAAATGTCCCGGTCCAGCTCTGCCGCAGCGCAGTTGAGAGGTTGTAGTGCTGGGACGAGTGATGGGTGACATGTTCGGCCCACACCCAGCGGCTCCGGTGCGCGATCCGGTGATACCAGTAATAGCGCAGGTCATCGAGGATGAAGCACAGCGCAATCACCGCCCAGGACGTGCCGAGATCGGCGATCCGGTACTGCCAGGCCCACATCAGCACGCCGAACGCGACAAAGCCCAAAAGCAGGCCCGACACCACGTTGCCGACACCCATCATCAGCGATGTCGTCGTATCGCGGGTTTCGTAATCGCCCCGGCCCTTGAAATAGCGGATGACTAGCAGTTCGATCAGAATGGCAAGCACGAAGAACGGGATCGCCAACTGCGTCACGTCGGGAAACTGATTGAGATCAGGCATCCTTTTCATCCTCCGCAGCTTCGCTTTCCGCATTGGCAAGCGCAAAACTTCCACACAGCCACAGCGACACTTCCGCCGCCGCCTCAGCCGAATCGAACACGTAGTCCCCTCCCTTGAGCGTCGATTCGTGAAAATCGATCCGCAATCCAGGTTGCTCATCGAGCGCGTGCACACCAACATTGCCGGGCATGATCAACCGGGCCACATGGTGGCGCCCCATGTTCTGCATGAAACCGGTCTTGCCGTCTGCGAGCCTTAGAAAGCTGGCATTGCCGTCCTTGGTCATCGTCACAGAGCGGACCGCTTCGCCGGGAAAGGCTCGCGCGAATTCCATGAGGAGTTCGCCGTGATCGGGTTCGTCCTTCCGTCCGGAGCCACCGGAATAGTGAACCGCGCCTATCACCAGGGTAACGGCAAAGACGACGACAACGATAAGTGCTCCAAGGCTCATGCAATCCCTCCGACTGACGTAGCTCCCGACTACGTCAACGCTACTGACTATGCCGCGCAACCATCCGGCGCGCAAGACATCCCTGAAACAGTCACACAATCCCGTATTTGAATGGGTTCCGGCAACTGTCCGGTATCAGGCCTATCAGATTCGCCCGCGCCGCGCCGCCCGCCACAGCTGCAGCTGCCGGCGCCATTGCGGCAGCCTCACCGGCATGCTGAGGCAATCGGCGCCCATTTTCTCGGCGCATTTGAGCACCGGTTCGACCAGGGCAACCGGCAGGTAAGCCGGCCTGATCGAAGCAGGAACCTCGGCAAGCGCCGATCGCGCCTTGCTAAGATGCTCACGCCCGAAACCGGCGAAGGCTCGGATCGCATTGGAAAAGCCTGCCGTGTTGCCGCCTTCGAGCAAGGCCTGCCGGTCAAGCCCGGTCGAGGCCAGAAGATCGCCGGGAAGATAGACCTGACCTCTCGCCTGGGTGATCGGCAACATCATCAGATGTCCCGCCACAGCCTGGGCGACACCGGCATGACCGCTGGCGGTGGAGGCTTTTGCCGAGGCTTGGGGATCAAGCAGGTACGCCGACATCTGCAACAGCGATGACGCGGTTTCCCCCGCATAGCCCTCATAGCTTGTCCGGTCCGGCATTGGATCGTCATAAAGATCGAAGATCCGCGCCTCGCACATGGCGATCAGCGGTGCGGCAGGCATGGCGCGGCGTTCGATCAGCTCGAGCAGCAATGAAGCTACCGGATGGGCACTCGCCTCGCCGGCCCGCTCACCCGAAAGCACGTCGCTCCACCATTGCAGCCGGATTTCTCCGGGCAAGGCCTCGCGAACCCGGTCTCGAACCGCGGCGATCTCGGCGTTGAACAGCATCAGCACCAGCAGATCATCGCGGACCTGTTCCGGCATCAGCAGAAGCGCCAGATAGCGGTCGATATCGGCTTCCCGCAGATCGGCCAGCAATTGCTGACGGGATTCTGCGGAAATCGGTGCTGTCGAGCCGGACTGACCCATTGGCTCAGACGGCAATCAGCGCGGCGGCAACCGCACGGGATTCGGCGAGCATCACGTTGTAGGTGCGCACCGCCGCCCCGGTGCTCATCGGGTCAGACGAGACATTGGCCGCCCGCAGAGCCGATTTCAGCTCCGCCGGCAACGGCCGGATCGAGGCGCCGGTCCCGACCAGCAGGAACTCGATCTCCCGGGTTTCGGCCAGAATCCGTTTGAACAGATCCAGCGTCAGCGCCTGCCCCTCTTCCACGTCCCAGCCGTGCACGCCCGAAGGCAGGCACAGGATGGAGCCCCGGTGCGACATCTCCGCAAACCGGAACCCGCCATTGCCATAGGCGTCGATCGGAGCCCGGCCGGGAAAGTGTGCCGCGCGGATTTCTATGCCGGACGCCATTGCTCAGGCCTTGCTCGTGTCCGCTGTCTCCGGTGCCACCTCGGCCTCATCGTCGCTGTCCATCCCGACACGGAAATTGTCCGCCCTGAGTTTGAACAGGATCAGCACCGGCGCCGCGATGAAGATCGACGAATAGGTTCCGACAACCACGCCGAAGATCATGGCGAAGGTGAAGGAGCGGATGACTTCGCCGCCGAAGATGAACAGCGCCAGCAACGCCAGCAGCGTTGTCAACGAGGTCAGGATCGTACGCGGCAGCATCTGGTTGATCGACAGATCAAGCAGGCTGGTCAACGGCAGCTTCTTGTAGCGTCGCAAGTTTTCACGAACCCGGTCGTAAACCACCACGGTATCGTTGAGCGAGTAACCGACAATGGTCAGCACCGCCGCGATACTCGACAGGTTGAATTCGATGCCCGAGACCACGAAGATCCCGATGGTCAGCACCACGTCGTGTACGGTCGCGATGATCGCGCCGAGCGCGAACTGCCACTCGAACCGGAACCAGATATAGACCAGGATCGCCAGCAACGAGGCAATGACGGCAATGGTGCCGGCCTGCGCCAACTCGCCCGACACCGTCGGTCCGACCACTTCGACCCGGCGAATATCGTAGTCACCTTCCAGTTCACCGCGAACCAGGGTGATGACGGTCTGCTCGGCATTCTCGCCGCCGCCCTGCGCCTGCACCCGGATCAGCACTTCACGCGGAGAGCCAAATTCCTGAGCCTGGATGTCGCCGAGATTGAGTTCGGACAGCCGCGCACGGATATCGCCGACATCGGCATTTCCGTCCTTGGCCTGAACCTCGATCATCGATCCACCCTTGAAGTCGATGCCGTAGTTCATGTTGATCGTGGCAAACAGCCCCATCGCGGCAAGCGACAGTACCGCCGACGCAACGAAGGTGAAGCGGCGGATCTTCATGAAGCGGAAGTTGAAGTCGCGGATGATCGCGTCAAGCGCGCCCTTCGGCATCGCCTTCGGCCGTCTGCGGCGCACCCATTCAGCCACCATCCAGCGGGTGAAAGTGAAGGCCGTGAACACCGTCGTGGCAATACCGACGGCCAGCGTCACCGCGAAACCGCGCACCGGACCGGTGCCGAGGTAGAACAGGATGATCGCCGCAATCAGTGTGGTGACGTTGGCATCGAGGATGGTGGCAAACGCCTTGCTGAAACCTGCGTCGATGGCCTGGATCAGCGACCGCCCGGCCCTGTGCTCTTCGCGAATACGCTCGTAGATCAGCACGTTGGAGTCGACCGCCATGCCGACGGTCAGCACGATACCGGCAATGCCCGGCAAGGTCAGCGTTGCTCCCAGCAGCGTCAAAACCGCAATGATCATTGTCACGTTGGCGATCAACGCCAGGTTGGCGATGAAGCCGAGCATGCCGTAGGCCACGAACATGAACACCAGCACCAGAAGCGCGCCGATGATGCCCGCGATCTCGCCGGCGGCAATCGAATCCGCGCCAAGGCCGGGTCCGACAGTGCGTTCTTCGATCACGGTCAGGGTTGCAGGCAAGGCGCCGGCTCGCAAAAGGATCGCCAGATCGTTGGCGCTCTGCACGTCGAAATTGCCCGAAATCTGGCCGGTACCGCCCAGAATCGGTTCGCGGATCACCGGTGCGGAAATGACCTGGTCATCCAACACGATGGCAAACGGCAAGCCGACATTCTGCGTCGTCGCCTGTCCGAAGCGCTGACCGCCCTTGGAATCGAAGCGGAAGCTGACAATCGGCTCGTTGGTGCGCTGGTCATAACCCGCTTGCGCGTCAACCAGGTTTTCACCCGACACCAGAACGGTGCGCTGGATAAGGTAAGGCACCGGCGGATCATCGGTGGAGTAGAGAACTTCGGAATTCGAAGGCGGCCGTCCCTGGATCGCCTCCTGCACCGGCATCGAGCTGTCGACCATCCGGAAGGCCAGCTTTGCGGTCTGGTTGAGAAGGCTTTTCAACCGCTCCGGATCGTCAAGGCCTGGAACCTGGACCAGGATGCGATCAGCGCCCTGGCGCTGGATCACCGGCTCGGTGGTTCCAAGTTCGTCGATACGCTTGCGCACCACCTCGATTGATTGTGCTACGGCAGAAGACACCCGGTAGGTGATGCCGTCATCGGTCAGCAGGATCCGCAACTGTCCCGGTTGAGTTTCCTCGATGGTCGCTTCAGAGACCGTGCCGCCGCCAAAAAGCCCGGCATTGACCGGCTGCCCCAGCTCCGCCAGGATTTCCTTGGCTTCCTCGATCCGCGCATCATCACGAATACGGACCTGCACCATCTGGCCGGTGCCCGACAATCCAGTGTAGCCGATCCCCGCCTCGCGCAGCAACCGCCGCACATCGTCAACCGTTGTGGTCAGCCTGTCCTTGATGATGTCCTGACGTTCCACCTGCAAAAGCATGTAGGAACCGCCCTGCAAATCGAGCCCGAGAGTGAGTTTATTGGAAGGCGCCCAATCCGGCAGGCTTTCAACCTGTTGCTGGTTCAAAAGGTTCGGGAAGGCGAACACCACGCTGGCCAGCACCGCAAGCCAGATAAGGGTTGTTTTCCAACGGGAGAAATAAAGCATGGGGGTCTCGGTTCATCCTCGGGGACGAAATTGGGTGAGCTATACAAGCAAGCCTGTCGGCGGACAGGATCGGATCCTGCCCGCCATTTTCGGCTATTCCTTGGCAGGTTCGCCCTTGACGCGAACATCGGCAATCAGGCTGCGGACCAGCCGGACCTTGACGCCGTCGGAAATTTCAACTTCCAGCTCGGCATCATCGATCACCTTGGTGACCTTGCCGATTACGCCGCCGCCGGTGATGACCTGGTCGCCACGACGGACATTCTTGAGCATTTCCTCGCGCTTTTTCATCTGCGTGCGCTGCGGACGGATGATGAGGAAATACATGATCACGAAGATCAGCAGGAATGGCAGGATCGACATCAGGATATCGCCGCCGCCGCCGCCAAGTGCGGACTGGGCATAGGCCGGGGTTACAAACATGAAAAACTCCTTGAAGATAAGGCATGGGGCCCCTCACGGGGCCTCCAGCAGTCGAGCGGAATATAGTGGCAAGATGGCCGAATGCAACGCAAACATGGCGTCTGCCCACCTGAATTCCTGCCCGGAAGCGCTTTTCGGCTCCCTCATGGCATGCTACCCGCACTGTTGAAGGTCACGCGCGGGTCATTTCATCCGGGCTGACAGACCCCGCAACCCGTTCGAGCCCCGATGCAAGGCTCGCACGATCTGCACTCCGCACGTGACGCAAGCCCCGGGACTTATCCATGCAAGACGAAACCGCCCGCCAGATCCTCGCCGAAATCGCCCGGCTCTCCCGTGCAGTGGAATCACTGGCACCGCCGCCCCAGACGCAAAACGATTTCAATGCCGCGGAGTGTTTTGTCTGGAAACCCGAGACCCGGCATCTCGCCCCCGTCGCCAGGCCCAACCGGATCAGGATCGATCTGATCAAGGGCGTCGATCATGTCCGCGACATCCTGGTCGACAACACCCGCCGCTTTGCCCAGGGCCTGCCGGCCAACAACGTGCTTTTGTGGGGCGCGCGCGGCATGGGAAAATCCTCGCTGGTCAAGTCGGCCCATGCCAGTCTTGCAGCCGAGGCCGGCACCATTGCCCCCTTGAAGCTCATCGAGATCCACCGCGAGGACATCAATTCCCTGCCCGAGCTGATGGCCATACTGCGGCAGGCCAAGCCACGCTTCATTCTGTTCTGCGATGATCTGTCCTTCGATCACGATGATACCGCCTACAAGTCGCTCAAGGCAGCGCTGGATGGCGGCATCGAGGGCCGGCCCGAGAATGTCGTTCTGTACGCGACCTCGAACCGGAGGCATCTGCTGCCGCGCGACATGATCGAAAACGAGCGGTCCACCGCCATCAACCCGAGCGAAACCGTCGAGGAGAAAGTCTCCCTGTCCGATCGCTTTGGTCTGTGGCTCGGGTTCCACAAATGCAATCAGGATGAGTATCTCGAGATGATTTCGGGCTACGCCGAACATTTTGACCTGAATATCAATCCCGACGAGCTGCGCGCCCAGGCACTGGAGTGGTCCACCACCCGCGGTGCCCGCTCCGGACGCGTTGCCTGGCAGTTCATCCAGGACCTGGCCGGCCGCAGCGGCAAAAGGCTGTAAGCCCAAATCAGGCAAGTTATCTGAAAACCGAAAAAAGGCCTGCACGTGTCGAGCAGGCCTTTTTCCGCTTTCGCCTGGAGGGGCGTCTATTCGAGGTATTTCGTCGGGTCGACCGGTGACGCGTTCTTGCGAACTTCGAAGTGCAGCCGCGGGGTCCTGGCAACGCCCGACATGCCCGAGCTTGCGATCACCTGGCCGCGCGCCACCTTGTCACCACGATTGACATTGAGCGCGTCGGCGTGAGCGTAGACCGTGACCAAGCCGTCATCGTGCCGGATCAGCACCGTCTTGCCGTATTCCTTCAGCCCGTCGCCCGAGTAGATCACGACGCCGTTTTCAGCGGCCTTGATCGGCGTTCCGGTCGGCATCGAAATATCAATGCCATCATTGCGCTTGCCATTCTCGGTCTTGGCAAAACCGGTAATCACCTGGCCGCGAGCCGGCCAGCGGAACTTGTCGATCCCGGTGGCTGCAGGCGCAACCGATGCGGTGTCGCCTTTGGTTTTCGCCGCCACACTGTCCTCGGTTGAATTGACAGGCGGGGTGTAGGTTTTCGGCGCCGGAGCCTTGGTCACGGATGCCGTCGACGACGGATCGAGTTGTTTTGCCCCTGCGCCCGGAATGGTCAATGCCTGACCGATCCGGATGTTGGTGCCGGACAGATTGTTGGCCGCTTTCAGCGCATCGACGCTGACGCCGTGGCTGCGTGCAACCTTGCTGAGCGAATCGCCGCCCTTGACGACATAGACACCACCAGCCGCAGAGCCGGAATTGGACGCCGTTCCGGCCACCGCACTGCTTGCAACGGCGTCTTTGTTCGGGCTGCGCAACGATGGCGCGGTCGGCAGTACGGCGACGTCGCGGCCAGGCGATGGAGCCGGTACCGGAAGCTTTTCCTGCTTGGCTTCACCTAGCAGGCCCGAGCTCGAGTTGGCGGCACGCGTGTTGGGATTGCTGTCAGGCGCGGAAACGGGTGCCTGGCGCGAATAGACGTAGATCGGGATCAGCAATTGCCGACCGCTTGCCACCCGCGACGCATCGGTGATGCCGTTGGCCATCATGATCTCGTTTGCCGGAACGCCGTAACGCTTGGACAGATTGTAGATGGTTTCGCCTTCGCCAAGCGTAATCCGGGTGCCGCCGGTGGTCGTCCAGCCCGCACCTTGCGGCGCGGTTCCGGTCACGATCGGATCGGGAGCCAGGATCGGCTCATCGGTTTCATAGCGCTGGTTCACCGGCACCGAGGACGACAATTGCTGCGGCCGCTCCGGAAATGACTGAGCTTGCGGCGCGGTGAAGACCTGGTTCTGCGTAGTGCTTGGCGCAGCGAGAGCCGGCGAACTTCCCGGCAACGCCTGCCGCGCAACAGAGGCGACCCGCTGCACGCTGCCGGTCACCAGGTTCTTCGACGACGCCGCTGCACGGGCAACCGCGCCCGGAATCGATCCGGTTGCATTCTGGTCGTAACCGGGCTGCGCCGGAGCGCGATAATCACCCGGGAAGGCCTGCGACACTGTTGACGGCGCCTGCGGGTAGGCCTGCGGATAAGATGACGCCTGGGGATAGGATGCAGCCTGAGGATATCCGCCGGCCGCTGCGGCCTGCGGCGCGCTGCTGCCGCCGACGCCAACCATCGGCGCCAGGTTTGCAGACGAAGGCTGTGGAACCGAAGCAGTGAGGATCTGATCTGTATTGCGGTAGGCAAACCGATTGGCATCCGAACTGCACGCCGCAGCGGAGCCTGCCAAAAGTGCGACACCGAGCAAACGGGTCACCGAAATTCCGGGAACGACAGTCTGTCTGAGACGCATAACACTACCCATTCAACGCAAAACCAATGAGGATGATTAAAGCGCGTTAGTGTTACTCATCAGTTAAGATGGCGCGAACTGCGGGCATTTGTGGCTTTTTTAGGCTCTAAAGTGCAGCCGCCAAACCCGGGATGAAGGCCCGGTAAGGCACATCAAAAAGATCCTCGCGTTCAAATCGGCTGCCGATCTTGGTCAGGCGGGCCATTTGTGCCCGCCCGTTCTCCTTGAGAATCGGTGCGAGCATGACACCGCCGGAGGCCAGCTGGTCGACAAACTGGCGTGGCATGGCCTCGAAGGCGCAGGTTGCAATGATCCTGTCGAAATTGCCCTCGCCGCTCATCCCCTTGAGCCCGTCCGCCTGACGCGAGATGACGTTGCTCAGCCCGAGATGGGTGAAACGTTGCTGCGCGAGCTGAACCAGGGTCTTGTACCGGTCGACGGTAATCACCCGCTCGGCCAGCCGCGCAGCGACCGCTGCCAGAAAACCGCTGCCGGTGCCAAGATCGAGAACCCGGTGTCCCGGCTCGATCGCCATTGCCGTTATCAGCCGGGCGACAAGATCGGCGCTTTCGGCAAAACCGCCGCAGTCGATCGGCACCAACCGGTCCTGATAGGCAGCATCGGAATAGGCCGCCGAAAGAAACAGGGTCCGCGGCGTTTGTTCAAGCGCCGTCAGCAGCGCCTTGTCGGCCAGCCCCTCGGCCCGGAGACGCAGGAAAAGCCCGGCGAATCCTTCCTTCTCCATAAGCCGCACGTTCATCGATCAATCTTCCAGCGCTGTGGCGATTTGCTCCTGGACCGTATGATTGGTGAGATCCAGCTTCAAAGGCGTCACCGACACATAGCCGTTGGAGATTGCCTTGATGTCGCTGTTGGCTTCCGGGGAATAATCGCGGCGGCCGAACTTGAGCCAGAAATAGGGAAAGCCCCGCCCGTCATGGCGTTCCTCGATCGAAAGCCCGTGGGTCATCTGTCCCTGATCGGTGACAACAACGCCCTTGACCTGATCGACCGCGCAATTGGGGAAATTGACGTTGAGCAACGTGCCCTGTGGCAGATCGATTCCGACGAGTTTCTTGAGCAGCGCCGGCGCCAGGGTCTCGACCACGTCCCAGGGCACGATTCGGCCATTGGTGAACGTGTAGGCCTGGCTGATGGCAATCGACCGCACGCCCAGCAGCGTGCCCTCCATGGCGCCGGCCACGGTACCCGAATACGTCACGTCATCGGCAACATTTTGGCCCGAATTGACACCTGACAACACCAGGTCCGGAGCCTTGTCCATCAGGCTCTTGATCGCCATGATGACGCAATCGGTCGGCGTGCCGCGCAAGGCATAGGTCTTCTCGCGAACCTGACGCAGCCGCAGCGGCTCGGACAGTGTCAGCGAGTGCGCCAGACCGCTTTGGTCCGTCTCGGGCGCGACGATCCAGACATCGTCCGAAAGCGTCCGTGCGATGCGCTCCAGCACCTCAAGTCCCTCGGCATGAATGCCGTCATCATTGGTGATGAGGATACGCATCGTCAAATCTCCCTGAATATAGAATTACGCCGCCTTCTCGATCTTGGTGATGCCGCCCATGTAAGGCCGCAGCACGTCGGGGACGGTAATCGACCCGTCGGCGTTTTGATAATTTTCCATCACTGCAATCAACGCACGGCCGACCGCCACGCCCGAGCCGTTCAGCGTGTGGACAAAGCGGGTGGCCTTGTCGCCTGGCTTGCGGCACCGCGCATTCATCCGCCGCGCCTGGAAATCACCGCAGACCGAACAGGACGAAATTTCACGGTAGGCCTTCTGGCCCGGCAGCCACACCTCGATGTCATAGGTCTTGCGCGCGCCAAAGCCCATGTCGCCGGTGCACAGCACGATGGTCCGGAAGTGCAGCCCCAGGCCCTTGAGCACGGCTTCCGCACTGGCGGTCATCCGCTCATGCTCTTCAAGCGACGTTTCCGGCGTGGTCACCGAGACCAGTTCCACCTTGGTAAACTGGTGCTGGCGCAGCATGCCGCGCGTGTCGCGGCCGGCAGACCCGGCTTCCGAACGGAAACAGGCTGTCTGCGCCGCATAGCGCTTGGGCAGTTCATCCTCGGCAATGATCTCGCCGGCAGCCATGTAGGTCAGCGGCACTTCCGCGGTCGGGATCAGCCAACGGCCATCGGTGGTGCGGAACAGGTCATCGCCAAACTTCGGCAACTTGTCGGTACCGTAGGCGGCCGCGTCATTGACCATCAACGGCGGATTGACTTCGGTGTAGCCGTGCTCACCGGTGTGCAGGTCAAGCATGTACTGACCAAGCGCACGTTCGAGCCGGGCCAGCCCGCCCGACAGGATGGTGAACCGCGCGCCGGACATTTTCGCCGCGCGCTCGAAATCCATCATCCCCAGCGCTTCGCCGAGTTCGAAATGCTCTTTCGTCTCGAAGCCAAGCTCGGGCTTGGAGCCCGATACCCGAACCTCGACATTCTCGCTCTCGTCAGCACCGACCGGCACATCGTCGAGCGGAATGTTGGGCAGTACCGACAGGGCATATTTGAGCGCCTCGTCCAGCTCACGCTCTTTTGCTTCCCCGGCCTGGAGTTCATCCTTCAGGGTCGCGACTTCGGCCTTGAGGCTGTCGGCGGTAGCCTGGTCCTTTGCGGCCATGGCCTTGCCGATTTCCTTGGATGCCGCATTGCGGCGTTCCTGCAGGGCCTGAAGCGAACCGACATGGCTCCGGCGGGCTTCGTCGAGCGCGATCAGTTTGGCCGACTGGGCCTCCGCACCGCGCTTGGCAAGTGCCGCGTCCAGGGCTTCGGGATTCTCACGTATCCATTTGATGTCAAGCATGGCAGGTTCCGGTACTCGATTGGCAGCGCCAAACCCGCAACCGTGCCGAAAACCGGCACGGCGCGACACTCAATCCGGAGCTCAGGCGTCCCCTTCGGGATCAGAGGCGGCCGGAGATTGTTCGTCACCAGCGTCCGCCAAGGCCGCATTCGCAGCGCGCTGGCGCTCCACGAGTCGGGCGCAATAGATGGCAATCTCGTAAAGAAGGATGGTTGGCAGCGCAAGCCCGATCTGGGAAACAGGATCCGGCGGAGTAAGCACGGCTGCAGCGACAAATGCCGCGACAATGGCATATTTGCGCTTGTCGGCGAGGCCCTGGCTGCTGACCAGCCCGACCCGCGCCAGAAGCGTGGTCACCACCGGCAACTGGAACACCAGGCCAAAGGCAAAGATCAGCGTCATGATCAGCCCGAGATACTCGGACACCTTGGGCAACAGCACGATCGAGGCTTCGCCGGTGCCACCGGTCTGCTCCATCGACAGGAAGAACCACATCACCATCGGGGTGAAGAAGAAATAGACCAGCGCTGCGCCAAGCAGGAACAGGATTGGCGAGGCAATCAGGAACGGCAGGAACGCACCGCGCTCGTTCTTGTAAAGCCCGGGCGCCACGAACTTGTAGACCTGAGCCGCGATCATCGGAAACGCCAGCACCAGGCCGCCAAACATGCCAATCTTGATCTGTGTGAAGAAGAATTCCTGCGGCGCGGTGTAGATCAGTTCGATCTTGCGATCAGTCATCCCGGCCCAATCGACCGCCCAGGTAAAGGGCTGAACGAGAAGGTTGAACAACGGCTTGGCAAAGGCAAAACACACCAGAAACGCGATAAAGAACGCGCCAATGGCCCACATCAGGCGATTGCGCAGCTCCAGCAGATGCGTCAGGAGCGGCTGCGGCTGGTCTTCGGTATCTTCGGTCACGCCTGGCCCTCGCCTTGCTTAGGTTTTTTGGCGCGAGGCGCACTTTTCGCCGCAGCTGGCTTGGCCGGGGCTTTTGCCTTGGAGGCGGCTGGCTTGGAAGCACTCGCCTTCGAGGCGGCTACCTTGGCAGCGGGCTTGGCTGCCGCGGCCTTCGGCTTGGCGGCAGTCTTTGCAGCGGCCGGTTTGGAAACAGTCTTTTTTGCCGAGGCAGCCGATTTGGCTGCAGGCGCCGGCTTTGAGCCGGATTTGGCTGAAGTATCAGCCGCGGCGGCTGCCGGAGCTGCCGCCTTGAAATCAGGCGGACCATCGGAAAGCTTCATTTTCGGCTCGGGGACAGCCATCTTCGGCTGCTCTGGTGCTGCCGAAGATGGTGCCTTGACCGATTTTTCGAGATCCGAACGGATGTCCTTTGCCGTGTCCTTGAGCGGATTCACGGCATCGCGAATGCCCTGCATCGGGTTGAGCTTGCGAGCTTCGTCAAACGTCTTCTTGACGTCATCAAGCTCGGCTTCCCGCAGCGCGTCATCGAACTGGCCGCGAAACTCGGACGCCATCGCCCTGAGTTTCTTGGTGGTTCGCCCGAAGGCACGCAGCATGGGCGGCAGGTCCTTCGGACCAACCACGACGATCAGCACAATGGCTACGACCAGAAGCTCTGGCCAACCGATGTCGAACATTCAGGCGTCTCCTCACCCGTCAGGGTAACGGGATTGGTGTATCAGCCACGATCCTTGGCTTCATCAGCCTTGTTTTCGACTGTCTTGGCTTCAGGCGTGGCTTCTTCGTCGCCCATGCCCTTCTTGAAGCTCTTGATGCCCTTGGCAACATCACCCATCAATTCCGGAATCTTGCCGCGGCCGAAAAGAAGCAGAACGACGACCAGAACGATCAGCCAGTGCCAGATACTAAATGAACCCATGATACTCTCCTGTATGCATTCCACCCTGATTTAGGGTGTTTATCCGTTTCTTTCAAACACCAAAATGTCACGCTCGTTGACAGTGACCGAAACATCGCGGACTCCACCCCTCAATTGACCGGCGCGAATACGCGCGTCAATCGGGTTTTCTCCTCCCGCAACCACCACTGTCACCAGTTCCTCGACCCCGAGGAACCTGCGCGCCACAATTCGTGCCGAAACGCCACACGGCGTTTCCGTAACTTCAACGCCCGGCAGCCTTATTGCAATCGAGACGTTAGAACCATCTTTAAATCCGTCTGCCTTCACCGGTCCCAGCGGCGTCAGCGCGAATCCACCCGTCACCGTAGATTCAAACACGTTGATTTCCGAGAAGAAACCGGCGGCAAAAAGATTGGCCGGACGGTGGTAGAGATCCTCGGCCGTTCCAACCTGCTCGAGTGCTCCGTCTTTCAGCAACGCGATCCTGTCGCCCATGCGCATGGCTTCTTCCGCATCATGGGTCACCACGATCGCAGTTGCGCGCGCTTCGCGCAAAATCGCCAGCGTCTCGGCCCTGACACTGTCCTTGAGCCGTGAATCCAGCCCGGAGAACGGCTCATCCATCAACAACACCGCCGGACGCGGCGCCAGCGCACGGGCAAGCGCCACACGCTGCTGCTCGCCGCCCGAAAGCGCGTGCGGATAGTTGTCCGCATAATGCACCATGCCGACGCGATCGAGAGCCGCCAGCGCCTCGCGCTTGGCATCCACCGATGACAACGCGGTCAGACCAAAGCGGACATTGTCGAGGATCGTCAGGTGTGGAAACAGCGCGAAATCCTGAAACATCAGGCCGATGCCGCGGCGCTCGGGTGGCAGGTTGACCTGCGGCCCGGCAATTTCGCGGTCATTGAGCAGCAGCCGCCCGCGCGCCAGCGGCTCGATCCCCGCGGCAATTCTGAGCAGCGTGGTCTTTCCGGACCCAGACGGGCCAAGCAGGCACAGCACTTCGCCCGGCTCAGCCGCCACCGTGACGCCGCGCAGGGTGTGCTGATCACCATAGGCATGGTGGACGTCCTCGAACGCCAGCCGCGCGGCAAAGGTGACACCGGCAGTCCTGCGAGCATTCGCCGATCTTGTCTGCTGTTTAGTGATGGCCGGAAACCCTTGTGTCAGCATCAACCGTCCCGGACATGCCGGAACAGGACGCTTAGTCCTCCGCTTCACCCATCGGTGTCAAGAGACCAAGCTCTTCCAAATCCAGCTGGGTGATCGGATCTTCCTCGTCCGTTAGGTCGTCACCGATGGACGGGATCGGCGGCTGGAAGTTGGAAGGCACCCGTCCAGACAGCAGGCCGGCACCCTTGAGCTCATCCATCCCGGGCAGATCCCGCAGCTCCTCGAGCCCGAAATGGTCAAGGAAGGCAGGCGTCGTGCCATAGGTCACCGGGCGGCCCGGAGACCGGCGGCGGCCGCGCATCCGCACCCAGCCGGTTTCCAGAAGCACGTCGAGCGTGCCCTTGGAGGTCGCCACGCCGCGCACATCCTCGATTTCCGCGCGGGTGACCGGCTGATGATAGGCAATAGTCGACAGCACCTCGAGCCCGGCGCGCGACAGTTTCTTGACTTCGCTCTCGTCGCGCCGGATCAGGAATCCGAGATCGGCAGCGGTGCGGAATGCCCAGGCATCTCCGACCCGGACCAGGTTGATGCCGCGCGATGCGTAACGATCGGCCAAGCGCTGCATGACCATGCCAACCGGCGCATCCTCGGGAAGTTTGCCGGAAATCAGTTTTTCGGCCACCGGTTCGCTCGAGGCGAAGACCAGCGCCTCGGCGATGCGTTCTGCCTCGTGCAGAGCACGCTCCTTGAGCGCCTCAAGAGCATCCGATCCCGTATGGTTGTCCTGCATGTCGTCCAAATCAGCTTCCATTGCAAAAGCCGCGCCGTGGCCCGGATCCATGGTCATGGTTTACTCCCTGCACTGACAGTTGCCTGCGGTGGCCGTCGCATGAATATCGGCTGGAATGCACCATCCTGACGGATCTCGAGCCGCCCTTCCCGCACCATTTCGAGGCTTGCGGCAAACGAGCTGGCAATCGCGGTTGCCCGCTCTTCCGGATCGGACAGGTAGCGCAGCAGATACTGGTCCAGCGCCGTCCAGTCCTTGAGCTCGCCGATCAGCCGCACCAGGATCACCCGCGCATCACTGAGCGACCAGACCCGGCGCCGGGATATCGTCACTTGGGTGATCGTCTGACGCTGCTTCTGCGCGGCGTAAGCGGTCAGCAGATCATACAGCGTCGCGTCAAAACTGGCGGTCTTGTCGATCACCATCTTTTCGGGCGCCCCGCGGGCAAACACATCGCGTCCCAACCTGTTGCGGTTGACCAGCCGGGTCGCGGCCTCGCGCATGGCTTCCAGCCGCTTGAGCCTGAAGGCAAGCTGTGCCGCCATCTCCTCACCGCTCGGCTCATCACCCTTCGGTCCCTGCGGGATCAGCAGCCGGGATTTGAGATAGGCGAGCCAGGCCGCCATCACCAGATAGTCGGCCGCCAGCTCCAGCCGCAGCTGCCGCGCCTTTTCGACGAACTTGAGATATTGCTCGGCCAGCGCCAGCACCGAGATCCGGGCAAGGTCGACCTTCTGGGTGCGTGCCAGGTGCAGCAGCAGGTCGAGCGGACCTTCGAACCCGTCGACGTCGATGACCAGCGACGGGTCGCCCGTGGCCCGGTCAGCCTTGGCATTGTCCCACACGACATCCATGGGCGTCTTGCCCATCGCTGCCTTGCCAGGATTGCCGGCACTCTGCCGGTTGCCGTTGCTCACACCTGCCGCCTTTCAGACCCCGGGGTTAGGAGGTCGCCATCAACCCCTCGAATTCTTCCCGCAATGCCGCCTCGTCGCTGTCATCAGGCCGGCCGAACGCCGCCATGACGTCCCGGGCGCGCCGCAAGCTCTTTCCAGACAATTCGGGCGTCACCGAGGCCACCGCCTCCATTTCTGCCCGCACGCCATTGCAGTGCAATGTGACATCGCATCCCGCAGCAAAAATTGCACCTGCCCTCGTGGCGAAATCCCCAGAAAGCGCGTTCATCGACACGTCATCGGACATCAAAAGCCCGTCAAAGCCGATTTCGCCGCGGATTATCTGGTCCACCACCCGGCGGGAGGTCGTTGCCGGATGATCCGGATCGATGTCCCTGAACACCACATGCGCCGACATCGCCATCGCCTCGCCGGCCAGTGCCTTGAATGGAACGAAGTCCCGCGCCGACAGATCCGCGTGGGAGGCATCGACATGCGGCAATTCATGGTGCGTGTCGGCGCCGGCGCGGCCATGACCGGGAATATGCTTGATCACCGGCAGCATGCCGCCGGCTTTCAATCCGGCTGCTGCCGCACCACCCAGCGCCACAACCACCTCCGGCGACATCCCGTAAGCGCGGCTGCCAATCACTTCGTGGCCGCCAGGTGAAGGTACATCGAGCACCGGCAGGCAATCGACATTGATGCCGAGCGGCAGCAGATCGAACGCGTGCAGCCGCGACATGATCCAGGTCGCCCGCAAGCCCGCCTCGCGGTTTCTCAGATACAGCGCCCCGAGATCGGCACCTGACGGATATTGCGGGACCAGCGGCGGCTTGAACCGCTGCACCCTTCCGCCTTCCTGGTCGATCAGCACCGGAGCATCAGGCCGGCCGATGCTTTGGCGAAGGCTGGCGGTCAGATCCGCCACCTGGCTCAAGCTCACGATGTTACGGCCGAAGAGGATGAACCCCCACGGCCTGGTATCGGCAAAGAACGACGCCTCGCCGGAGCTCAGCTCCGGTCCGGCGCACCCGAATATCACTGCTTTTGATTCGCTCATGAGCCAATGGTAGTCGAACGCCGCGGCTTTGACAGTCTCCTCGCGCTGACCCGTACCAATGAAAAAGGCCGCGCTGGCTGGCGCGGCCCTTCAGTCAGGCAGCCTGACGACCAATCGTCAACGTGAGACGAAGCAGCTTCCACCCGCGGCCTTGTACCGGCTGCACAGCGCGTTGGCCTGGTCCTTGGTCCCGGCCGGAACCCGGACCCGGTGAAACACGCCCTTGCCCGGAATGTCGGCACGCTGGATGTCGACGTTGAACCCGCCAAGAACCGAGCTGTAGCGGTTGGACAAGGTCCGCCAGGACGACTGCGCGCCTTCCTCTGTCGGTTGCGAGGCAATCTGCATGTAATATCCGCCCGGATTGGCCGCAGGAGCTGCCGCCGTAGGCGCGGATGCCACGGCAACGGGTTGTGCCGGCGCCGCAGGTGCGGCGGGTGCGGCAGGTGCCGCTGCGACGTTGCCGCCCTGGGTGACGGTGCCCACCACGTTGACCGGTTGATCTGCGGGACGTCCTTGCGGAACCGGGGCGTTGGCCACGGGCCGGATCGGCTGGGTCTTGACCACCCGTACAGGAGCCACGGTGCCCTCGCTCGGCGTTGTGCCGGCCCCGGTGTCCTGATTGCTTGCAGGCGCGGCAGGCTCTACACCGGCCCCCTGCTCTGCAGCCGGCTCGGTGATCGCTGCAATCTGCGGCGCGGATACGTCAGGAGCGGTCGGCTCGGCGGAGGGAGCGGTCTGAATCTCCGGTGCACCTTCTTCCCGCGCCACAATCGAGCCATCCGGCTTGACGATCATCGTGCGAACCTTGCGCGGCGAAACCACCGGTGCCGGCGCGCCATTGGCTGCGGTCTCCGGGGCACCGTCTCCGGCAGCCAGGCGTTCCTCGGATTTCTCCGAGGAATCGGCGCGACCTTCCAACGGCAGGATCTCGGGGTCGAGCGTCCGCTGAACCACATCAATCGGCTCTTCCGCGGAGTTGACCAGCGCCGGTTGCCCGTTGGACGATCCGCCACCGCCCGCGACCCGGTCGTACACCGCCTTGTCCTGATTGGGCACGGTCACGCCGCCGGGATTTTCCGGAAGCACTTTCACCGGATCCTTGTCAGCCCTGATGATACGCGGCCCGCCATCCGAGCTCGTCTCGTCGCCTGACCACATGCTCCAGCCAAATGCGCCGAGACCGGCAAGAACGGCCAGACCCAGCACAGCAACCGCCAGAACCGGACCGCGTGAGCCGTTTGCAGGCTCGGCCGGCCCATGAGCCATGTCATCACGCAGAGCGGCGTCTCCCGCCAACTCGCCGTCTCCGGCAGGCCCATCCGAATAGGTCGTGGCAGAACGCTGATCGATGCCGGCTCCGAGCTCGCGCTCGAGCGCTATGTAATCGTCGGAGACTTCATAGCCGCGCGGCGTTCGGGCGGTGCGGCTCCAGACTTCGGCAGCCCCGAACCCGGCAGCAGCAACATCGGCGGCTTCTTCCTCCGAGCTCGATTCGTGACGCTCGATGATATCGGCGAATTCACGTTCGATCTCGGTATCGTAGTGCGGATCAAGTGGCTGCGGATCGTCGTGAACCAGCTCCGGCACATCGATATCGGTCACAGCTTCGACGGTTTCGTCGGCTTCTGAAATCAATTCCGCATCGAAATAATAATCTTCCCCACCAGCTGCTGCATCGGTCCGCTCCGAGGTTTCAAACCCGGCAAGCCAGTCGCTTTGCTGCGGTTCGTCGGCGCTGTCATCAGCGGCCGGTTCCGGGATCGGCGAAGGCGAAACCGGTTCTGCTGGCGTTATCGTATCACCGTCGCCAGGCACCAGGCCGAGAAAGGCTTCAGCCATCTCGTCGTGCCGCTCGGTTCTATCCCGAACCGGGTTGTCGGGCATCCGGCCGGCAGGCTGGACACTCTGCTCGCGACCGGACCCGGCAGCAGCCAGGCCTTCCGGCTCGGCCCAGTCATCATCGTCGAAACTGTCCGCCAGCACCCGTTCCAGGTCGAACTCGAGATCATCGGCATCTTCCTGGCGCGAAACCGTTGGGTCAACGACGCGCTCAGGCAGGCCGAACATATCGCCCAGTTCATCACCGATTTCATCGGAGGCCGCTTCTTCAATGCTGTCCAGCGACCAGTCGTCGGCGGTCTCCGGCGAAGGTTTGGCCGGTGTTCCTGCATTGGTCGAAAGGCCAGTTTCGTTCTTCATCCCGGCAAGCAATTCTTCCGCCGCATCATCAAAAACGGCAGCTTCATCGTCCAATGTGCTGACATTGAGCGCATCGAGCGCCGTTTCGACACTCAGTTCGGCATCGACCTTATCCGCATAGTCCTGGTCCGCCGCTTCGCCCTGGCTACGCTCAGTGCCCATGGCCACTTCCTGCCCGAAGACATCAAGCTCTGTGGACAGATATTCTTCAAAGTCCAGAGAGGTCTGATCCGACCCGGAACTGGGCTGCGCATCGTCTTCTGCCGACGGCGCAGGCTGAGCATCTGATCTTGCGTCCGTCCTGGCATCAAGCTTCGCAGCATCATGGCCATGCGGAGGCAGGTCAAAACGAACCATATCGGAGAGAACGTCGTCATCGGCGTGATCATCAGCGTCGACTGCGGTACTGGCTGTTACAGCGCGCTCCACCGGCTGTTGCACCGGCTCTGCAATCTGTGGCGCAACGTCGGCTTCCGGCTCCGCGGCAAGCTCATCCGCGGCAAGCCCATCAGCATCCCAAGCCAGGGCAAAATCATCTTCTTCGGCGGCCGCGTCACCGCTGGTCGGGTCGCCATCTTCGTCGATGATCCGGTCGGCATCCTCGTCAACCAGGAACCCGGTCTCGATGGCCTTCAGCAGATCTCCGGAAGAACGATCATCATCGGCAACCATCTCGGCGTCATCAAGGTCCGGCGCATCGATCTCGGGCTCTTCGAACGGTTCGGGGTCAGCAACAGGCTGATCATCATCCAGCAGGGCCTGGTCCGTTTCGTGATCAAAGTCGGCGCCGGCCAGAAGTTCGTCCAGCGCCTCTTCAGCCTCGATCCGGTCGAGATCATCGACGGAAGGCGCCAATGGCACGTCAAGCTCGCGCATCAACTCGGCCTCGAGATCGAACTCACTCGATTCCGGGGCGTCATCGTCCGCCTGCTTTACCTCGGCTGGCCGTTCATATCCGATGATCCTGGCAAGTTCAGCCAAGGGATCATCGATTTCGGCATCCGGGTTCGGGGACCGCGTGTTGCTATCCAATTGATCAGCCATGCATCACTCACAAACTCTTGCACTAATTCCTGCCAGAGCAATGTGGGGAAAAGGTGACGTTTAGCGCATTTCTTCCGGTGCGTCAGTTCCCGTGATCGTGAGACCTGACTTCAACACCGACGCTACTGCCGACACCAAACCCAACCTGGCAATTGTTGATTGTCTGTTTTTATCGTTAACAAACCGCAAATCAGGCTCATCACGCCCTTTATTCCAGTGCGCATGCAGCAAACTTGCAAGATCATACAGATAAAACGCCACCCTGTGCGGCTCCTGTCCGGACGCTGCCGCTTCGATCATCCGCGGGTATTCGCCAAGCTTGGCGATCAGCGCCAGTTCGCTCTCATGCGCAAGATCAGACAGATCAGCCGAGGCTAGTGCTTGAGGCGACAGATCCAGATCCGGGAAAACCTCCAGCGCCTGACGCATCACCGATGCGCACCGCGCATGGGCGTATTGTACGTAAAACACCGGATTGTCCTTGGAGTGCTCGGTCACCTTGGCGAAATCGAAATCGAGCGATTCCGAACTCTTGCGATAGAGCATCATGAAGCGGACCGAATCGACGCCGACTTCGTCGACAACGTCACGAAGCGTGACGAAATCGCCTGACCGCTTCGACATCCTGACCGGCTCGCCGTCGCGGTAGATCTTGACCAGCTGGCACAGAAGCACCGTGAGCTTGGCTTCCCCGGCGGACACCGCCTTGGCAACCGCCTCGAGCCGTTTGACGTAGCCGCCATGGTCGGCTCCCAGAACGTAGATCATCTCGGTAAAACCGCGCTCGAACTTGTCCTGGAAATAGGCAACATCAGCGGCAAAATAGGTATAGCTGCCGTCGGACTTGATCAGTGGCCGGTCGATGTCATCACCGACCTCGGTCGAGCGGAACAGCGTCTGTTCGCGATCTTCCCACTCCTCGGGCAACTGGCCTTTCGGTGGCGGCAGTTTTCCCTTGTAGACATGGCCCTTGAAGGTCAGCTCGTTGATGGCGTGCCTGATCGCCTTGGCGCCGTCGGCATGCAGGCTGCGCTCGGAGAAGAACACGTCATGCTCGACGTTCAGCGCCTTCAGATCATCCCGGATCATTCCCATCATCGCGTCGATGGTGCGATCCTTGATCAGCGGCATCCACTCTGCTTCGGGCATCTGCCGCAGCGAAGTGCCGAAATCCTTGGCCAGCGACTGCCCGACAGGCACCAGGTAGTCGCCCGGATACAGGCCTGCCGGGATTTCGCCGATGTCCTCGCCCAGCGCTTCGCGATAGCGCATAAACACCGATTTCGACAGCACATCGATCTGCGAGCCGGCATCGTTGATGTAGTATTCCTTGGTCACGTCATAACCGGCAAACCCCATCAGGTTGGCCAGCGCATCGCCGACCACCGCGCCGCGGCAATGGCCGACATGCATCGGCCCCGTCGGGTTTGCCGACACGTATTCGACGTTGACCTTGCGGTTACCCCCGAAGGATGACCGGCCGTAATCCGTGCCTTCGGAATTGATGTTGGCGACAAGCCGGCGCCAGAACGCTGCGGTCAGTCGGAAATTGAGAAAGCCGGGACCGGCCACCATGGTTTCGGCAACATCGCCGTCGCTCGAAAACTGGGCTGCGATCAGGTCTGCCAGAGCCCGCGGGTTCATGCCCAGCGGCTTGGCCAGCACCATGGCTGCATTGGTCGAGATGTCGCCATGCGCGGCATCGCGCGGCGGCTCGACGGCCAGTCGCTCGAAGCTGATCTCGCCGACCTTTTCCTTCACGACATCAAGCGCTTCGACAGCCTGCCTGATTCTATTTTCAAAGTCCTTGAACACATTCATGGTATAAGTCCGGATATGGCGGGAAAACTGGGCGAAACCGTTGTTCGCGCGGAGTTGAGCGCTGCCTATCTCAATTCCGGTGTATGGTCAAACAAACGCCGATGCGAGGCGATGGCGTAGGTATCGGTCATTCCGGCGAGATAGTCCCTCACCTTGCGGGCGCGCAACTCCGCCGGCAGTTCCTCGATACCGGCATGACGGTGCTTGTCGCCCATCGCCGAAGGGGCCGCCATGAACGCCGCGAACAGGTCCCGGACGATCTGGGTGGCGGATGCCCTGACCCGCATCACGTCGGGATGGCGGTAAAGGTGCCGGTACAAAAACGCCTTGATATCGCGGTCAGCCGTGACGAATTCTTCGGAGAAATGCGCCATTGTCCGCCCCGCGTGGCGCACGTCGTCGGCGGACTGGGGCTTGACCGCAAGGATGTTCGCCTGCGCCATGCCGATCACGTCCTCGACCATCCTGGTGATCTGCCGGCGCATGATTTCGTGGATCAGCCGCGGCTCCTCCAGGTTTGGATAGCGTGCGCGAACCTCTGCCAGCAACCGTGAAATCAGCGGCAGTTCCTCAAGCATCTCGAGCGTGATCAGGCCGGAGCGAAGCCCGTCATCAATGTCGTGGGTGTTGTAGGCAATATCGTCGGCAATCGCGGCAACCTGGGCTTCCAGGCTGGAGTGGGTCGCAAGCCACAGATCATGGCCGGCATTGTAGTGCGCGATCGGTTCGGGAACCGGCTCGCCTCCCTCGACAACCAGCGGGCCATTGTGTTTCACAAGCCCTTCCAGCGTTTCCCAGCTCAGATTGAGGCCATCGAACTCGGCATAGCGCTGCTCGAGCTTGGTGACGATGCGCAACGACTGGGCATTGTGATCAAACCCGCCCGCATTCGCCATCAATTCGGCCAGGGCATCCTCACCCGTGTGACCAAACGGCGTGTGGCCGAAATCATGCACCAGCGCCACGCCTTCGGCCAGGTCCTCGTCCAGCTTCAGCGCGCGGGCCAGTGCCCGGGCAATCTGCGCCACCTCGATGGTGTGGGTCAGCCTGGTCCGGTAATGGTCGCCTTCATGGGCGACGAACACCTGGGTCTTGTGCTTGAGCCGCCGGAACGCGGTGGTGTGGATGATCCGGTCGCGGTCGCGCTGAAACTCGGATCGGGTCGGACTGACCGGTTCAACAACCAGCCGCCCGCGGCTGTTCCACGGATCAGCGGCCCATGGCGCATGCGCCCCGGTTCCAAAACCCAGCTTGGTTACATCGAATTCCATGCCTATCCCGTCAACAGGCGTCAAACAAATCCCGGCCCACGTCGTTCATGTCCCGACTCACCCCAGTCAAGCATTGACGCCGGGCCAGCGCCTTCATACCTATAGAGCAAGTGATTTGAAACACGTCTCTTCCGGGCCTTGACCCCGGCAAGGAGGTACAATGACTGAAACAGCATCGGTAACGCTGTCAGATTCGGCCGCGCGCCGGATCAAGGAAATCGTCTCGGCCGAAGCCGGAAAATCTGCGCTCAGGGTCTCCGTCGAAGGCGGCGGATGCTCGGGTTTCTCCTACAAGTTCGATCTCGCCGACCAGCCGGCCGACGATGACATCGTGCTTGAAAAGAATGACGCGCGGGTGCTCATCGACCAGGTCTCGCTCGTCTACATGGCCGGATCGGAAATCGATTTCGTCGACAATCTGATGGGCCAGGCCTTCCAGATCAAGAACCCGAATGCGGTCGCCTCCTGCGGCTGCGGCACCAGCTTTTCGCTCTAAACAGCCACGGATCCGCGCCAGCGCGGAGAACCTGCCAAAGGATGCATGCCTTGAAAATCGCCACCTGGAACATCAATGGCGTCAAGGCGCGGATCGACAACCTGCAAACATGGCTGAAGGAAAGCGACCCGGACATCGCCTGCCTGCAGGAGATCAAGTCGGTCGATGAGGGCTTCCCCCGGCTGGAGCTCGAAGCGCTCGGCTATCATGTTGAAACCCATGGACAAAAGGGCTTCAACGGGGTGGCGATCCTGTCCAAGCAAAGCCCCGACGAGGTCAATCGCGGGCTGCCCGGCGACGACAGCGACGAACAGGCGCGGTTCATCGAGGCGGTGTTCTCGACCGATGGAGGTGTGTTGCGCGTGGTCTCGCTTTACCTGCCCAACGGCAATCCGGTCGATACCCCGAAATTCCCTTACAAGCTGTCCTGGATGGAGCGGCTCGAAGCCTTCGCGGCCGAGCGGCTGGCGCTTGAGGAACCGCTGGTGCTGGCCGGCGATTACAATGTCATCCCCGAGCCGGTGGATTGCCATGACCCGAAGGTCTGGGAGGGCGATGCGCTGTTCCGCCCGGAATCCCGCAACGCCTTCAGAAAACTGGAGAACCTGGGCTTCACCGATGCGCTGCGCTCGGTCAATGACGCGCCGGAAACCTACACGTTCTGGGATTACCAGGCAGGCGCCTGGCCGAAGAACAACGGCATCCGCATCGACCATTTGATGCTCTCGCCCGAGGCCGCCAACCTGCTCAAATCGGCGACAGTGGAAAAACACGTCCGCGGCTGGGAAAAGCCGTCCGACCATGTTCCGGTGGCAATTTCGCTCGGCGTGTAGTTTGGTTTTACGACCACTCCGCTGACCGGCAACCGCCTAAAAACTTGCCAATATCGGGCAACAGGCGCATCATCATCAAATGAAACGCGCGCGCTCATGGCATCTGGCTGTCGGCATCGGTTTCCTGACCATGCTTGGCCTGTCTGCACCTTCCGCCCTTGCCGGGCAGGAGTGCGAATGTCTGGGCAATGGCAAGCGCATCAAGGAAGGTGGCGTGATCTGCCTGCAGATCGGCTCATCGCAACGCTATCTCGCGCGTTGCGAACGCAATCTCAACAACACCAGTTGGAAAAAGATCTCGGATGGATGTCCGGTGGCACGAATGTCGCCCTGGACAGTCAAAATCCCGGCCTTGGTTTCAGGCTGATTACAGCTGTTCCGAAAACGATAGGCGGTTAATCCGCCGTGGCATCGGCCTGGCCGGGGGCGAGGCCTTTTAGTTCAGGCCTTTTGCCAGCATGTCCTGCGCCAGCGCCACGGCAGTGCGGCGGTCGGCTTCGCCTGCCAGCGAAAACGCTCGCTCCTGCATCGCCTGGATCCACGCCTTGTCGGACACCGGCGACCGCTCGAGCGCGGTGGTCATGAAGGCAAGCCCGCGCACGACCTGGCCTTCCTCGAACACCACATTGCCAAGAACCGCGGACGCAGCCGGATGACCGCTGACCCGCGCCCGGTTTAGCCACTTCTTGGCCTGCTGGATATCGTTTGCACCGCCCTGCCCCTCGAGGATCATGCGGCCAAGACGGTACTGCGCTTCCGGCACGCCGAAAGCGGACGCAGCCTGGAAATAAAGCTGCCGCGCCGCGCCAAGGTTCGCTTTTACCGGGCTGCCGGGAATCCCGATCTGGTAATAGGTCGCCAGTGACAACAGGGCATTGACGAAGTAACCGGTGTCCTGCGAACCCGGCTCGACACCTTGACGGGCGATATCATCATAAATCTTGAAGGCTTCGTAGTCGTTTTCAACCACACCGTCGCCATAGGCATACATGTTGGCAAGCGCCCAGCGCGCACCGGGGTGACCTTTTTCGGCAGCGTATCTGTAGGCCTCGACAGCTTCGTCCTTGCGGCCTTTCTTGTAGGCCGAAAATCCGAACTTGAAGAGATCGAAAGGCCCCGAATCCCGCGTTACACCCGCATTGGGATCAAGTGCCAACGCGGGCCCGCCAGTGCCGATGGCAATGGCGAGCGCGGCGCAAAAAAGGCCAGTCCTGGTCCGACTAGATGTCTGCATAGCAGTGCTTTTCTTTCGCTCCGCCTGGATGGGTAACTGCGCCGTAGCGCGCCGATCCCACCGTCTGGGCGTATCTCCACAGCGCACCCGATGTGTAATCGGTTTCGCGCGCTGTCCATTTTTGTTTGCGTGCAGCCAGTTCCTCATCGGACAGCTTCACATTCAATGTTCCATTGACGGCATCGATCTCGATGATGTCGCCATTCTCGAGCAGACCGATCGGCCCGCCTTCCGCGGCTTCCGGACCGACATGTCCGATGCAGAATCCGCGGGTCGCGCCGGAGAACCTGCCGTCGGTGATCAAGGCAACCTTGTCGCCCATGCCCTGGCCGTAAAGGGCCGCGGTGGTCGACAGCATTTCACGCATGCCGGGGCCACCCTTGGGGCCCTCGTAGCGGATCACCAGAACCTCGCCTTCCTTGTACTCGCGATTTGTGACCGCATTGAAGCATTCCTCTTCGGAATCGAAACAACGTGCCGGACCGCTGAATTTCAGCTGGGCCATGCCCGCCACCTTCACGATCGCGCCGTCCGATGCCAGGTTGCCTTTCAGGCCGACGACACCGCCGGTTTTAGTGATCGGCTTGTTAGCCGGATGCACCACGTCCTGCTCGGGGTTCCAGCTGACATGTTCCATGTTCTCGGCCAGGGTCCGTCCGGTCACGGTCATGCAGTCGCCATGCAGATAGCCATGCTCCAGCATGGTCTTCATCAGCACCGGAATGCCGCCGGCCTCAAACATGTCCTTGGCGACATATTTGCCGCCCGGCTTCAAATTGGCGATGTAGGGAGTGCGCTCGAATATCTTGGCAACGTCGAACAGGTCGAACTCGATACCGCATTCATGCGCGATCGCCGGCAGGTGCAAGGCAGCGTTGGTCGATCCGCCGGTGGCCGAAACCACGGCTGCGGCGTTTTCCAGCGCCTTGCGGGTGACGATGTCGCGCGGCCGGATCTGCTTGGCGATCAGTTCCATCACCTTCTCGCCGGCAGCATAGCAGAACTTGTCCCGCATCTCGTAAGGCGCAGGCGCGCCGCAGGAATATGGCAGGGCCAGACCGATGGCTTCGGCCACGGTTGCCATGGTGTTGGCGGTGAACTGCGCACCGCAGGATCCCGCAGACGGGCACGCCGCCTGTTCGATTTCCAGCAGGTCCTCGTCGGAGATATCGCCGACCGAATGCTGACCAACTGCCTCGAACACGTCCTGAACGGTGATCTGGCGGCCGCGGTAGCTGCCGGGAAGAATCGAGCCGCCGTAGATGAAGATCGACGGCACGTTGAGCCGCACCATCGACATCATCATGCCCGGCAGGGACTTGTCGCAGCCGGCCAGCCCGACGATCGCGTCATAGCAGTGACCGCGCATGGTCAGTTCGACCGAATCGGCGATCAGGTCACGGCTGGCAAGCGATGCCTTCATGCCCTGGTGACCCATGGCAATCCCGTCGGTAACCGTGATCGTGCAGAATTCGCGTGGTGTACCCTTTGCCGACGCCACGCCCTTCTTGACCACCTGAGCCTGACGCATCAGTGAGATATTGCACGGCGCGGCCTCGTTCCAGCAGGATGCCACCCCGACCAGCGGCTGCGCAATTTCTTCGCTCGAAAGCCCCATCGCATAAAGATACGACCGGTGCGGTGCACGGGCCGGACCGACCGTTGTGTAGCGGCTTGGAAGCTTGGACTTGTCGAATGTATTGGCGCTCATTGGATCCTCAGACGCGTCTGGTCGATTTGACCGAGCCACGGGGCTGAACTGATGCCCTGCCCTGCGCCTCGTTTGTGGCGGGAAATGGGCACAATATGCCCCCCGAATTTCATAGCAGATGCTTTCACAAAATGTGTTGCGGAATCGTCACAATGCGTGATCTCAAACACACAACTTCTAAAAATTATGTCAAATTATCAAGGAGAAACGGGTCCGGCGTCCAACCAAGCAGAGCTCCAAACAAAAAACCCCGCCACAAGGGCGGGGTTACTGTAAAACTCAAGTGATTACCGGATCAGAACTTGACCTTGCCGGAGAGCGAGATTGCCGCCACCAGATCGTTGCCGAAAGAGTAGCTGGCTTCATTGCCGAATGTACCGGTAGCATTGGTCACTGTTCCGGAATTACCCGAAGTCAGCACGCCCAGGGCGCCACCAAGGCGGATTTCGACATTTTCGTTCGGGGTGTATGCACCGCCGGCGCCGAAAGTCCAGGTGTCGGTCTGGGTGCCGATTCCGGTGCTGGTGCCGCGGTCCCAGGTGATTGCTGCAGAAGCGGCAAACTGGTCGTTGAACTTGTGGCCGATACCACCGCTGACGGTCCAGCCGTCCTGGTACAGCAGGTCAAGCGAGGTAGCACGATTGGCGCCACCATAGGTGCAGCCAAGTGCGGCAGTCGAGGTCGGGCAGAAGGCGACGGTCTGGAGCTGGCTCCAGTCCACCCACTTGACCGAACCGAATGCCAGCCAGCCTGGTGCAATCCCGGACTGTACTTTCAACTCGACCGCTTCAGGCATCGCCGTCATGCCGAAAACCGGCGTGACACGGCCAGCAAGCGGATTGCCGGCGAAACCGACCGGTAGCTGGGTCAGGTCGAGCGTACCGGTGATGTTGTCGAGCTTGACCTCGGAATAGTACATCAGGCTCGCGCGGAACGCGATGTCGGTGATTTCATACGCCAGACCGGCACGCCAGCCGATACCGGTATCGCTGAGATCAAGACGACCGACACCACCGCCAGGAATTGGCGCAACGAGCCGTGTCTTGAAGCCGCTGACTTCCAGGTGCGAAACGCCGCCGATGACCCGAAGCTGGCCCTTGCCGGCATTGAACTTGTAGGAACAAGTTGCGGCAAAACCGTCGGATTCGATCTTGGTCTCGATATTGCTGTTGGCGCCAACCCAGCCCGCGCCTGGAGCCGAATGTGCGCCATAAGGCTGCGAGTAGTCACCCATGCAGTCGACGGACCCGCCGACCCCGGCCTTGAAGCCGATGCGCGGAACCCAATAGGCCTCGGTGTCATCGGCAGTCGTAGTGCCGCCACCGGCGCCGTTGTTGCCAAGGCCGTTGGCTGCGTTCGTATCAACCACGTTGGTAAGTTTGCGCTGCGGCGAGACATAAGCCCCGAGCGCCTCGGTAGCAAACTGCGATCGTTCGAACAGCAGGTCGATATTGTAGCCACCGCGTTCAAGGCCGCCGGCCTGCGCAGCCGATGCCAGTGCGACACTGGTCGCCATAACAGCAACGAGCGATTTCAAAGTACCGCGAATCATGAATCCCCTCCAGGACATAAAAGCTTACGATCAGACAGATTAGGTAAATTATTTGACCGGTTTGTAAACAGTCGCCGAGGTCGCCGGGAGAACCCAACAGAACGAGATGCTTCCAGAATGCCGAAAATCGGGGCGTTATGGTGCTGAAAGGATCAATTCGCGGCGGAACCGGGCACGTTTACTCGCCAAAACCGCACAAATTCCGCGCCCGTCACGATTTTGTTGCAATTCGGTCACATTTGCCATGATTTTGGGCAAAACTTCCGCCGCCACCGCTGCGCGGGCGCAAAACCCGCGGAAATGAAGACGGCGGCCGTCAAATCGGGCCGCCGTCAAACACCTTGCCAAATCCGGTGACGGTGTCAGCCGGCCTGATTGAGCCGCTCGATGGCTTCGCCGAGCTTGTCTTTCTGCCCCTGCAGATCAACCAGCTTTTCACGCTCGGCCTCGACAATGTCCGGCTTCGCATTGGCGACGAACTTCTCGTTCGACAATTTGCGGTCGATCTTGTCGATGTCATCGGCGACCTTCGACAGGGCTTTCTCCAGCCGCGCCTTTTCCGCCGTCAGATCGATCAGGTCTCCCAGCGGCAGGCAGGCTGTCGCCTCGCCGACAACAATCTGCGCCGACCCGCGCGGCGCCGTGCTTTCCAGCAGGATGTCGGTCACACGCGCCAACCGCTTGATCGCCGGATCATGGCGCAGCAACCGTTCCGCGCTTACCGCGCTGGTGCCGACCATCACCAGGGGCGCCTTGGCCGATGGCGGAACGTTCATTTCGGCGCGGACCGACCGCAGACCCGACACCAGGTCGATCAGCCAGTTGATCTCGGAAGCCGCAGCCTCGTCCTCGAATACCGGCGCCGGCCACTCCGCATGGCAGGCAAGCCCAGCACTGGAACCAGCAAGGTGTTCCCAAAGCTCTTCGGTCATGAACGGCATGAACGGATGCAGCAGTTTCACAGCTTCCGCCAGAACATGGGCAGCACAAGCCCGCGCCTCGACCTTGCCGGCTTCATCCTCGCCGTTGAAGACCGGCTTGAGCAGTTCCAGATACCAGTCGCAAAGCTGGTTCCAGATGAACCGGTAAAGCGCGCTTGACGCCTCGTTGAACTTGTAGGCCTCAATCGCTGTCTTCACTTCGTTCGAAGTCCGGGTCAGTTCGGTGAGGATCCAGCGGTTGATGGTCAGCTTGGCCGACGATGGATCAAAGGCCGGATCCAGCACCGCGCCATTCATGTCGGCAAACCGGGCCGCGTTCCACAGCTTGGTGCCGAAATTGCGGTATCCGGCGATGCGCGAGGGATCGAGCTTCACGTCGCGGCCCTGCGCCGCCATGATCGCCAGCGTGAACCGCAGCGCGTCGGCGCCGTATTCGTCGATCAGCTCCAGCGGATCAATCACGTTGCCCTTGGACTTGGACATCTTGGCGCCGTTCTTGTCACGCACCAGGGCATGCACGTAGACCGTGTGGAACGGCTCTTCCTTCATGAAATGCAGACCCATCATCATCATCCGGGCAACCCAGAAGAAGATGATGTCGAACCCGGTCACCAGAACATCGGTCTGGTAGTAGCGCGCAAGCTCGGGCGTCTTGTCGGGCCAGCCAAGGGTGGAAAACGGCCACAGTGCGGACGAGAACCATGTGTCGAGCACATCCTCGTCCCGGGTCAGGATTTCGCCGGGCTTGAAGTTCTCGAGCTTCTCTTCGACCCAGGCCTTCCATGGGCCTTCATGCGCAATGTAATGCTGGATCGCCGCCTCGAGCGCGGTCTCCTCGTCCTTCTCGACGAAGACCTGCCCGTCCGGGCCGTACCAGGCAGGGATCTGGTGACCCCACCACAATTGCCGCGAGATGCACCAGGGCTGGATGTTCTCCATCCATTCGAAATAGGTCTTTTCCCAGTTCTTCGGCACGAAGTTGGTCCGGCCCTCACGCACGCTTTCGATCGCCGGCTTGGCCATCTCGGCAGCGTTGACGTACCACTGGTCGGTCAGGAACGGTTCGATCGGCACACCGCCACGGTCGCCATGCGGCACCATGTGGGTGTGCGGCTCGATCTGATCGAGAAGACCGAGCTCCTCCATCTTGGCGACAATTTCCTTGCGCGCGGCGAAACGCTCCATGCCGTCGAGCTCTTCGATCACCTCGATCAGCTTGCCTTCGACCTTGAGCCCCTCGAGGAAGTCTTCATTGTCCTTGAGCGTCACGTGGGCGTCGACGGTCAGGATGTTGATGGCTTTCAGATGGTGACGCTTGCCGACCTCGAAATCGTTGAAATCATGCGCCGGCGTGATCTTCACCGCGCCGGATCCCGCCGTCTCGTCCGCGTAATCATCGCCAACGATCATGATGCGTCGGCCGACCAGTGGCAGAACCACCTCCTTGCCGATCAGGTCCTTGTAGCGGACATCTTCCGGATTGACCGCGATCGCGGTGTCGCCGAGCATGGTTTCGGGCCGCGTGGTGGCGACGATGATGTAGTCGCGGGTCTCGTAACTGTAGGTATCGGTATCCTCGTCATAGGACACCGGATGCTCGTAGGTGACACCGTCGGCCAGCGGATAACGGAAATGCCACAGGTTGCCCTTGACCTCGATCTGCTCGACTTCCAGATCAGAAATCGCCGTCAGCAGCTTCGGATCCCAGTTGACCAGGCGCTTGTCCTTGTAGATAAACCCTTCCTTGTACAGGCTGACGAAGACTTCCAGCACCGCGCGGGACAGGCCTTCATCCATGGTGAAGCGTTCGCGCGACCAGTCACACGATGCACCAAGCCGCTTGAGCTGGTTGAAGATCATTCCGCCCGATTCGTCCTTCCACTCCCAGACCCGTTCGACGAACTTCTCGCGGCCGATGTCGTGCCGGCTCGGCTCCTGGCGCTCGGCAAGCTGCCGCTCGACGACCATCTGCGTGGCGATGCCGGCATGATCCATGCCCGGCTGCCACAGCACATCCTGCCCGCGCATTCGGTGATAGCGGACCAGAATGTCTTGCAGAGTGTTGTTGAGCGCGTGGCCCATGTGCAGCGAACCGGTCACGTTCGGCGGCGGGATCACGATGCAAAACGAATCCTGCTCGGGTTGCGCGCCAGCACCGGCGGCGAAGGCATCCGCCTCCGCCCAGCGTGTCGCGATTTTGGGCTCTATGGCCGTGGCGTCATAGGTTTTTTCGAGCATGATCGGGGAACCGTTCGCATCTGATGGGATATGACTGTGATAAACCGGAACGAATTGGTGGAGTCAACACAAGCTCGCCGAACCCGGCGCAGCGAGCGAAATCAACGGTTGCATCCGCGACACAAGGCCTGAGCCCTGATCAGCGCAACCTTACCGGACAAAAACCCTAGCATTCTTCTGAACCGAAGACGCGGTGCAATATGCCGCAGCGAGGCTTCGGCCCGCATCCAGCCGGCCGCAGCCCGCGCGGATGCGCCAAAAAGCCGCCCGCCCCGAGGGGACCGGTAAAGCCTATTTCAGTGTTTCGAAGCCGCTTAAGTCGCGCTCAAATGATTTCAATTGAGCGCGAGATTGATCAGCGGCGATTACCGCGCGAAACCCGTTCGATTTCTTCGCGCACAAGCCGCTCTACCAGCGTTGGCAGGTTGTCGTCGAGCCACTGGGTCAACATCGGCCGCAGCATTTCTTCGGCAATCTCGTCGAACGAGCGCTGCTGGCCTGCCGCGATGGCGGCATCAAGTTCGCCGAACGCTGCAGCGACCTTCTCGCCAGTATGCAGCGAAACAAGCTGGCCGCCAGCCTGATGAGTTGCCGGGGCCGGTGTCTGGGCGGCAGGCTGCGCAACATTGTCAGCTTCGGTGCGCGGAGCAACCACGTCTTCCTGCGCTGGCTCAGGCGCCTCGGCAACAACCTCCGGCGCCGCTTCAACCGGCTCGTCTGACGTCAGCGCTGCGCGCAACTCTTCAGCCGCCGCGTCATCGACCGCCGCATCGTCGGGCTCTGCCGCACTGTCGAGAATTTCGTGATGAATGTTGGTCGAGGCGTTATTTTCCGCAATTGGATCGGGAACCGCGCGTGCACGCGCAGCAACTTCGGCCAAGGAAACAGGTTGGGACCCAGGCTGAGCGGCAGGAGCGTCGTTGGCAGCGGTGTGCTGGATGTCGGCTTCCGGCTCGGCATAGTCTTCCGCGTAGACGGCAGCATCGTCTTCATGACCGGTCGCGTCACCGGCATTGACCGGATCGACGTCCTGTCCAGGCTCGTTGTTTTCAATGATCCTGCGAATGGAAGCCAGGATTTCTTCCATCGATGGTTCGCGCTGCGCGCCGGCCTGTCCCATGAATACGCTCCGTTACTCTCGTCGCCCGGCTCATACTAACCGGCGAATCACCCTCACACTCTAAGGCATTGCCTCTGGTTTGAGAATCGCAGCAGACGAAGGTTTAGCGTTCATGCACAGGTATTCGCGATAGGCGCGCGCACAATTGCAGGTGCGCCGGTCGCCTGGTTCAGCGACCGTCCACGGTGCGCAGACCGAACCAACGGTCCTTGGTTGCCTCGTAATGGACTTCAGGCTTGTAGCTGGCCACGTGCAGGCCGAGCCGTTCGATGGTCAGCTTGCCGGTCGATGCCAGCACCGAAAAGCTGGTGACGATGGCGTTGCGCTCCGACTGGGAAATGGCTTCCTTGGCGTTGAGCACGGTCTGCTGCGCATTGAGCACGTCAAGCGTGGTGCGCTGGCCGACACGGCGTTCTTCGACCACACCGTTCAAGGCGAGGTTGGCGGCCGACAGCTGCGCCTTGTTGGCTTCGATCGCAGCCCGCGCAGCTTCCATCTGTGTCCAGGAGGTGACCACCGACTGCTCGATCGCCCGCCGCACCGAATCAACCAGGATGCGCTGCTGGCCCAATTCTTCCTTGGCCTTGCGAACCTTGGCCGACGCGGCTCCGCCCTGGTAGAGCGGCACCGTCAGCTTGGCCTGAACCTGGCCGGTGGTGATGCCTCCATCGCTCTCGGCAACCGAACCACTCACCTTGACCCCGGGAAGGAACGTGCCCTGCTCGGATTTGACCTTGTAGCCGGCAGCATCGACGCCATAAAGCGCGGCCAGAACCGAAGGATGCTCGGTTGTGCCCTGGGCAACAGCCATATCGAGCGTTCCGGGAAGCACCCGATAAGGCAGCGCAACCGCCTTGAGGCCCTTTGGCACCGCGCCGACGATCTGGGCGTAGACGGCGGCACTGGACTTGGCCTGCGCAATCGCAGCTGTCAGGCTGGCCCTGGCGCCGGCCAGCTGGGCTTCGGCAAGGCTCACGTCGGTGCGGGTGCTTTCACCCACCTCGAACCGGGCTTTCGCGGCGGAAAACTGTTCCTGCAGGAACGCGATATTCTGCTTGCGGTAGACGACGATCTGGTTGTCCCGGTTGACGTCGGCATAGGCCTGAACCGTGGCCAGCAGGATATCGATTTCCTTGCCTTTCAGGTTCTCCCGGCCGGCAAAGACCGCAGATTCGGCCGCGCGAACATTGTTGCGGGTCTGAAATCCGTCGAACAGGGTCTGCGTGATGGACGCACCGATACTGGCTGAATTCGTGACCCGGCCTTCGGTGTTGGTCGACGTCGTCACCGCTTCCGCCCCAATGATCGGACGGTAGCCGGATTTCGCCAGGGCCACGCCTTCATCGGTGGCCCGCAACCCTGCGCGCGCCGCATTGAGATCGGGATTGTTCTCGTAGGCCTTGGCCATCGCCTGATAAAGCGTCTCGGCGACAACCGGCTGTGGAACCAGGGCCATCACCGAGATGACGGCAACGCAAGCGAGCGAATTCTTGACAAACGACACGAGTACATACTCCAGCATGCGCAAAAACGGAGGCCCCGATTTTGCACAGGACACAATCATGGTGTTCCATCAACATATGATGGCTTAAGCCGCCCGACGCAATCGAACACGGTGCAGATTAGAGCACTAATCCCCATCAAGTTGCCATCGCGCAACAGCGCGACCAATGGCAGCAGACCTTAAATACGCACCCGCGGCGTGGTCTAGAAAACGAATTCTTCCGCCTTGCGGAAACCAGGCAAAGGCTTGACCGACACGTTGAATGCGGGCCTGCCCGAGACAACGCCGCCATCCTTGACGAACAGATGCGCCTCGGCGGCGAGCCCCTGCCCGACCGCGGCCAGCAGCCGTCCGCCATCGCGCAATTGATCGAAAAGGGCTTCAGGTACCGTTTCCACCGCACCATTGAAAAAGATCAGATCGTAGGGACCTTCGGCAGCATAGCCTTTTTCAAGATCACCGGTGACCACGGCAACATTGTCATATCCGGATTCGCTCAGCCGCTCGCTCGCCGCATCGGCCAGCGCCGCATCACTCTCCACCGCAACGACCGATCCGGCCAGCAAGGACAGCAGCGCCGCGGAGTAGCCCGACCCGCAACCGATTTCCAGCACCACCTGGTCCCGCGTGATCTGCGCCAGCTGCAACATCTTCGCCAGCGGTGAGGCTTCCATCACATAGCGGCCGACACCGTCTGTGCCGCCAGCCGAGATCTGCAGATCGCAGTCGATATACGCCAAGGGCTTGAGCGGTGTCGGAACGAAGTCCTCGCGCGCAACCGTCAGGAACGCCTTCAACACCGAATGCGATGTCACGTCCGTGGTACGGATCTGGTTGTCCACCATTTTCTGGCGCGCTTCTTGATAGTCGGTGCCCATCCGGTCTCTCCGATGCATCTGGTATTTCGCTTCAATAAAGCGGCGCACCCGGAGATTCAAGCTGAACCACGGCCGAACCGGTCGAATTCGAGGTTTTCAACCAAACAAGTCATCGAGAAAGCGGCGATGGCAATCAACATGCCCCTTGCGCGGCATCGATTCTCCGTCTATTTGCCAGCCGTCCGGTCAGTGATCGGCATGAGGCCTCGTGGCGGAGTGGTTACGCAGAGGACTGCAAATCCTTGCACCCCGGTTCGATTCCGGGCGAGGCCTCCACCCCTAACTTCCCTTGCCAGCATCGTTGTTTCCCCGCCCGCCATTGCGGTTTGGCCGCTTGTTAGCCCGGCGCTCCATGCGAACGACGAACGATCGGCGCCAGCGGCGAACGGCCGGCAGGTCCTGCGACAACACCAGCAAGCCAAGCGGAATCATCCAGAAGCCCAGAACCGGCAGAAATCCCAATAGACCCCCGATAATCAGCCCAACTCCCAGCCCGATTCGAATCGATGCCCGCTGCGGCAACCGGAAGCACCTGCTTCCGACCTGGATCTCGCCACGGCCAGCATGAAAATTGAAAACGCGCTTGCGAGCCATCCTGGTCGGCTTTCCATTTCCGGTTGATCGGGTCGAAATACGCCCCTGCACAGAGCCAAACACATGGGCATTTCCCGCTGTCTGCGCAAGATCGACACATTTTCTTCAAAAACCGCTTGGCAAATCAGAGAGGCATTTGTTATAGGCCCTCCACGCTGCTTGACGCAGTGATCCCCGGTAGCTCAGTGGTAGAGCAATCGACTGTTAATCGATCGGTCGCTGGTTCGAATCCGGCCCGGGGAGCCAGATTTCAAAAGACCGCATCCTCCACGGGATTGCGGTCTTTTTTTGATCCTGCGATTTGCTGCAACTTTGTGGAAATCCAGCGTTTTTTTTCCAAACCAACTGATCCGTCCGTTTCGCCAAGCCGTATGGGACCTGCAAAAGCCTGTCGCCTTTCGCTCAAACGGAAATTGCCTGCGGATGCCCCACACAACGCCTGACCTGACAAAACCGGCCATCGTCTGGTTCCGCAACGACCTGCGGACGCATGACAATGCGGCTCTTGTCGCGGCAAGCCGGCACAGCGCGGTCATCCCGGTGTTTATCCGGGAACAGGCCAGCCCCGTCCGCGCGCTTGGCGGAGCGCGAACCTGGTGGCTGCATCATTCGCTGCTGCAATTGTCGCAAAAGCTTGAAAGCCTCGGGGCACCGCTGATTCTGTTGACTGACGAATCGTCCAGGCTGGTTCCGGACCTGATCAAGGCAACTGGCGCATCTGCCGTGTACTGGAACCGGCGTTACGATCCGGCCTGCCAAGTGGCTGATTCGGACCTGAAGTCCCGTTTGCAGGCCGATGGCATCACAGCCGAGAGTTTCGCCGGACAATTGCTGCACGAGCCGACCCGGCTGCGCACCGGTGCGGGCAACCATTACAAGGTTTTCAGCCCCTTCTGGCGCGCATTGGAATCCGGCTTAGACGATATCCCGCCGCTTCCTGCACCGCCATCGATCACCCCCTTCGCGAAGATTTCAGGGGTGGCACCAGAGGACCTGCAAAGCTGGGATTTGCTGCCCACTGCCCCGGACTGGTCCACCGGCATGAAAGACACATGGTCGCCCGGCGAGGACGGTGCCTTGGCCCGGCTCGACAAATTCCTCAACGACCGGCTGCGCGGCTACAGTGACCGGCGCGATCTTCCCGGCATCGAGGCGACATCGGCGCTGTCTCCGCACCTGGCCGCAGGCGAAATAACTCCGGCGCAGATCTTCGACGCGCTGAGAACCACCGACACCGACGCGGCGCCGGCCGACCGGACGAAATTCCGCTCGGAAATCGGCTGGCGCGAGTTTGCCTGGCACCTGTTGGTCAATGAGCCTTCGCTCCCGCGCCAGAATCACAATCCCCGGTTCGACGGCTTCCCCTGGCACGACAATGCCGCGGCGTTGACCGCCTGGCAGAAGGGCTTGACCGGCTACCCTGTGGTGGATGCCGGCATGCGCCAGCTCTGGCAGACCGGATGGATGCACAACCGTGTCCGCATGATTGTCGCCTCATTCCTGACAAAACACCTGCTGATCGACTGGCGCAAAGGCGAAGAATGGTTCTGGGACACGCTGGTTGATGCCGATCCCGCATCCAATGCCGCAAGCTGGCAATGGGTGGCCGGATCGGGAGCCGACGCCGCCCCCTATTTCAGGGTCTTCAATCCGGTGCTTCAGGGCGAAAAGTTCGATGCCGGCGGCGATTATGTCCGCAGCTACGTTCCCGAACTCGCCAGGCTGCCTTCAAAATACATCCACAAGCCGTGGAGCGCGCCGGACCAGGTCCTCAACGCAGCCGGCGTCCGTCTTGGTGACACCTACCCTCACCCGATTGTCGATCACCAGTTGGCGCGCAACCGCGCCCTTGCCGCCTACCAGCAGATCAAGGAACCCGCATGAACGTCCATCTGAAGCCCTTCGCCGTCACCACCGGGCCGCAACGCCTGAAGATTGCCGTTGTCGGCTCCGGCATCTCCGGCGCGTCGGCCGCCTGGGCATTGCGTGATCTGCATGATGTCACGCTCTACGAGGCAGAAAAGCGCCCCGGCGGCCACACCGCCACGGTGGATATCGATTACGACGGCACGCCGATATCTGTCGACACCGGCTTTATCGTCTACAACGAACTCAATTATCCCAATCTCACCGCGCTGTTTGACCATCTAGGCGTCCGCACCAACGTCAGCGACATGAGTTTCGCGCTGTCGCTGGATCGCGGCAAACTGGAATGGGGCGGCGACAGCCTTTCCACCCTGTTCGCCCAGAAACGAAACCTGCTGCGTCCCTCGTTCCTGCTGATGTTGCGCGAGATTCTCAGATTCAACCGGATCTGCCTGCAGGACCGTGCCAAGGGCCACCTCGCTTCGCGCTCGATCGGCGATTATCTCGACTGGCGCGGTTTCTCGCCCGGCTTCATGAACAATTATCTTGTGCCAATGGCGGCCGCGATCTGGTCAACCCCGGCCAAGCAGATGCTGGAGTTTCCGGCAACCTACTTCGTCAACTTTTTCGACAACCACCGGCTGATCTACACCGAGCGGCCGGCCTGGCGCACGGTGGCTGGCGGCAGCCGTAATTACCTCGACCGGTTGCTCGCCCCGCTCGGTGACCGGGTGCGGCTCGACAGCGGCGTCGTCTCGATCCGGCGCGGTACACACGGCGTCGATATTCTTGACACCAGCGGCCGCACAGAGAGCTATGACCGGGTCATCCTCGCCTGCCATACCGACCAGGCGCTCAGGATGCTTGACCGCCCGACCAGTCAGGAGCGGGACATTCTGAGCGCCATCCCCTACGGCCCGAACCGGGTGGTCCTGCATCGCGACGAGCAGCTGATGCCGGTGCGCAAGAAAGTCTGGGCATCGTGGAACTACCTCCGCTCGTCGGATCAGCGCAACGACGCCAATGTTGCCGTTTCCTACTGGATGAACCGGCTGCAGGGCATTGATCCGGAAAAACCGCTGTTCGTCACCCTCAACCCGGACCGCGAGCCCCACCCCGATCTGGTGTTTGGCGAATACAGCTACGATCACCCCCAGTTCGGAACCGACGCAATGGAAGTGCAGGCCCGGCTGAAAAGCATCCAGGGCGACAACAACACCTATTTCGCCGGTGCCTGGACCGGCTACGGCTTTCACGAGGACGGGCTTACTTCAGGCATTGCCGCGGCCGAAGCACTGGGCGCGACGCTGCCATGGCGTGCCGATACTGCCACTCCCGCCCAAGCGTTGGCCTGACCATGAACGCACCTTTCAGACACCCGGTCAAAACAAGCGAAACCGCACGCGCGGCGGCCTCACTGTATGTCGGCGAAGTCATGCATCAACGCATGAAGCCCGTCGGCCACCGGTTCCGCTACAAGGTCTATTCGCTCCTGATCGATCTCGATCGCCTCTCCGAAGCCGATCGCCTGTCGCCGTTGTTTTCAGTCAACCGCGCAAACCTGATGTCGTTTCATGAAGCCGACCACCTGCGCTTGACCAGCCAAACCTCGCTGCGTGCCCATATCGACAGTCTGCTCCACGATGCGGGCCTTGAGCAGCCGGCCGCACGCATCGAGCTTGCCTGCTATCCCCGCATCTTTGGCAAGGTGTTCAACCCGTTGTCGGTCTATTACGCCTATGATCTGGACGGGCAGATCGCAGCGATGGTCTATGAGGTGCGCAACACGTTCGGTGAGAAGCATACCTATGTTTGCCTGACTGAAGACGGTGACATCACGCCCGCTGGTATTCGCCAAAGCCGGTCAAAGCTTTTCTATGTCTCGCCCTTCGTTGAGATGGACCTGCGATACCATTTCCGCATGAACATTCCGGACGACCGGATCAAGTGGCGAATACTCGAGACCGACCCGGCAGGACCGCTGCTTGCAGCAAGCTACAACGGCGCGCGGCGAGCATTGTCGACCGCATCAATTTTGTCTTGCCTCTTGCAGATTCCGCTTTTGACGTGGAAGATTATCGGCGGCATCCACTATGAGGCCCTCATATTGTGGCTCAAGGGGATGCGATATGTGCCGCGCCCGGCACCGCCTCCCGCAGCGAGCTTTCGCGATCAGGGAAAGTTCGACCGTCAGGTGGCAAAGCCGTGACGCATCGACAATTGCGAGATCATGGAGGCTGCGCTCATGAAGACTGAAGCCACCTGGAATGGGCATCAAACTGCCGAGAAGTTGTCGACCGAAAATCTGTCGGCCTACCTGCGCGGACTGCCGACCAAGGCCAAGATGGTGTTGCGGGGGCTGCTGCACTTGCGGCACGGGCAACTGTCGATCCGCATGCCCGACGGACGCACGGTACTGATCGAGGGCCGCACCGAAGGCCCCGAGGCGACCTTGATCCTACACAACTGGAACCTGGCGCACCGGGCTTTGACAGGCGGCACGATCGGCGTGGCCGAATCCTACATCGATGGCGACTGGGAGAGTCCGGATGTCACGACGTTCCTCGAACTGTTTCTGGTCAATGTTGAAGTTGGAGACGATCTGGCCGGAGGTACGCGCGGCTTCGCGCGCGTGGTCGAGATGATCCGCCACTGGCTCCGCTCCAATTCACGCTCCCAGGCCAAGAAGAACATCTCCGCCCATTACGACCTCGGCAACGAGTTCTATTCGACATGGCTCGATGAGACGATGACCTACTCGTCGGCGCTCTACGAAGACGGCGCCAATGATCTTGCCAGTGCCCAGACCGCCAAGTACCGGGCGCTGGCCAAGGCTGCCGGGATCAAGCGCGGCGATCACGTTCTTGAAATCGGCTGTGGCTGGGGCGGCTTCGCCGAATACGCGGCCCGAGATATCGGCTGCCGCGTCACCGGCCTGACGATTTCCAACGAACAACTGGCGTTTGCCCGTCAACGCATCGAAAAAGCCGGACTGTCAGACAAGGTGGATTTGCGCTTCCAGGACTATCGTGACGAAACCGGCCGGTATGATGGCGTAGTCTCGATCGAGATGTTCGAAGCCGTGGGCGAAAAATACTGGCCGACCTATTTCTCCAAGGTACGCCAGTGCCTCAAGCCGGGCCGCAAGGCAGGGCTTCAGATCATCACCATCAAGCCCGAAGCCTATGAGAATTATCGCGTCAATCCCGATTTCATCCAGCGCTACGTGTTCCCGGGCGGCATGCTGCCTACCGAAAATCACCTGAAATCGCTGGGCGAAGCCGCCGGTCTCGAACTGGTCGGCCATCGCGCTTTCGGCCCCGATTACGGCCGTACGCTCGCCGAATGGCGACAGCGGTTCTGGGATGCCTGGAAGGATATCCAGCCGATGGGCTTCGACTTCCGCTTCAAGCGGCTGTGGGAGTTTTACATGTATTATTGCGAGGCAGGCTTCCGCTCCGGCCACATCAACGTGCGCCAGGTGGTCTACAGCTGACCGCAAAGCATATCTTGCCCACCTCGCCGAACCAACCCCGGACAGAGTGAACCAATTGACCACATCAGACGTAAACTGGAGCGCATCTGAACTCTGACAGGTCCCGACCGCAAGGTTTCGGCCGCCGCCCAGGTAACAAATTGGCCGCAACCACTGACAGCAAATCTGACCGGCAGAGAAAACACGAGCCCCTCGCGCTGCCCCGGATCATTGCCTATGCGCTGCCGGCCATTCCGCTGGCCGCGCTGACCTTGCCGCTTTATGTGCTGGTTCCCACCTTCTACACTGAGACCCTTGGCTTCTCTCTCGCCTCGGTGGGTCTTGCCTTGCTGCTTGTTCGGATATTCGACGCGGTAAACGATCCATTGATCGGCTGGGTCGCGGACCATGTCCGTCCCCGCTTCGGCCGCCGCCGCACCCTGTTTGCCATCAGCCTGCCGCTCACGGCGGTCTCTGCCTTCATGATGTTCTGGCCGCCGGCCGACGCGGGCATCTCATGGCTGGTCATCTGGGGTCTGCTGCTCTCAGTGGGGTACACAGCCGCCTTGATTCCGTTTTCAGCCTGGGGCGCCGAGCTGGCAACCGATTACCACGGCAGATCCCGGATCTCCGCCTGGCGCGAGGGATTGGCCCTGATCGGAACCCTGCTTGCCATCACGGTGCCATTCGCTGTCGGCTATGACCGGGCAACCGGAATTCATGGATTGGCCGCCCTTGGACTGGCCATTCTCTTTGTCCTGCCACTGTTCGGCGCTGTGGCCATTTTCTCCGCCCCCGAACCCGTCGAACATTCACGCATGCGGGTTAACCTGACATCAGGGCTAGCATATCTCATCCGCAACCGGCCTTTCGTTCGCCTCATCGCCGCGTTCTTTCTCAACGGGTTGGCCAATGGCATTCCCGCAACATTGTTCCTGTATTTCGTCTCGGCACGCCTCGGACTTCCCGACGCCCGGGGCCCTTTGCTGTTTCTCTATTTCCTGTGTGCCATCGCAGGAGTGCCAGTGGCGGCGTGGGCGGCGCGCCGCTTCGGCAAGCACCGGGCCTGGTGTTACGGCATGCTCGCAGCCTGCGCCGCATTCGCCCCGGCACCGCTATTGCCCGAAGGCAGCCTCATCGCTTTTGGCGTGATCTGCGCCGTGACCGGCGTACTCCTGGGCTTTGATCTGGCAATTCCGCCAGCCATCCAGGCTGATGTCATCGATGTGGATACCTTGGCCTCCGGCGAGCAACGCTCCGGCATCTATTTTGCAGCCTGGAGCCTGGCCACCAAACTATCTCTTGCTGGAGGTGTCGGGGTTGTTTTTCCGGCCTTGGCGGCCGCCGGTTTTGATCCGGGCGATAGCAGCGTTTCCGGTGAAGGCCTGACGGCGTTGGCGATCGCCTATGCCTGGGTGCCAATCGCTGCAAAGCTACTCAGCATCGGCATCATGTGGAATTTCCCGCTGAACGAAGATGCGCAGAAATCTCTCCGCAGCCGCATCGACACGGCCTGACAACACGGGCTCAACCAGTTTCGAGTGGCCGTTTGCGCCAGCCGGTTGCCGCGTTCATGAGAGCGAAGTAAGCCGGATAAGGCAGCAATTGCAATGCTTTGAGCACGTAGGTGAAACGTCGCGGAAAGGTGATCTCGAAAGTATCTGATTTCAGGCCTTTTGCGATGCGCCGCGCCGCCTCCTCGGGTTTGAGCAGTGCCGGCATCGCAAACGAATTGTCCGCTGTCGCGGGCGTGTCGACAAATCCGGGATTGATCACCTGGATGCGCACGCCAAGCTTGTCGAGATCGAATTTCAGGCTTTCGGCCATGTTGATCAGTGCCGCCTTGGTCGCGCCGTAAGCCGCGCTTGTCGGCATGCCGCCATAGCCCGTCACCGAGGAAACGATCGCAAGCTGTCCCTGCCTGCGCGCCTTCATCTGCTCCAGCGCCGGCACCAGCCCGTTGACCACGCCAGACAGATTGACCGCAAAACTCTTGTCAAAATCCGCGATCTTGAGGGTTTCGCCATGAACCGGCAGGTAGATCCCGGCGTTGAACACGGCAAGCGCCAACCCTTTGCCGTCGCCGTCAATGCGCCTGACAATTTCAGCCATCTCCGCTGAGTCGGTCACATCGCCGGGCGCAGGCAGGATCCTGCCCTCAAGCCCTTTTGCCGCCTCCTCGAGTTCGCTCAGGGCACTGACGCTGCGCGCCGTGGCGTAGACCGTGTAGCCCTCGCCGGCCAGTACCAGGGCTAGCGCCCTGCCGATGCCGCTCGATGCGCCGGTAATCCACGCTGCTCCGTCAGATGGCTTGGCCGTGTAGAAAGGCATCCGTCGCTCCAGTTAAAAAAACGTTCTGAATCTGATACGCTGCGGACAGCCCTTTGGTTCAGAAAATTTCCGCTGGATCAGCGATCAGCCGATAATATCGCCGATCATCTGGCGGAACGACCCGGTCAGTTTCAAAGGCGCATCCATCACGGCAAACCCGATGCAGGGTTGGCCGCTATCGGCCTTCGGTCGATGATCAACCGTTTCATCGGCCACCGAGATGTCGCCACGGCCGAAATGTCCGCGCACATCGCTGAACGCACCATCAAGCACCAGCGACAATTCGCTGCCTTTGTGCGTGTGAGCCGGGACGACACGGCCCGGCCTGATCCAGAACAGATTGACGTGGCATCCTTCGATGTCGCCGAGGTCGTATTCCTTGAAACCCGGCATCCGGGTGCGCCACGGCACATCTGCGGCATCAAAGCCGACAAAATCATAAAGCGCCTTTGGAAACACCCGCGCCGGATGATCATCCCTGATGCCGGCCACGCCGGGCGCCTGCGAACCCAACACCGCCGACAGCATGCAGTCCCGGTCCTCTAACGCCACCGGTTCCGTCTGCATCAGTTCCTGACCCGCCATGGCCTCGAGATCGCGAACCCTGCTCCGGTTTTCGGCCTTCAGCTCCAGATGCGCTTCGACAAGAACCCGCGCCGGCGCTGGAAGCGTTCCGGCAACATATCTCGCAAGCAGTGCATCGATCGTGTCGATGTGTTCACCCACCATCCGTACCTAATTCCCACTGCTCCGGCGGCTGCCGCCAGTTGTTCGATCCAGCCTTGAGTGCTTACGCCCTTCCGGTCAAACCGGATCACTGGAACATGCCATTTCCCATTTTTGCCGATTTAAGGCAAATATTCCCTGAAGCAGCACCGCGGGAACAGGTGGTTTCTTGCAACATTGCTCTTGAGCAGCCAGAACTGCCTGCCTACTCTCCGACAGCTTGTGCACTTAAAGCCAATACAGGAATCACCATGCCAGCCCTCAATTCCGTTCTCGACGCCATCGGCAACACCCCTCTCATACGCCTCAAGGCCGCTTCGGAAGCTACCGGCTGCACCATTCTCGGCAAGGCCGAGTTTCTCAATCCCGGCCAGTCGGTCAAGGACCGCGCAGCACTCGAGATCATTCGCGATGCCGAAGCCCGGGGCCTGTTGCGCCCCGGCGGAACGATCGTCGAAGGAACGGCGGGCAACACCGGCATCGGACTGGCGCTGGTTGCTCGCGCACTGGGCTACAAGACGGTCATCGTCATTCCCGAGACCCAGAGCCAGGAAAAGAAGGATGCGCTGCGCCTGCTCGGCGCCGAATTGGTTGAAGTGCCCGCAGCGCCCTATCGCAATCCCAACAATTACGTCCGGCTGTCGGGCCGATTGGCCGAACAGATTGCCAAGACCGATCCCAATGGCGCGGTATGGGCCAACCAGTTCGACAACGTCGCCAACCGCCAGGCCCACGTCAAAACCACCGCACCGGAAATCTGGCGCGACACCGACGGCAAGGTCGATGGCTTCATCTGCGCGGTCGGCTCAGGCGGGACCCTCGCCGGCGTTGCCGAAGGGCTGCGTGGCTATTCGAACGCGGTGAAGATCGGCCTTGCCGATCCCGATGGCGCGGCACTGCACAGTTTCTATACAACCGGCGAGATGAAATCCTCCGGCGGATCGATCACCGAAGGCATCGGCCAGGGCCGGGTCACCGCCAATCTGGAAGGGTTCACCCCGGACATGTCGTTCAACATCCCCGATGCCGAAGCCATTCCGCTGGTCTTCGACCTGCTCGCGCATGAAGGCCTCTGCCTCGGCGGCTCGTCCGGCATCAATGTCGCCGGCGCCATCCGCATGGCACGCGAGATGGGACCGGGCCATACCATCGTGACCGTGCTGTGCGATTACGGCAACCGCTACCAGTCCAAGCTGTTCAATCCGGAGTTCCTGGCTTCCAAGGATTTGCCGGTGCCGGAATGGCTGACCCGCACGAGCGATATTTCAGTCCCCTACGTGAGCGAATGACCCAGATGACCGCCCTTTTTCTCGAAGACGCCTACCTTTCCACCGTCGAAGCTCATGTCACCGGGATCCGGGAGGATGGCGGACTCCTGCTCGATCAGACCTGCTTTTACGCAACCTCCGGCGGCCAGCCCGGCGACACCGGATTCTTGGAGCGTGAAAACGGCGAAAAGATCCAGATCGCCGGCACCGTCACCGGCGACAGCAAGGCCGAGATCATCCACATCCCCGCCCCCGACCAGCCAACGCCGGCGATCGGCGAAAAGCTGGTGCTGCACATCGAGTGGGACCGGCGCTACAATCTGATGCGCATGCACACCGCCTGCCATCTGCTCTCGGTGGTCTGCCCCTACCCGATCACCGGTGCGTCGGTCAGCGAAACCGACAGCCGGATCGATTTCGACATGTCGGAAACCATCGACAAGGCCGAGGTCACCGCCAAGCTGATGGAACTGGTCAACGCCAATCATCCGGTGTTCAACCAGTGGATTTCGGAAGAGGATCTCAACGCCAATCCGGATCTGGTCAAATCCAAGAACGTGCGCCCGCCACGCGGCCAGGGCCGCATCCGGCTGGTCTGCATCGGTGAAAGCTCCTCCATCGACAGCCAGCCCTGCGGTGGCACCCACGTCGGAGAAACCGCCGAAGTCGGCGAGATCCACATCGGCAAGATCGAGAAGAAGGGCAAGGAAAACCGCCGCTTCCGCATCCGGTTCGGCCCCCAGCCAAGCTGATCATGCCGCTCTGAATCAGGCCGCAGACAAGAGCCTTGCGCCATGCGCCGTGTCGCGGTGACGTTGGGCAATCGTTGCAGATCTGAACAATTTTACGGATGTGTTTTACAGCTGATTAAAAAGATCGGGATAAGAATCGACCACTCCCATCAGGAGCAACACGCACCTGACGGCAGACGATTCAACTGCGCGATTGAGGCCTCTCCGGCTTCGCGCCGAAGCTAGCAAAGCTACCCGATGCCTTCCATTCAAGCCACATCCTACCCGGTGTCAGCAATGGTGCCCAGTTCCTTGCCCGGGCAGCCTGCCGGCAGCAACAGCAAATACACCGCGCCAAAAACAGATACGGTGGCCCCATCCGATGCCGGACGTACGGTGTCAGATCGCGTAACTGCATTTCTGACCGGCGATACCACGACCGAAAAAACCACCGAGCGCCCCAAACGCCCGCCACCACCCCCGGGTGGAGCGATGGGCCCTGGCGGAGCTGGCGCAGGCAGAAGCGCAGCAACCAGCGAAAGCGAAACGGCCCTGCTGTTGCTGGAAACAGAATCAGACGAAGACACGGAAACCGGTGAGACTGCCGGTGACACGGCGGCATCAACCAGCCCGATCCTGTTTGACGAAGCAAAGACCTACTATCCCACTTCGATCTACTAGTGGTGACGAAACAGAAATCCAACGGGCCGGTTAGCGGCCCGTTTTTGCCTGTAAAGCCAGCGTTCCTCATTGCCGCAACTCACAGCCATCGCGTAACATGGTATTCTAGCAACGGGATCATAGCCTTGTTACCCGGCTCCAGCATATGAGGAATTCCGCATGACCGCCGCGCCCGATCAAAGCCCATTCGTCGTCTCTTTCGAATGGCTCAGACAACGGCTCGATGAACCGGGGATCAAGATCGTTGACGCGTCATGGTACCTGCCGGCGCAAAATCGCAACGGCGCCGCCGAACATGCCGCCTCGCGCATTCCCGGTGCGGTGTTTTTCGATCAGGACAAGGTCGTGGCTCCCGGATCGGACCTGCCGCACACCATTCCAAACCCGGCTGATTTCGGTCGCGCCGTGGGTGAACTGGGACTGTCTGAAACCGATACCATCATCGTCTATGACGGACCGGGCATGTTCTCGGCCCCGCGGGTCTGGTGGCTGCTGCGCATGTTTGGCGCGGGCAATGCCTATGTCCTCGACGGCGGTTTCGACAGCTGGAAGGCCCAGGGCTTTCCGACCCAGACCGGAGACCCGGCAACGCCGGCACCGGCGGACTTCAATTCAAACCCCAATACGGACGCAGTCACCGGCTTCGGCGCCATGCGCTCGATCGTTGAGCTCAAGACATCGCAGATCGCCGATGCCCGGGCTGCAGGCCGGTTTGCCGGTGCGGAGCCCGAGCCGCGTGCCGGGCTGCGCTCGGGCCATATGCCGGGCGCCCGCAACGTGCCCTTCGCAACGCTTCTGGACGGCGGCAAGCTCAAGCCGCTGACGCAACTGCGCGCGGTGCTGGAAGGTGCCGGGCTTGATCTCGACAAGCCGGTGGTCACGACCTGCGGCTCCGGTGTGACAGCAGCCGTGATCACGCTGGCCCTGCAATCGATCGGGCACCGCGACAACACGCTGTATGACGGCTCCTGGTCGGAATGGGGCAGCCACGATGACACCTCAATTGTCACGGGAGAGGCCTGACATGGCCAAGGCAGCAAAACCAAAATCGCTCAAGGCCACGGTGACGCATCTGGAGATGAAACGCAGACCGCGGACGATTGCGCCCCTGCCCGTCAATCTGCATGCCACCCTGATGAAGGCAACCGGGATCCCGCTGCATTTCTACCGCTACCTGCAATGGCAGGTTGGCCGCGATTGGCATTGGGTCACCCGTCTGCGCATGAGCGATGAGAAGCTGTCAGAAATCGTCCATGCAAAGGCAAATCGCATTTTCGTGCTTAGCGTTGATGGCGCGCCAGCCGGTTTTTATGAACTGGTGGAGCTTGACGACGCAACGATTGAACTGAGCTATTTCGGCCTGATGGAACACGTGCGCAAACGCGGACTTGGCGAATGGATGCTCGGACAAGCCGTGGCCACCGCCTGGTCGAACACACCGGCGCGCGTCATCGTGTCAACCAACACGCTGGATCACCCGGCAGCCTTGCCGCTCTACCAGAAGATCGGGTTTGAGCCGGTGAGCCAGAACCAGGCGATCATCCGACCGTTGTCAGATGACGAACTGCTGACGCTGATCAAGGGCGATATTTCGCCGAAAGGCTGAAATCGGGTGGCGCGGCCCACAGCCACCGGCCTACCTCGCTGCATTGACCAGCCAAGCGAGGATTATCATGCAGATCGAATTTGAACCCATGGACACCCGCACCGCCGGGCATTTGCGCAGTGGCGGGGCGGATTCCAACGGCAACGCACCGGAACGACAGATTTCCGACGGCGTTGGCGTTCCATGCCGTTGCTGCATGAAGATCGTCGGCAAGGGCGAACCCTATCTGATTGCCGCCTGGCGTCCCTTCACCAAGACTCACGCCTATGCGGAAACCGGCCCGATGTTTCTCCATGCCGAGCACTGCACGGCGGAGCCTGTTGCGCTGGGCGAGCTTCCGGCGTTTCTCAAGAGCCCGGATTACATCTTGCGCGGTTATGATGCCGACGAGCGCATCGTCTACGGCACCGGCGGCGTCATCACGCTCGAGGCCATTCCTGCCCGCATCGCCGAGCTGCTCGAACAACCAGCGGTCAAGGCCGTCCACATCCGCTCATCGCGCAACAATTGCTACCATTGCCGCGCGGTGCAGGCGGACTGACCCGCGGCCTTAAAGCCAACAAAAAGCCCGCCCGCATGCTTTGATGCGGACGGGCCGGGCTTGTGGACAGCCCACGAAGCTAGAGCGCCGAGACGGCTTATGCGACTTTCAGCACCAGGTCGAGATCGGCCAGATCATAACCGAGTGCATCGGCAACCGGACGATTGGTGATGCGGCCCTTGTGCACGTTCAGGCCGGCACGCAGATGGCGATCCTCGGCAATGGCTTTCAGACCCTTGTCGGCCAGCATCAGGCCGTAATACAGCGTCGCGTTGTTGAGCGCGTGGGCCGAGGTGATCGGAACCGCACCCGGCATGTTGGCGACGCAATAGTGGATCACGCCGTCAACCTCGTAGGTCGGCTCGGCATGGGTGGTGGCGTGGCTGGTCTCGAAGCAGCCGCCCTGATCGATGGCAACGTCGACGATCACCGAGCCCTTCTTCATGCCCGAAAGCATTTCGCGGGTGACGAGCTTGGGAGCCGCAGCACCCGGGATCAGCACGGCGCCGACAACGACATCAGCCGAGAACACTTCTTCTTCAAGCGCCTCGATGGTCGAATAACGTGTGTGGACCCGGCCGCCGAAAATATCGTCGAGCTGACGCAGGCGCGGCAGCGAACGATCGAGAATGGTGACATCGGCACCAAGACCGACGGCCATCTTGGCCGAGTTCAAACCGACGACACCGCCGCCGATGACGGTGATCTTGGCCGGCAGCACGCCGGGAACGCCACCGAGAAGAATGCCGCGTCCGCCATTGGCCTTCTGCAGCGAGGTGGCGCCGGCCTGGATTGCCAGACGACCGGCAACTTCCGACATCGGTGCCAGCAGCGGCAGGCCCCCACGGTCATCGGTCACTGTCTCGTAAGCCACTGCGGTGCAGCCCGATGCCAAAAGGCCCTTGGTCTGTTCTGGATCCGGAGCCAGGTGCAGGTAGGTGTAGAGCAGCTGGCCATCGCGCAGCTGCGCCCATTCCGACGGCTGCGGTTCCTTGACCTTGACCACCATGTCCGAACGCTCGAAGATTTCCTTGGCGCTGTCTACGATCGTCGCCCCGGCTGCCTGGTAGGCCGCATCATCCTCGCCAATGCCCATGCCTGCCTGGGTCTCGATGATCACCTCATGACCATGCGCGATGTACTCGCGCACGGCGCCGGGGGTCAGACCGACACGGTATTCATGGTTCTTGATTTCCTTGGGGCAACCTACGCGCATTGTCGTCTTCTCCGAGCCATAATCGACGCCTGCAGCGCCTGATCCAGTTTCAATGCAGCCGATTTGATCATCCAGCCGCCGAAATGTCCTTGCAAACTGGACTTGTCCGGATCACGCGTTTCGAATATTCTTGCGCCAAAGAGCTACTAATTCGGATATTCCACGAATGCAGGAATTGGATACACTCGATATCGCCATTCTGAAGGCGCTTCAGCACGAAGGCCGAATCTCCAACGCGGCCCTGGCCGAGCGCGTCGGCCTGTCGGCCTCTGCCTGCTCGCGCAGGTTGGACATTCTGGAAAAATCCGGGGTCATCAAGGGCTATCACGCGCGATTGTCGCACAAGGCGCTCGATTTCCGGATGATTGCCATCGTCCACATTTCGCTGACGGGCCAGTTCGCCAAGACGCTGGCGGAATTCGAGGCGGCGGTCAAACGCTGTCCAAACGTTCTGGTCTGCTACCTGATGAGCGGCGAGTACGACTACATCCTGCGCGTCGCCGCCCGCGATCTCGAGGATTACGAACGGATCCACCGCGACTGGCTGTCCGCCCTGCCCCACGTGGTCAAAATCAACTCCAGTTTCGCGCTGCGCGAAATCATCGACAGACCGAATGTCGGGCTGGCTTGATACATGACTAAAAAACTCATGTTATTTGCAGGCAGACCTGATAGGTAGGGTTTTCGAACCTCACCGTGAAGGAGCTGGAACATGGCACGCCCCGAACCTCGTAAACTCGATTTCCTTGGCAAGCGGCAGGTGACGCCGAACATGCTTCGGATCACGCTTGGTGGCGCAGGGATGGTTGGTTTTCCTGAAAACCAGACCAGTGCCTATTTGAAACTCCGTCTTCCTGACACCGGCAGCGGCCGCGAGGTGGTCCGCACCTATACTGTGCGCACCCATCGCGATGACGAACTCGATGTCGATTTCGCCCTGCACGAGGATTGCGGACCGGCAACGCGCTGGGCGTTGAACACGCAGATCGGCGACGCCATCATGGTTGGCGGTCCCGGACCGCGCAAACTCGTCCATGCCGACGCCGACTGGTACTTGCTGGTAGGAGACATGACCGCGCTGCCGGCAATTTCAGGCAATCTGGAGTTGCTTCCCGACACGGCCCGCGGGACAGCGGTGATCGAAGTCTTGGATCAGGCGGATATCCAGGACCTGCAAAAGCCGCCACATCTCGATATCGAGTGGATCGTCAATCCGCATCCGGGTCAAAGCAGTCATCTTCTGGTCGAGCGGGTGAAAGCGCTCGGCTGGCCCACAGGCAATCCGTCCGTCTGGGCAGCTTGTGAATTCTCCACGATGCGCAGCCTGCGCGAATATTTCCGGGGTGAATGCGGATTGGACAACGCCAACCTCTACATCTCCAGCTATTGGAAAACCGGCAGCAACGAGGACTCCCACAAGGTCGCAAAACGCGAGGATGCGACGATGCTGGTTTCGTAGCCACGCAAGAGCTTCGACAGCTGATTGCCCTGAAAACCGTCGATGAGCACCATCCGGCGCCCGGAATCTAGCAGCAACCCAACGTCGCTGGCGCTTTTAAACGATTGCTGTAATCTCCCCTCCGGGACGAATGAAATTCAATCAGGGGAGTAACATGAAGCACATCAAACTGGCCGCAGCCCTGCTGTTTTCCGCATCCATCGCCACCACCGCCACCCTGGCCGGGACCGGCGCCGAAGGTGTTTTCACCATTTACAATGACACGGAAAACAACGTTGTCTCCGGCTTCTACACAAGCGAGGATGACGGCGACACCTGGAGCACCAACTGGCTTTCCATCCAGGTCCGCCCCGGAGAGACCGCGGAGGCCCGGTTTCACGCCAACACTGGCCCGTGTGAACAGGTCCTTCAGGTCGGCTGGGTCGGCGAAGGCGGTGGCGAAGTCCTCGATGATCCGATCAGCATCGACATCTGCGAAGCCAGCAATGTTTATCTGGAAGACAACGACGTCAGCTACGATTGACGGCCCGTCGTAATACCCGGGTTCGGCCGCGCCTTCCAGGCGTTAGCCGTTAGACGTCTCAGGCGTCCCTTCCCGGCATTAAGGGCTATTTCTGAACCGTGACGTTGAAATCGAACGGCTGGACCGATTTGTTGCCGAGCGACCGCTGCACGTCGTTCCAGTAATTCCGGTCGCGTCCGATATCGATCACCGGTTTAGACGAAGGCGTCGTGGACGGTTCGGCAATCTGGCGGACATCAACCGAAACCGAATTGGTGTTGCTGCCCGAGAACACGATGGAATCGGCCCCTTCCGGCACTGTTATGACAGTTTCCCCAGCGGCGGGATCGAGCTGCTGTACCGCCATCAAACGGTTGTCTTTTCCGATGATCTGCACCGCACATGAGGAACAGTCCGTGTCGCCGGGAACGGATTTGACCGTCAGATCGAATGCCTTGTTCGGGCTGGAAGTATCCTGTGCGTAAGCTCTTGAAATCCAGGGTGCGTTTTCAACCCCGGTGACGTCGACCGGAGCACCGCCTTTCCCGCCTGCAGCGGCAGCAGCCATGATCAAGGCCGGGGCACCGATGCCGAGTATCATCGCCTTGGACAGGACCGTTTCCCTGTAGATCAGCGCAACCGCGCAGCCGATGAGGAAAAACAGGAGCATCGCACCAACACCACAGAGAATGGGTATGAACAGGTCGTCCCCGTTCGCCAGCCACTTCGCAACTTCTCCGCTTTGCAGCCCGTGCGCCTTGTCGATCAGACCCGGCGCAATCCCGCCGAATCCTCCAGCCATCGCGATGATAAATCTGTCCATAGCCTTGCTCCCTTGCCTGAGAAGAGGTCGGGTCGCACTGCAACACTATTCACAGTCATGGACCCTGAATACGCAATCGCTTAGCATACGCTAATACAGACACACCCACAATGAACGCCAATCAATGCAGGGAGTTGTCTCTCCGGCTCCGGATTTGTATTTCGTCAGGCGAAGATATCTACAGACCAGACTTGATGGTCCTCATCGACCCGAAAAAAGCGCTGCGCCCTGTTCGTCGATGATCTGGCGCGCCTTGCGAAGCGTCGCCGCCTCTACTTCGTCGCGGTTCGAAAAGATATCCGCGCGGATGAACTTGTGCTCCTTGGCGGCCTCGCCCTCGCCCTGGACAATGCGTCCGGCCAATCTCCACTGACTGCCTTCCGCCATCGGTTCGGCATAGATCAGGCAATCCTTGTAGGCATCAGGCTCGTTGGCTGCTTGCGGCGGATTTTCCGCCGAATTGCCGCCGAACAGTTTGCGGATGCTTCCTAGAATTCCGGCCATGTCGTCCTCCTCGAGATTGCGATGGCATTGCCGCGGCTCCGGTTGATCTGCACCGTGCGGCGGCTCCGTGGGATAAACTGGTTGCACAAGCGTCATGTGAGGATCACACTTGCCCATTATGGCTATCGCCTGACGTGGCGCGACAGCCGTGCGGTTGATGCCGGCGAGGCAATGACCTCGCCCGCCAGGCATCTTTTATGTCAACGGTAGGGAGAAAGTCCATGAAAGACCAACGCGTTCTTCAAATGCTGCATCCAATCTCGCGACGCTCCTTGCTTGGCGGCATTGCTGCAACCGGTGCCCTTGCCATGGTGCATCCGTTCACCGCCCGGGCCAACGCCAATCAGGCACATTTGCGCATCATGGAAACCACCGACCTGCATGTGCACGTCTTCGCCTATGATTATTATGGCGACAAACCCAATGATACCATGGGCCTGGCCCGCACTGCCTCGATCATCGACCAGATCCGCGCCGAGGCGCAGAATTCCATTCTTGTCGACAATGGCGATTTCCTCCAGGGCAATCCGATGGGCGATTACATTGCCTATGAGCGCGGCATGAAGGAGGGTGACCTCCACCCGATCATCGCCGCGATGAATGTGCTGGGCTATGATGGCGGCACGCTGGGCAACCACGAATTCAATTACGGCCTGGACTTCATGTTCAAGGTTCTCGCCGGCGCCAATTTCCCCATGGTCTGCGCCAATCTGACCAAGGGTGCGCTCGCGGCAAACCCGCGCGACGACGATCTGTTTCTCAAGCCCTACATGATCCTTGATCGCACCATCAAGGACGGTGCAGGCACTGAGCACCAGATCAAGATCGGCCTGATCGGCTTTGTCCCGCCGCAAATCATGACCTGGGATGCCCGTCATCTGAGCGGCAATGCCGCCACCCGCGATATCGTCAGGGCCGCCGAAGCCTGGGTGCCGCAAATGCGCGAAGAAGGTGCCGATGTCGTCATCGCCCTGTCGCACTCCGGCATCGGGCAGCAGGACTGGGCCGAGAACCTTGAAAACGCCTCGGTGCCGCTCGCAGCCGTGCCGGGTATCGACGCGATCGTCACCGGGCACAGCCATCTCGATTTCCCCGGCCCGAAATTCGATGGTGTCGCAGGCGTCGACAACGCCAAGGGCACGATTTCCGGCAAACCGGGGGTCATGGGCGGCTTCTGGGGATCCCATCTCGGCCTCATCGACCTGATGCTGGAACGCGATGGCAGCAGCTGGAAAATCGTCGGTCACAGTTCCGAAGCACGGCCGATCTACGAGCGCGTTGACAGGAAGGTCACCGCCCTGGTGGCCGACAAGCCCGAAGTGCTGGCCGCCGCAAAATCCGATCATGAGGCCACGCTTGCCTATGTCCGCACCGCGGTCGGCAAGACATCGGCGCCGCTGCACTCCTATTTCGCCCTCGTCGCCGATGACCCGTCGGTGCAGATCGTCAGCCAGGCACAGACCTGGTACATCACCGACATGCTCAGCCAGACCGAGTGGAAGGATCTGCCGGTTCTTTCCGCCGCGGCTCCGTTCAAGGCAGGTGGGCGTGGCGGCGCGGACTATTACACCGACGTTCCCGCCGGCGACATCGCGATCAAGAACGTGGCCGATCTTTATCTCTATCCCAACACCGTCCAGGCGGTGGTGATTACCGGTGCCCAGGTCAAGGACTGGCTCGAAATGTCGGCCGGCATCTTCAATCAGATCGAGCCCGGCGCGGAGGATGCCGAACTGATCAACGGCGAGTTCCCGTCCTACAATTTCGATGTCATCGACGGGGTGAGCTACCAGATCGACCTGACGCAACCGGCGAAATACACCCCCAAGGGTGAGCTCCAGAATCCCGAGGCAACCCGGATTCAAAACCTTGAGTTCAAAGGTCAACCGATTGATCCGGAGCAGAAATTCGTGGTCGCAACCAACAATTACCGGGCCGGCGGCGGCGGCAAATTCCCCGAGATCGGACCCGACAAGGTGGTCTTCCAGGCACCCGACACCAACCGCGATGTCATCGTGCGCTACATTGTCGAGCAGGGAACGATCAATCCTTCCGCCGACGCCAACTGGAGTTTCGCCCCGGCCGACGGAGCAACGGTGTTGTTCTCGACAGGCCCCAAGGCAAGGGACTTCGTCGGCGATATAAAGGCTGTTGCAATCGAGCCCGCCGGCGAAGGCGCTGAGGGCTTCGCGCTGTTCCGCATCACGCTCTGAAAGCGACCTGCCCTGGCTCCCGGCGACACCATCACGCCGGGAGCATCACAATCGGGACAGCAGTTTGCCGCCCCTGCACCGCGGGCATTTCAATCCTTACGGTCGGGCCTTAGCAATTTGATTACCGCAAGATGCGAGACTGCATCCCGACAGATAGCCAGGGGACGAGTTGAGATGTCGGAAATAGGTGGCCGCGCCATCAAGCGTGACAAGACACAGATAAAAGCCAAGATCGATTGCATGGGACAGAAGACCACCGGCGCAGTGGTCGATCTCTCCCAGCAAGGCATTTGCCTGAAGCTCGACTCCGGCATCCCCATGGCGCGCGGCGACAAGATCAATGTCGAAACAGAAGAAATGGGTCTACTGATCGGCACCATCCGCTGGATGCGGGGATCGCGCATTGGCGCGGCGCTGGTGCTGACGTCAAATAACCGCGCCAAGGTGGAAAGCTACTACAAGATGTTCGGCAACAACCGACAGCCTGCGTAAAGCTTCAGCTCCTCATCCAATTCTCGGACATGCGCCACATTGCAACAGCACTCAAATCAGCTTCGGCTGCGATGTCGCTGAGCAATAGCTGCCGCGCCCAAACGCTCGACCAGAAGAGCTTGCCTACACTCTCAAACGCCAGATACGGCACACCCGCCCGCGTCAAGGCACGGGTTTGATATTAAGCCTTTGATTACGCACAAATGCCAGATTTGCTGCTCGGAATGCCAGAGGGGGCGAATGGGCATGAAAAACTTTGTGGGCCGGGCGCAACCCAGGGACAAGACGCGGATGCGCGCCACGATTGATTGCAAAGGCAAGGAAACCCTTGGTTCTGTCCTTGATCTTTCCAAACTCGGCGCCGGCCTCTACCTTTCCAAGGACATCCCGATCAGTTTCGGCGACGAAATTCATTTCCGCACCAACGAAATGGGCCATCTGTCCGGCACAGTCCGCTGGTTCCGGAGCCCGCGGGTCGGTGTCTCGCTATTGTTGTCGTCCAACACCGAAGCCAAGGTGGAAAGCTATTACAAGATGCTCAGGGAAACCAAGTCGCCGGCCTGAAGACGTGACTGCATCGAAAACAACCATGGCGACCCGCCATACGGCCACGCCGCCACAACCTTCCCGGATCCAGAACCAGGCCGCTTTTGCCGGCGCCTACCGGCGATAACCTGGTGACAAGGACGGCGCCATGACGAAACCCGCTTCACGGTTTCGCATCCTGCCGGCTCCACAAAATTCTTAATTGCCGCCGACAGCAGCCCCTCGCTCCTGCCGAATATGGCGATTGAGTTCGGGGGGAATCCTGCGCTCCCGGCGTTCCCGGCTGCGATTTAGCCACGACGAATGTGGCCAACCTTTCTTACCATTCCCGCACAGTACAGGTCGCGAGACTGCGCGCGTGCCGGCAGCACATGGCGTTGATGGCCGTGCATTTTTCAAATCATTTTCTGCATGCATTACAACGCTTTACGCGTACTCAGCGCCCCTGCAAGGCTCACCTCGACATTACCGTGAGAGAGACGACGGACTTGGCAAATCCCTGCACCGCCGCGCGGATTCAAGTCAATGCGCAAGGGGTAGCGTGCCCTTTGGTTGACCAGAACATAATTTAGCGGCGGCTAAGCTGAAATCTATTAACAATTTGATTACTGGCCACTGATAATATTGACCCGTATTAGATGGTGGAGGCTATTAAGAATGAGTGAGAGGCCGAAACGAATAGACCCGCGCGACGCGACCGAATTGCGGGCGACCATCACCTGTATGGGGCGAACAACCCACGCCACCATTATCGACATCTCGCAAGCCGGGATGTGCATTTACCTGAACTCCCACATCCCCATCTCCCCGGAAGAAGAAATTACAATCAAAACCGCGGAAATGGGGTATCTCACCGGGACTGTGCGCTGGTTCAGGCGACCGCGGCTCGGGGTTCAGCTCGAAATGTCATCAAACACCGCGGCCAAGGTGGAAAGCTTCTACAAGAAATACATCAAGCATTACCTGTCAGCCTGAACGCAGCTCCTGCAGACGTTTGATGCCGCAGCCCGAACGAAGACCAAAAAACCTTTCTCGGTATCCTTTTTTAAAACAGAATTGCATAAGCTCAGCTCCCGGCCGGCATTGGCCAATTGATGGAGCATCAAGAAATGGCGAAGGCCACCTCAAGGATACGTAAAGTGCTGTATTTCATCGGCCTTCTGATTTTTGCGGGGCTGATGGCCTATGCCCTGGGTCCGCGCCCTGTTGCTGACACGACCATCGAGTTCGAGGCAAATTCGCTGCCGGATGATCTCGACGCCTATATCGCTGCGTCCGAAGCACGGTTTGATGATCTGCGCCCCGGAAACGAAAAGCAGATCGTCTGGGCCTATCCGGCCTCGCGCGCCCGCACGCCGATTGCCATCGTCTATATTCACGGCTTCTCCGCCAGTCCGGGGGAATTGCGCCCCCTTCCCGACATTGTAGCCAAGAACCTCGGCGCCAACCTCTATTACGCCCGCCTCACCGGCCACGGCCGCAGCGGCGACGCCATGCTCGAAGGCTCGGTCCACAATTGGGTCAATGACTTTGCCGAGGCCATGGCCATCGGCCGCAGATTGGGCGAACGTGTCGTCGTGATGGCGACCTCGACCGGAGCGTCGCTCTCGACCTGGAGCGCAACCCGGCCCGAGCTGATGCAGAATGTTATCGGAATGGTGCAATTTTCTGCCAATTACGGGCTGCAGGCCACCGGATCGAGCCTGCTGACCAAGCCGTGGGCCGAAAAGGCCGTGCTGCTGACTATCGGCGAACGCCGGTCGTTCGAGGTCAAGACCGAGGCACAGGCCAGGCTCTGGACCCATGAATACCCAAGCCTTTCGCTGCTGCAGATGGCATTGCTGATTGATCTCGCCAAGGACGCCGATCCGCGGACGATCACCGTCCCGTCGCTGTTCATCCATTCGCCGCTCGACAAAATCATCCAGCCAGAGGCGATCAGGCAGAAAGCTGCCAGTTGGGGCGCGCCAACAAAAATCATCGAAGTTCTCGACGACGAGGATGCGCCGAGCCACCACGTAATAGCCGGCGACGCGATTTCCCCATCCACCACGGCACGGCTGGCAGCGCAGACAACCGAGTGGATTGCCGGCCTGTAAACCGGCCGGCGCTCCGGACTGATCAGATAATCAGGTTGGAGATGATCTCGTTGTCGGTGATATCCTGATAACTTAACCCGGCCTGATCGAAAGCCTCGGTCAGGCGGAGGAAGTTTTCAGGTGCCCGGGTCTCGATGCCGATCAGGATCGACCCGAAATTCCGTGCCGATTTTTTCAGGTATTCAAAGCGGGAAATATCATCTTCCGGACCAAGCAGGGTAAGCAGATCCCGCAGCGCGCCGGGCCGCTGCGGCAAACGCAGGATGAAGTACTTCTTGGTGCCGGCATAGCGCATGGCACGCTCCTTGACGTCGGGCAGCCGCTCAAAATCGAAATTGCCGCCGGAAACGACCGCAATGACGGTCTTGCCGGCAAGCCGCTCCGGCCCCAGTTGCTCGAGCGCCGCAATCGACAATGCGCCTGCCGGCTCGAGCACGATCCCCTCGGTGTTGAGGATCTTGGTCATGGTCAGGCAAATCGCGTTCTCCGGGACAGTCAAGACCTGATCGGCCCGGAAACGCTGCAGGATCTCGAAATTGCGCGCGCCGATTTCCGCCACCGCGGCGCCATCAACGAAATTGTCGATCTTGCCAAGCTTGACCCGGCGGCCGGCCTCGAGGCTTTGCTTCAGGCTCGGCGCACCTGCCGGCTCGATCAGCAGGAATCGGTCGTTATCCACCAGGCCTTCGAAGTAGCGCGCCATTCCGGCAGACAAACCGCCGCCACCGACCGGCAACACGATCAGATCCGGAACCTCGCCCTCCGGCAATTGCGCCGCGATCTCGGCACCGACGCTCGCCTGACCCTCGATGATGTCATCATGGTCGAACGGCGGCGCCATCAACGCACCCTCGGCCGCCGCGAACTGGCGTGCGGCATCATAGCAGGCGTCGAAAAAGTCGCCCGTCAGACGAATCTCGATGAACTCGCCGCCGAACACCCGCGTCTTTTCTATCTTTTGCTGCGGGGTGGTGACCGGCATGAAGACGACGCCCTTGCGGCCGAAATGCCGGCAGACATAGGCAAACCCCTGCGCATGATTGCCGGCCGATGCGCAAACGAACAAAGCCTGTTCGGGATCGGCCAGCAGGGCCTTCCGGATGAAGTTGAACGCCCCCCTGATCTTGTAGGAGCGGACCGGAGACAGATCCTCCCGCTTGAGCCAGACCCGCGCGCCGAACCTTGCCGACAGGTGGTCGTTAAGCTGCAATGGCGTTGGCTCGAACAGCGCCCGCATCTCGCCAAGCGCGATATCAACCAAACTGCGGAATGCGTCGGGAGATTGTTTTTCACTCATGACGGGTCTATGCCACGGGAACCTGCCGGTTGCCAACCAGATCCGGCTATCGCCCGTTTTCGAGGGGGACGCGGTTTGCACGGCCAGACTATCCGATCTGCGGTCTTCATTGCATCCATTGCCGGGCTGTATATCTCCGCGGCCATGCTGGCGCCCGCCATAGTCGATTTCTATTTCGGCAACCCCGACTGGCAGGTCTTTGCGGTCTCGTCCTTCACGGTCGGAGCGGTCTGCCTTGCCTCAGCGACGGCCAACCGCGGCGCCAACGCGCCGTTCTCCCGGCGGCTGGGCTTCCTTGTCGTCAATCTGTTGTGGATCACGCTGTCGGTCACCGGCGCCATCCCGTTCTACCTCGCGTCTCTCGGCCTCGACATGGCCGACGCGCTGTTCGAATCGGTTTCCGCCGTTACCACCACCGGCGCGACGGTTATCTCCGGCCTCGACACTGCACCTCCCGGACTGCTGTTGTGGCGCTCGCTGCTGCAATGGATCGGTGGCATCGGCATCGTCGCACTGGGGCTTCTGGTGCTTCCCTTCCTCAAGGTTGGCGGCTTCACCGTATTCAAGATGGAATCCTCCGATACCTCGGAGAGGCCGTTTGCGCGATTTGCCGTGTTTGTCCGTGCCTTCTTTGCCATCTACATCGGCCTGACCGTCGTCTGCGCCATTCTCTACGCCGTCCTGGGCATGAATGACTTTGACGCCCTCAACCATGCCATGACCACCATGGCGACCGGCGGCTTCTCCACCCACGATGCATCGTTCGGCGCCTTTCAGTCTCCGGCCCTGATCTGGACCGCAACCATCTTCATGGCGATTGCCGGCCTGCCTTTCTCGGTCCTCATCCTGTTTGCGGTGCGCGGCCGTCTCGACGCGTTGCGCGATCCGCAGATCTTCACCTATCTCGGCATTGTCGCCGTGCTCTCGGTCTTGATCGCGCTGAGCCTGCGGTTGAACAATGACGAAAGCTTTGCCCACGCCCTTACCCATGCAACCTTCAACGTCGTCTCGGTCGTCACCACCACCGGCTACGCCAGCACCGACTACACCTTGTGGGGTCCGCTGACCGTCGCAATCCTGTTCATGGCCACCTTTCTGGGCGGCTGTTCCGGTTCGACCGCCGGCGGCATCAAGGCTTACCGCCTGGTCATCATCGCCAGCTCGATCCGCTCGGGCCTGATGCGGCTGATCTACCCCAACAGCGTTCGCCCGGTCCGCTACGGCGCCGTTGCGGTCGAACCCGACATGCAGCGCACCGTCTTCCTGTTCGTCTGCGCCTATGTCGGCATCTGGGTGCTTGGCTCGATTGCGCTGGCAGCCACCGGCCTCGACATCGAGACCGCCATTTCCGGCTCGATCACTGCTCTGGCCAATGTCGGCCCTGGCATCGGGCCCATCATCGGACCCGCGGGCAATTTCAGTTCACTGGGGGATCCTGCCAAACTGATCCTGGTTGTTCTGATGCTGCTTGGTCGGTTGGAAATCCTGGCGGTGCTGGTCTTGCTGCTGCCTGCATTCTGGCGCGATTAGGCCACCGGTAGAAACTACAAACCCCTAAATTATCCATCGGTTAACCAAAATCTGCTTATCTCCAACCAGTTGGAGGACAGATTAATATGCAGGCTTTGCAGGTTTCCCTTGCCGATGAACCGGACCTACTTGACGATGCCACAGCGGTGAACGGGCAAGCCCAGACGCCAGCGTCGGAAGATCAGGCAAGGCTCGCCCGGGCGATGAATGTGATCGGCTCGCAGATCGGCGAGTTGTCGGTCAATATTGCCGACACCAGCGGCATGGTCGGCGACGTCTCCGTTTCGATGTCCCGGCAGGCGGACGAATTCCACTCGCTCAACAGCAACATGTCGATGATCGCGCGCTCGAATCAGACCGTGGCAGATGCATCGCGCGGTGCCATCGAGGCGGCCAAATCGACCCAGGTCGGGCTCGACAGCACAACGCAGAGCATGAACGGGATTCTGGTCAACGCGGTCTCCGACATCAAGTCGATGGCCACCAACGCCACCGAAATTACCGGCGTGCTCAACTCGGTCTCGGGTCAGATCAAGGAAATCCATTCGTTCTCCGAATCGATCCAGGGCATTGCAACCCAGACCCAGCTGCTCGCCGTCAACGCCGGCATCATGGCAGCCCATGCCGGCGAAGCCGGCCGCGGCTTTGCCGTCGTCGCCGACGCGGTCAAGCAGCTTGCCGACAAGACCGGCACGGTGTCGCGCGACATTGTCTCCCGGCTCCAGTCTCTGCGCGAAATCGTCGACAAGCTGCAAAAGCAGAACGCCGAAAACGAAACCGTCGCAAATGCAGCGCAACAGCGCTCAAGCGAGATCGACGACGAACTCCAGAAGTTCACCGGTTTCAGCCAGACCGTTGCCGGGATGATCAGCGAAATCGAGCGGATCAGCGCCCCTGTCGAGGAGACCACCAGGGCCTGCACGGCCGGCCTTGCCAAGGTGTCCGAACTCGACAAGCAGGTTCACAGCAGCGCTGAAATGCTGACCGCCGCCAGCGCCAAGATCGACCGCCTGGTGTCGTTCTCGGAAAATGTCATCGGCGAGGTTGCCCAGAGCGGGATCGAGACCGAAGACACGCCGCTGATCCGCCATTGCATCGCCAAGGCCACAGAAGTCTCATCGCTCTTCGAGAATGCGGTCAATTCCGGCGCCATGTCTCTCAACGACCTGTTTGATGAAAATTACCAGCCGATTGCAGGAACCGATCCGCTGCAGCACATGACGCGGTTTACCAAGCACACCGACAGGCTGTTGCCGCCGATCCAGGAAGCCATGCTCGATTTCGATCCGCGGGTCACCTTCTGCGCGGCGATCGACCGCAACGGCTATCTGCCCACCCACAACCACATCTACTCGCAGCCGCAGAGTGATGATCCGGTCTGGAACGCCGGCAATTGCCGCAATCGCCGCATCTTCAATGACCGCACTGGGTTGGCCGCCGGTCGCAACACCAAACCGTTCCTGCTGCAGACCTACCGGCGCGACATGGGCGGCGGGAATTTCACGCTGATGAAGGATCTTTCCGCCCCGATCGTGATCAACGGGCGGCACTGGGGCGGTTTGCGCATCGGTTTCAAGATCAACGCCTGACCGCAGTATCCGGTGAAAAAGGAAAGTGGCGCCGAAGGGGGCAACCTGTCCAGCAAGAATATTTTTCGCCGCACCACATTCAGATTGACGAATATCAAGTCAAACCTCTGAAAATCCTGCTTTGAGTGAGACGTAACTCACTCAAAGAAATGCGGGTTTTCAGATGAATAAGACGAATGAAAAAATCGACCGGTCGCGGCTCAAGTTGCTTGGAGTCCTGGTTGCCGGCAGTGCGGCAGGCGGGTGCGGCCCGATGGGGGCGCCGATACCGATCGAAGACACCAACCCCTTCTCCACGCTGCGCAATGCGAAGTCCAAACCGAAGGTAGTCCCGGTCGAACCGGCTGGCGGCGAAGGCGAAGGCGGCGGCGGAAGCCACTAGGCTAGGCCCGCGATACGGCTGCTGAATGGTGCGGACGACGGGAATCGAACCCGTACAGCCTTGCGGCCGAGGGATTTTAAGTCCCTTGCGTCTACCAGTTTCGCCACGTCCGCACGTGAGTTAGTCGGTATCCGACGATCACCATGCAGGCAAGGCTTGTTGCGCCGATTGGACAAAAAATCAAAACGCCCCGCTGCGGATTCCAGCGGGGCGTTTGCATTAAAGCTGCCTGGATCGGCAGTCGCCGGATCCGCTCAGGCCACCAGTTTGGCGGTGATTTCGGCTACCCGCTTGCCCTGGAATTCAGCCCCCTCGAGTTCCTGCTCGGAGGGCATCCGCGATCCGTCGCCATTGCTGGTGGTGGTCATCCCGTAGGGAGAGCCGCCGCGAACAACGTCATTGCCCATCTGGCCCTGGTAGGCATAAGACAACGGCACGATGATCATGCCGTGGTGTTGAAGCGCTGCCTGGGTTGTCAGGATCGCCAGCTCCGCGCCGCCGTGCTGGGTCGCCGTCGACGACATCACCGAGGCAACCTTGTTGACCAGCTTGCCTTCCGCCCACAATGGGCCGGTCTGGTCGAGGAAATTCTTCAGCTGTGCCGCCATCATGCCGTAGCGGGTCGAGACACCAAAGATGATCGCGTCGTAATCAGCCAGTTCGAGCGGGTCGGCGATGTCGGCATCCTGATCCAGCTTGTAGTGCGCCGCCTTGGCGACACTTTCCGGCACCAGCTCGGGCACCCGCTTGACCGTCACCTCGGCCCCGGCAGCCTTCGCTCCCTTTGCCGCTGCCTGCGCCATGGCTTCCATGTGGCCCCAGCTCGAATAATAAAGCACCAGTACTTTTGCCATTCGCATCTCCTTTGCGTTTGCCGCCCGCAGCGGCTGATGAGCAAGAGATAAGCGAATAATCGTTCACCGAAACCCGTCAAACAGAGCACAGATTGTTCACAAACTAACGCGGGCAACATCTTGAGGCTTACTTGCACGGGCGCAGGAAACGGGTTTATTCATAATAACTTGGCAACGGAGTATGACCATGAGTGAAGCCCCTGCCCGTAGCGTCACCGCTGCAGCACTCGCCATCGGCGATGAATTGCTGTCGGGCCGCACCAAGGACAAGAACATCGGTCACCTGGCCGAATTGCTGACCGCGGCCGGGATCGAGCTTGAGGAAGTCCGCATCGTGCCCGACGAGCAGGACCGCATCGTCGAAGCGCTCAATGCACTCAGGATCCGTTACGATTACGTCTTCACCTCCGGCGGCATCGGTCCGACCCATGATGACATCACAGCCGATGCGGTTGCGGCAGCCTTCGGCGTCGCCTGCACCCATGATGCCGACGCGATGTCGCTGCTCGGGAGCCATTACGCCGAGCGCGGCATGGAATTTACCGAAGCCCGCCGCCGAATGGCGCGGATGCCGGTCGGCAGTTCTCACATCGACAATCCCGTCAGCCGCGCGCCCGGCTTCGTCATCGGCAATGTTCATGTCATGGCCGGCGTTCCCTCGGTGTTCCAGGCAATGCTCGACAATGTGTTGCCAACGCTGAAGACCGGGACCAGGGTTCTGTCGGACAAGGTCGCCTGCCCCTATGGTGAAGGCGATATCGGCGATCCGCTGACTGCCATCGCCAAGGCTCATCCCGAGGTCAACATCGGCTCTTATCCGCGTTTTTCGGAGAACAGATTTTCCACCGAGATCGTCATCCGCGGCCGGGACCGGAAAGCGATCGACGCAGCCAGGCTGGATGTCGAGGCGATGCTTTCTGACGTCGGATCCAAACTCGGCGCCAAGACCGTTTGATAAGGATCAATGCGCAAGGACTGAGCGCGAAGCATGCTGCGGTCAAGACACCTGTCCCGCGCCCATATTTGAGGAGATTACACCATGGCCTATCATACGATACTCGCCGTCTATGCCACCGAGGCCGACGTGGCTCCGGTGACTTCCGCCATTGCCGATTTTGCTGCTGGCAACACGGTGCATCTGATTGGTTGCCATGGCGAACCCTCGCAGTTTGTCGTGCTGTCCGCCCCCATCGACGTCCCCGACGCGGCCACCATTGCTGCCCTCTACGAAGAAGCCGACACCCGCATGCGTGTCGTCGGCGATGCCTTCAACAAGGCATGCGATACCGCAGGCCTGTCGCACGAATGGCGCCCGGTCCGTTCCCCTGGTGGCGACAGCGCCATCTCGGCACTCGTCAGCGCCCGTTCGGCGGATCTGGTGGTTGTGCGCCAGCCGGACCGGGCAGCCAATGAAGACATGGCCACCAATGTCGAAGCGTTGCTGTTTGAAGGTGGCCGGCCGGTTCTCTTCCTACCCTCGAGCGGCAAGCTGGCAACCCCGATCAAACGCGTTCTCATCGCCTGGGACGGATCCCGCGAAGCCGCCCGCGCCACCCATGACGCACTTCCCCTGCTGAAGGCAGCCGAAACGGTGGAAATCGTCGTGGTCGACGCCGACAAGCTGCCTGACATCGATGCGCCTCTGGCCGGCACCGACATCGCGTCCTGCCTGTCGCGTCACAACATCCACGCCAATGTGACGACGGTCTCCAAGGGCGCCGGTTCCACAGCCGAGGCAATTTCCGCCCAGGTTTCCGCCAGCAATGCCGATCTCGTCGTCATGGGTGCCTACACGCACCAGCGTCTGAGGGAATGGCTGTTTGGTGGCGTCACCCGCGCGTTCCTCGAAAACTCGCCGGTACCGGTTTTGATGTCACGGTAACACCCGGCACCATCACACATTCAGGCCGCCACGTACGCTGAACTTTCCAGCACATGGCGGTCTGAAAGCACAAGGCGGCCTGACCGGCGTTGGCCAGCCAGGCTTCCAGCCCCGGGCAAACCCAGCCATTACCCACAGCTGCTGGCCCCGTCTCCCTTGCGTTTGAACCACGATTTCGGCTATTTCCGGCGCTTACATTTATCGAAAGCAGCCATCGGGGTTGCCGGCACACTCAAGGAAGTCCGCCATGTCTCTTCCAGACAAAGCCTTTCCGGTCTCATGGGATCAATTTCACCGCGATGCACGCGCGCTTGCCTGGCGGCTGAGCGGCAACGGGCAGGCCTGGAGCACGATCGTCTGCATTACCCGTGGCGGGCTTGTTCCGGCAGCCATCATTTCCCGCGAGCTCGACATCCGCCGCATCGATACGGTCTCGGTCGCCTCCTACCATGACTACGTCAATCAGGGCGAAATGCAGGTGTTGAAGGAAATCAACTCGGACATTCTCGAGACCGAGGGTGAAGGCGTCCTCATCGTCGATGACCTGACCGACACCGGCAAGACCGCGGCCATCGTCCGCGCCATGTTGCCCAAGGCGCATTTCGCCACGGTGTACGCAAAGCCCAAGGGCCGGCCACTGGTCGATACCTTCGTCACCGAAGTGAGCCAGGACACCTGGATCTACTTCCCCTGGGACATGGGCTTTGCCTATGTCGAGCCGATCGCCAAGGATTCCCGCGGCTGAGCCAGCGCCGGCAGCGATCGTATTTTTTCAGATCCATGAATTTCAGGCCGGTGAGCGTTGACGCGTTCACCGGTCTTTTCTGCGTGCCGCAGCGATGCATTCCGGGGGCAGTGGCCTTTGCTGCGCCCCTCTCCCGGACACCAGCACGCCGGGTAAAAGTTTAACCGTTCCGTTGGCGGGCCGTTAACCTTCTTTTATTGGCATGTGTGGCAAGGTTGCATGATCGCGAATGATCATGCGGCTGAGATGATGTCAGCTTGGTAAAGCCTCGCAAGAGGCATGTGTCGCAGCCCAACCGGCATCGCATTCATTTTCATGCAGCATTCCACCTCAACCATTGGCAACACGATCAGGCAGTGCCGTATTGTCGGCATCAATCTCGCCGTGATCCTGATTGTGCTCTCGGCCGCCGCCATCACGCCCCGAAACGGGCAGGCGTTGGTGATTGTGCCGCCCTGGAGCGATCCTGGTCGGGTCATCCAGGTCATCGCCGGTGCAGGTGGATCGGTTCTCAACGGAACCGGCGCACCCTACGCCGCAATTGCTCATTCCGACAAACCTGGTTTCGCTTTCCGCTTGTTCAAGTCCGGCGCCATGCTGGTTCTCGACGGTAGTCTCGCCTATTTCTGCAGGAGTACACCTACGCCATGAATTACATGACTTCGCTTCGCACGCGCGCAGCCATTGCCATCATCTCTCTGCTTTGGATCAATGTCGGCATGTTGGTGCTTCGATATTGGTGGGGCATGGATGCCGACCCCGTCATCGTTCTCGGTGGCGGCGCCGCGATCGCCGGCGCAGCAACGTTGACCTGGTGGCGTGACCGCACCGGCACCGCGACGCAGATTTCAACGGCCCTTGCCCACGCGGCAAGCGTTGCGCTTCTCGTCTACGCCTTTTCCGGTTCGCCGTTCCAGATCGACATGCACATGTATTTCTTCGCCAGCCTGGCGATCTGCGCATCCTGGGTCAACTGGCGCCCGACACTGGCCTTCGCCGGCCTGACCGCCGTACACCACCTGGTGTTGTTCTTCCTGATCCCGGCCGCGGTTTTCCCGGGAGAGACCGGGTTCAGCCGGGTCATTCTTCATGCGGTTATTCTTGTCCTGGAAGCCGGCGCACTGGTGGCGCTCGGTCATTCGCTCGCCAAGGCTTTCGCACAGAATGACGAGGCGATGCGCGAAACCCGCATTGCCACGGACCAGGCAACCGAGATGTCGCAGAAGGCCGAGCAGGCCCAGCAACAGAACCTCGAGGATTCCAAGCGCCGCGAAGCCGAACGCGCCGGAGACACCCAGCGCCTGCAATTTGCCATGGAGGCACTTGGACGCGGACTTCATCAATTGGCCGAAGGCGACCTCCGGTTCCGCCTGACCGACCAGTTCGATGGCTCGCTTGACAAGCTCAGAGGTGATTTCAACACGTCCATGGAGACCCTCGAGCATCTGGTTGCCGAACTTGGCAACTCCGCCCTTGAAATGCGCGAAGGTTCCAACGGTGTCTGCGACGATGCCGAACGCATCTCCAAGCGCACCGAGCAACAGGCGGTCTCGCTTGAAGAAACCGCCGCTGCGATCGGCCGCATCACCGAAAACGTCCAGACCGCGTCAACGCGCGCCGGTGAAGCCGGACGTCTGGTCGACGAAGCGACAAAAAATGCCTCCATATCCGAAGCCATCGTCTCGAAGGCGGTCAACGCGATGACCGAAATCGAGGGATCGTCGCGCCAGATCGGACAGATCATCACCGTGATTGATGAAATCGCGTTCCAGACCAACCTTCTGGCGCTCAACGCCGGGGTCGAAGCGGCCCGCGCTGGCGAAGCCGGCAAGGGCTTTGCCGTCGTCGCCCAGGAAGTCCGTGAACTGGCCCAGCGTTCGGCAAGTGCCGCCAAGGAAATCAACACCCTGATCGAGACATCTTCGACCCAGGTGAGCAGCGGCGTGACCCTCGTCAACCAGACCGGCGAAGCGCTGCGCTCGATCGGTGAGCAGGTCAAGAACATCAATGACTACATCGCCAAGATCGTCGAGACCTCGCGCGAGCAGGCAAGCGACATCTCGGAAATCAATTCGGCCGTCGTGAACATGGACCAGACGACCCAGCAGAACACGGCGCTGGTCTCCGACACCACCAAGTCGATCCGCCGTCTTGCCACCGATGCGGATGGCCTTGTAGCCAAGCTGGCGGTGTTCAGCGTCAATGAGCGGTCCAAATCCCCTGCTGCTTATGCCCCGAAGCAGGCGCCGGCAGCCCAGAAGCCGGCCGCCCAGCCCGCACGGGCCGTACGAGCCGCCGGCGGGGGCGCCGCAACCGCGGTGGCCGAGGAATGGGAGGAATTCTAGGTCTTCCCAGCCGCCACAAGGCCCAAGCCTTGGAGTGCCGGAATATTCGACTATATAAGGGGCACAGCTTAGGCTGTGTCCCTTTTCTGTTGGCCGGAGAAACTCCGAAGACCGCCCGGTCCTACCGGACGAAACCTTCAGGTCCTCTTTGTTCGCCCGCACTGTCAGTGTGAGGTCCCCGAGCAGACCGGCTTCAGACATCAAATTGGTCATAACTCTATGCGAAAATTGCAAAAGGAGGCGATTCGCTCGGCATGACGGCTTTTGACAGGCTCCGACACCTGCTTGATATGTTCAGGCTTCCCGGTGACGGCACTGCACACTTGAAAATGAAGCCGAAGCGGCAGGTCGCCGCTGCGATTTTTCGTGGTGCCGGCGACAATCGTGAGCTGCTGCTGGTGACCAGCCGTGACACCGGGCGATGGATCGTCCCGAAGGGATGGATCGAAGACGGTGAAGACGGTGCCGACGCCGCCCTGCGGGAGACATGGGAAGAAGCCGGCATGGTCTGTGAAGTCATGCCGGGCGGCCCTATCGGCCATTTCCGTTATATCAAACAGAGGCCGCGACGCGGCGACGCCGTCTGCGATGTCGATGTTTATCTTCTCAAGATGGTCGAAGAGAAAGACCAGTGGCCGGAGAAAGACCAGCGTCGGCGCAAGTGGTTTCCGATCGCAACAGCAATCGGCCTGGTTGGCGAAGACGGATTGAAAGAGGTCATTCGCGACGCCTTTCTATTTCTCAAGGTCGCCTGACGTTTCAAATTGACACAATTTTTACGCAACCAGATTTCACGGGCAATTTTTCAGCCGGTGAAACCCGGAAAATTGCAACCGCAGATGCCCCGAACAGCCTTAACTGCGTCTATGACTTGGCAAAACCGGCGTTTTCAACGACGCAATGGCCGACCCTGCGAAAAGTGTGCCTGTCCTCGTTTTCCACAATCCCCGCCCACTACATGTGGTGTTCACGAATCCGTCACGGACAACCTCTTGACGCATCCGTCCGAGTCGATGCTTATAGGACAAACGTTGCGGCGGCGGCGTGGCTGGAATGTTTCGAGGCCAGTCAAATTCCGACATTTTTCGGTTCATTACATCTGATCCCGTGCTGTATCACGGTGGTTGGAGGGGCCTGTTTTGATCCCGAAAAATGCCAACGCAGAGTGCAAATGGGGACTGGCGTAAATTACTTGTTAACACTATATTTAGTGTTTGCAGCCAATCTTACCACAAGATACAGGGTTCTCCTGAGCGGGAATCACACCGAGTGACCGAGTAGAGAAACTGGCTGTGCAATGAGTGGGCGGCCTGCGGGGAAGATATTGCCGGAACGCAAGGAATGCGTACGGCTCCGATTTTAAAAGAGGACTAAAATGCGCATTGAACGTCGGTTCACCAAAGACGGCCAATCCGCCTATGCGGACATCGAATTCCGCAAGGCCACCAGCGAGATCAAGAACCCTGACGGGTCGATCGTTTTCCGCCTCGCAGACATCGATGTGCCGGTTCAGTTCAGTCAGGTTGCAGCTGACATCCTCGCCCAGAAATATTTCCGCAAGGCCGGTGTCCCCGCGCGCCTGAAAAAGGTCGAAGAGAATTCCGTCCCGTCATGGCTGTGGCGCTCGGTCGCCGATGAGGCAGCCCTCGCTAAACTTCCCGAAGACGAGCGCTACGGCTCCGAAACCGATGCCCGCCAGGTCTTTGACCGGCTCGCCGGCACCTGGACCTATTGGGGCTGGAAAGGCGGCTACTTCTCATCTGAAGATGACGCCCGCGCCTTCATGGATGAACAGTCCTACATGCTCGCCACCCAGCGCGTTGCGCCGAACTCGCCGCAGTGGTTCAACACCGGCCTGCACTGGGCTTACGGCATCGACGGCCCCGGCCAGGGCCATTTCTATGTCGACCCGTTCACCGGCAAACTGACCAAGTCGAAATCCTCCTACGAGCACCCGCAGCCGCACGCCTGTTTCATCCAGTCGGTCGAGGACGACCTCGTCAACGAAAACGGCATCATGGATCTGTGGGTGCGTGAAGCCCGTCTGTTCAAATACGGCTCAGGCACCGGCTCCAACTTCTCGCATCTGCGCGGTGAAGGCGAAAAGCTCTCGGGCGGCGGCAAGTCGTCGGGCCTGATGAGCTTCCTCAAGATCGGCGACCGTGCTGCCGGTGCCATCAAGTCGGGCGGCACCACCCGCAGAGCTGCCAAGATGGTTGTGGTCGATATCGATCACCCCGATATCGAGGATTACATCAACTGGAAGGTCAAGGAAGAGCAGAAAGTTGCGGCCCTCGTCACCGGCTCGAAGATCGTCGCCGGACACCTCAAGGCGATCATGAAGGCCTGCGTCAATTGCGAGGCTGACAACGACGCCTGCTTTGATCCAAAGCAGAACCCTGCCCTGAAGCGCGAGATCAAGGCCGCCAAGAAGGACCAGGTGCCTGAAAACTACGTCAAGCGCGTCATCCAGTTCGCGCGCCAGGGCTATTCCGACATCGAATTCAAGACCTATGATACCGACTGGGATTCGGAAGCCTACCTCACGGTTTCGGGCCAGAACTCCAACAACTCGGTCTCGATCAGGGACGACTTCCTCCAGGCTGTAGAAAACGACGGCGACTGGAACCTGACCGCCCGCAAGGACGGCAAGGTGATGAAGACCTTGAAGGCCCGTGACCTGTGGGAATCCATCGGCCACGCCGCCTGGGCCTCTGCCGATCCGGGTTTGCACTTCAACACCACCATGAACGACTGGCACACCTGCCCGGCGGCCGGCCCGATCCGCGCCTCCAACCCGTGCTCGGAATACATGTTCCTCGATGACACGGCCTGCAATCTTGCCTCGCTCAACCTGTTGCGCTTCAAGGACGCCGACACCAAGAACATCAACATTGCCGATTACGAGCACGCCGTCCGGCTCTGGACCATCGTGCTTGAAGTCTCGGTGATGATGGCGCAGTTCCCGTCGCACCAGATCGCCGAACTGAGCTACAAATACCGCACCCTGGGCCTTGGCTTCGCCAATATCGGCGGCCTGCTGATGACATCGGGCATTCCCTACGATTCGAAGGAAGGCCGCGCCATCTGCGGCGCGCTGACCGCGATCATGACCGGCGTCTCCTATGCCACCTCGGCGGAAATCGCCGGCGAGATCGGCACCTTCGAGGGCTACAAGGATAACAAGAAGAACATGCTGCGGGTGATCCGCAATCACCGCCGCGCCGCCCATGGCGAAGCCACCGGCTACGAAGGCCTGTCGGTCAATCCGGTCCCGCTGATCCATGCGGATTGCCCGGATCAGGACCTGATCACCCATGCAACGGCTGCCTGGGACAAGGCGCTCAAGCTCGGGGAAAAGCACGGCTACCGCAACGCGCAGGCCACCGTGATTGCGCCCACCGGCACCATCGGTCTGGTGATGGATTGCGACACCACCGGTATCGAGCCTGATTTCGCGCTTGTGAAATTCAAGAAGCTCGCCGGCGGCGGCTACTTCAAGATCATCAACAACGCGGTCCCCGAAGCGCTCCGGACACTCGGCTACACCGAAGCCGAACTCGCCGAGATCGAAGCCTATGCGGTCGGCCACGGCAACATGAACCAGGCGCCCGGCATCAACCCCGGCTCGCTCAAGGCCAAGGGCTTTGCCGACGCGACGATCGAAAAGATCAACGCATCGCTGAAAAGCGCCTTCGACATCAAGTTCGTGTTCAACCGCTGGACCATTGGCGACGAGCAGATGGCAGCCCTGATGGTGCCGGAAGAAAAGCTCTCCGATCCGGCTTTCGACCTGCTCATCCATCTTGGCTTCTCGAAGAAGGAAATCGAAGCCGCCAACATCCACATCTGCGGAGCGATGACGCTGGAAGGTGCGCCGCACCTGAAGACCGAGCATTACCCGGTGTTCGATTGCGCCAATCCGTGCGGCAAGGTCGGCAAGCGCTACCTGTCGGTTGAAAGCCACATCCGCATG
>Ga0189291_100124_pt1 | contig 74969 bp, 65 predicted proteins | sample UW1redminimetaG_FD_130331 | JGI IMG/M metagenome (GOLD analysis project Ga0189291, IMG submission 130331) | Marine microbial communities from the Costa Rica Dome - UW179B-red mini metaG | ecosystem: Environmental > Aquatic > Marine > Oceanic > Photic zone | place: Costa Rica: the Eastern Pacific...
AACCATCGAACAAAGGCGCTTGCATCACCGCAAGATAGCCGCATAATATCAACCAACAGATGGAACCAAATACTCGCCTGTTTTAAACCGCCATATGTCTCAAATTATCTGACGACGGACACCTTCAACTTCATGATAATCGATTTCAATCATGCCGGGTATCGTTTGTTATGTCTACTTCCCTAGTGTCCGCTTTTGCGCCCAAAGCGGACACTAGCGTTGCGTCCGTTTTACCTCGGATGGGCTGTTTGCTAAGTTTTTTCGGCGGTGACGTCAGCGCCTCTTTTGAAATCGGGCGAGCTCATGGCAATCTGCCAGCTTAATCGCTCGTATCACAATCAATCTTGTCTTATCCATCTGGACTGTTCTACGCTAACCTTCGGGCAGTCCAGATGTACGGCTTTGTCCGTCGGGCTCTGCTTTATTGATGGGACCACCAATTTTGGGGCAGTGTAATGACGAAATATCTGACACCCTTGTTTGGACTTGCGGCCCTACTGCTAGTTAGCTGGTATGGTTATCGCGCCTTCGTTCAGGAACAGGCTGGACTGCCGCTCACTGAAGTCGCCGAAGCTGCGACGGAAGACCGGTTGCCCACGGAACCCGATGACTGGCTGGGCAAGATTGATTATCTAAGTCTTGATCGCCGTATTGCGGAACTTGCCGCACGCCCCGAAATGGCTGGGTTGGCTGTCGCCATTATAGAGGATGGTGAAATCCGCTTTGTGCGCACTTATGGCGTGACTGATAAACGCAGCGGGGAGCAGGTAACGCCGCAGACGGTTTTCCGCTGGGCTTCGGTATCGAAGGGAGTGGCGGGTTCACTCGCGGCAAAACTGTCGGAGGAAGGTGAGATTGATCTCGATGCCACATTGAACCGTTGGCAGACGTCACTCAAGCTCCCCGGAGATGCGATGTCACAGATAACGTTAGCGCAGCTTATGTCACATCAGACCGGTCTAACCAAAAATGCATATGACCGCACATTGGAGGATGGAGAAAGCCCGGGGCTGCTCCGTGCACGACTGAGAACTGCCCCACTACAATGCATGCCCGGGACGTGTCATAGCTATCAGAATATAGCCTTTGATGCCGCCAGCGAAATCTTGGGACAGGCGACCGGTACGCTATATGACGACGCGGTCCAGACGCAATTATTTGAACCCCTTGGTATGGAAAGTGCGCAATTTGGCATGGCGGGTCTGACTGAAGCTGACAGTTGGGCGCGCCCTCATCGCGGCGATAAAGTGCGGATCCTTTCGGAATCCTACTGGCGCTTGCCCGCAGCTGCTGGCGTCAGCAGTAATATTGTGGATATGGCGCGCTGGCTCGGCGCACAGATGAACGAAAATGAAGATGTTTTGTCTGCCGAGATGCTAGCAGTTGCCCATGCTCCCATAGTGAGAACCGGCCGTGTCTATCGCGGCGATCTGGCCCGCGCACTGGTTGAACCATCTTACGGGCTGGGCTGGCGCAGCTTTACCTACAGAGGCCGGAAATTGGTGGGACATAGTGGCGCAGTCGATGGCTACCGCGCAACGATTATATTTGATCCCGCGGCTCGCACCGGCGTGGTTGCAATGTGGAATAGCGGTTGGGGAATGCCTTTTGGGATCCCCTTTGCTGCGCTTGATAGCTACTATGGCGAGCCAGCCGGCAACCAACCCGCAAACGATTGGCTCGACTTGTCCGATCGACCACTCCCCAAGCCCCTAGAGCCCTCTGAGCGTGACGCGCCTTGAGCCGCTCGTCTAGGGCCAGCGGCTACTCTTAACTCTGCCGGTCCACGGCCGTTTTTACCGAATAATCCAAAGTGGAAGGCAAATTTACTCGCATTATATATTTCGGGCCGAAGCACGGCCTTCAAACGTATCAGTTGATCCAATTTGTCATTCAGATTGTCGTGTCGCGCTTGAGCTAATGCGTTCGATGGTTAAGTGCATGACGAGACGGGGGAATTGATCAGCTAGGAAAAGTTTGATGAAGCCGCGTTTTCTGGAAATGATGTATAAAAAATTCGGATTTGTAATCATGGCATCCTTCGTCATTGCGGGATGTGCGTCTTCTGCGGCCTTTCCTGTAGAGACGGCCGATCAACCAGATATAAATCAATCCTATCCCTTGCGTGCTGGCGAAACGATCCAGGTCATCACTTATGGCGAGGAAACACTGACGGGAGAATTTAGTATAGGTGCCAATGGCGTTCTCTCCTTTCCGTTAGTCGGGGATATCAAGGCAGTTGGACTGACACCATCAGCTCTCGGCAAGAGTATCTCGGCTGCGCTTGCCGACGGCTATGTGCTCAATCCGCAAGTGAACGTTGAAGTCAAAAATTATAGGCCCGTTTATATATTGGGCGAAGTGAACAAACCGGGCGAGTACCCCTATATTCCTGATATGACGATATTGGCGGCGATCGCGAAAGCTGATGGTTTTACCTATCGAGCGCAGCAAAAACAGATATTTATCAAACGGTCGGATCAGCCGAGAGAAGTGAAAATCAGACTGGGCAGTAACACCCGTATTTATCCCGGTGACACCATTCGAATTACAGAGCGTTTCTTCTAGGGAGTGCGCGTTTCGATTGGTCGAAACCCAGTCTTATAATTGGTATCGACGCGGCGATTAATATAGCCTTCCGATCCATTCATCGACAATGTTTTTGCTGGAATCCCACCGACAGCGGCATCATCGGCGACGTCTTTGGTAACAACGGCATTGGCTCCAACCGCTGCTCGGTTGCCAATATGTATCTTGCCAATAACTTTACATCCTGCTGCCAGAAATACCTCATCACCCAATATCGGGGAGCCTTCTTTGGGCCCCCGGTTCATTTGCCCGAGCATGGCGCCGTGCGTGATGTTGCAATTAGCACCAATGATTGCGTTGCCGTTGACCATGATATTGCCAAAGCGATTGATAAAAAATCCGGGGCCGATTTTGGTGTATTCCGGGATGGCAATTCCATATTTGTAACGAAAACGCAGCAGCAACAGTTTAAAGAAAGGATATAGAGCGTACCGCATTATCGGTCGCTGTTTCATGCAACCGCCAAGACGCATGACCACAGAATATTTGAATCCCGGTGTAAAAAAATAGTGCCGCATGAAAGAGCGAGTGCGCTTGTTTCCGGCATAGCGATAAAGGTCTGATAATATGAGCGCCCAAGTATAACGGAGGCTCCGGCTATTGGTCGTTGGGCTGCCCGTCATTTCAATATTTTTTGTCAGTGCATTACTCAAAACTTACGTTCCCTCGTGGCAGTTTATTGCGTTGCAGCATTAAGGTTGGTGAAATCCAAGTCGGCGCAAATGCGAGTCGGAGCAACTGTCATTAGACCATATGGTATCTAATCGTGTTGAATACACACCCCGTCTCTCGCTCAATTAACATAGGGTGACAAGCCGGTTTCGGGGTGGCACATATTGCTCAGGAGAAATTCTCAGGGGAATATTTTCAACCCGTTTCAGTATAGCAGATCGTACCAAACATATTCCGAGTGGCATAATAGTAATATGATGGTGATGCTTTGTTGTTGCGGTGCAGCATGATTGAATCTTTATAGTTTCAAATATAATGGCGGCACTGCATTATTGAAATGATCGCGAAAGGGTTCTCGGATGACGACCAATCTACGCGCTCTTCAAAATGCGTCTTTTACAACCACAAAAATTGCCTCCCAGCCAAGCGCTCGAAAAAGCAAACGCCTGACCAAAGGATCATGGCGGATAGGGATTTATTCGGTCATGCTTTTGACCGATGCATTGGCTGTATTTATTGGTTTTCTGATCGCCAATGCGATTTTACTCGATCAGCCTTTGGCGTCGCCGGGACTCAAGCTTGGCATTTTGTCGATACCCATTTTCTTAGCTATTGCGTTGAACAATAAATCCTATGGTAGGAGGGCGCTTTATCAGAGTATGAGCGCAACCATCCGCAGTTTGGCATCGCTTTTTGCCACATTGACTTTGATCCTTTTTGTCCTCTTTGGGTTATCGATATTAAAGTCGCATCATCCTTCATTTGTTGCGTTCGGTTTTCTGCTTTCATCTGCCTTAATCGCCGGTGGCCGCTATGTCTGCCATATGTTCGCGAAACGGATGCTCGGCGCAAACCCGGTAAGTGAATTGGTTGTCATAGACGGCGTTCCACATGGTCCCATCAGGGACCAGCAGGTAATTCACGCCAAAGATATCGGTCTGCTCCCTGATGTTTCTGATCCTGTCATGCTCAATCGGTTGGGAAATTTGTTTCAGTCTATTGACCGCGTGATCGTGGCCTGCCCGGGTGAAAGGCATCATGATTGGGCTCTGGTCCTTAAAAGCACGGGTGTGGCCGGCGAAGTCCATCGCCATTACCGTACCGCTCCTGATGCTGAATATTGTGAGGCGCCGCTTCATCCGTCACAAGTCAAACCGCTAACGCGCGCGCAGTTATGGTTGAAACGCGGCATAGACTTAGTTTTAGTCTCGCTAGCCATCCTGTTTCTGGCTCCGCTCATGATCCTGACCGCAATAGCGATTAAATGGGAAAGCCCCGGGGCAGTGCTGTTCAAACAAAAGCGGCTTGGTCACGGTAACCGGTTATTTCATATCTATAAGTTTCGCAGCATGCGCGAGGAATTATGTGACCAGAATGGCGACAGATCGACGGATCGCGATGACGATCGCGTGACGCGCGTCGGCCGGTTCATTCGGGCGACCAGCATTGATGAGCTACCGCAGCTTTTCAATGTTCTCGTCGGGACAATGAGTCTGGTCGGGCCTCGCCCGCATGCGCTTGGCTCTAAAGCCGATAGCAAGCTTTTCTGGGAGATCGACCGGAATTATTGGCTGCGCCACGCGACTGTGCCGGGTTTGACCGGATTGGCGCAGGTGCGCGGCTTTCGGGGCGCGACAATGACGCAGGCCGATCTTGAAAACAGACTGGCTTCCGATCTGGAATATATCCAGCGCTGGTCCCTCGGCTTCGACCTCTTGATCCTCGCGCGGACCTTTGGCGTGCTTGTTCACCGCAATGGGTTTTGAACCAGCTCTTTACGGCATCATTTCGTGGTAGACCGATGAGGTCTGTGCCGCGATTTGATCCCAGTCAAATTTCCGACGAAATTCTGAGGCATCAACCCGGTATGAATGAGTGGGGCGAACCAACGCCTTAGCCAGCGCACTTTGATCACCGACGGGAAAATAATGGCTTTCGGGCAGGCCGATATCAAGATTGGGCTGAATATCGCTGAGCAACATCGGCGTGAAGCAGGAGCCAGCTTCCAGTGCCGCGATTGGCAGGCCTTCGTGATAAGATGGCATCACAAACAGATCGGCATTTTCATAAAGTTCGCGGAGCGTTCCGCGATCCTGCAATCCAGTAAAAACAACATTTTTGCCCTCATATTTCAGCAGTGATTTGGAATAGTCGCTGGCATGATCAGCACCGCCGACAATCACAAGCTTCCGACCATCAAGAATCTGCGTATGTGCCTTGATAAGATCATGTAGCCCTTTTTCCGGCACCAACCGCGCGACTGCCATAACATATTTGCGCGGCTCCAACGAGAAACGAGACAAGGCATCGCCCGGCGCGAGGGGGAGTTCCGGAGCCCCATTGGGAATGTAGGAAATCCGGCTGCTTGCTTTGGGAAACGACCTTTGCAATCGCTTCGTAAGGGACGGTGATACGGCGATCACGTGATTGGCAAATCTGATCCCGAACCTCTCTCCCACTCTCAGCACGAAACGCGGAAAAGGGCCCCATTTGGCGCGATTGTAGTCTTCGCCATGGTGGGTGACGACCACTTTCAGGCCCATTAGGCGTGCCAACGGCGTCAGTAGAGCGGGGCCTATCGCATGGATGTGGATAACGTCCATGCCGTCTCTCCGGGCCGCCAATATTGCGTTTAAGGTCGCGGTTATCGCTTCCCGCCAAACCGAGGCGGGGGACGGCACGCTTACTACCGAAACGCCGCGGAAATCATATTCGGGTTTTTTGACATAAGGCGCGCGAGCGAAAACGGTTATGTTCAACTTGGGATCAATGCCTTTGACGCGCGGCAACATTTCTTCGCAATGCGTCTCGACCCCGCCCATGACATCGGGAATGCCGCGCAGACCCGTGACGGCCACTTTCATGAGAACAATCCTTCGGCTAGAGACTGCGCTTCTTCCAGCGTTTCTGCGGTCCGCATGAACGGGACATCTGAAGTCCAAGCCTGAATGAAATTTTGCAGTTTGCCGTAGCTGTTATCGAGGGTCACATGCGGTATCGCGAGTAAAGTCGAAAGGATATGCCCGTGCAAGCGGTCAGTCACAACTACGCGGCCAGAAGACAAAAGACCGATGCCGCGTTTCAGACGTGTTTGGGCCAGACGATCATATTTCATGGCCCGGGCGGTGTCTGGGCTCTGGCCAAAATCCATGAGCTTTGAAGCCGCCGAAGCCATTTTCATCTGCAACCTGTCTTCCGTCAGCCAATCGCCAATTTTGACTGAGTGGCCCGGATGACTGGCTTTGCCCATGATCGACCGTTCAAAATCAGTACGCATAAGATAGTAGAAATCCTGCACGGGCATCTGCCTCTCCAGCGGTTCCATATAGAAAGCCATATCCGGGCATAAAAACACTTCACATTGAAAATGGCAGCGCGCAAATTCCAATGATCGTTGGTCCCTTACAAAGAGAGTGAAATTGCCATGTTTCTCGATAGCGCGTGCGGTTTCATCGACCGCGTCATAATTATCGAAGTATATAGATTGCGGCAGTTGTATGATCCGCTGATCTGGAAAGCGTGACAATAGCTCTATTCGAAAATCCTGATGCGATTTCCAAATCGTTCCAAAATTCCCGCCACCATGGAGGAAGATGGTTCCCTGACCGATGGCCTGTTCCATCTGGTTGGAAACATGAGTTTTCAAATTGCTGACATAAGCGGGCCTCTGCGCATGATCATCAAAAAAGCTGGTTTCGCCAAGCCAGATCGCAGAGTCACCGACATTCGAATGGTCGGGAAAATCAAGCAATGCAAAAGGCAGTTCATCTATAAGCGGTTTGATCCGGTCCGATATTTCCTGACGCAGATGCTTGAAGCTAAGAGCGGCGTCACCGGATGGGACATTGTTCGAAATAGTGAGAAGGTCAGGCATGGGGAGAAAGCTCCTTTGGGGGGAAGATATTTGTGATCAAACGACGATAGGTTGGAGAAATGGCGAGAAGCACAGCGGCGTAAAATAGCGCGGCTCCGCTTATGGCTGCGAGCAGCTCTTTCCATGACAGTGGTTGATCGTCGGCGAATATTTGCAAGACAACCCAAAGGAGCAAGCCCATCGCTGTCGATACGAAAAATGGGGCTTTGATAGCGTCGAAAGTGGCTAGGCTTCCGATACCGGATGCTTCTTTCAGGAAATACATCTGCAGTGGCAGTGTCAGATAGGACCGAACAACATAGGCGATGGCCACGGCCGTCAACCCATAGGGCAGGGCCATGATGGTTAGTATCAAGGTCGAGGCCAGTTGGACGAGGGCCAAAGTCCGCTGTCGGTGCGTATTGCCCACGGCAGAGAGGATGGGGGAGGCAAAAAAGTTGAGCGTGTAGGGTATCGCCATGAATGCGAAGACTTGTGCAAGATCGCCGGCCGCTTGCCACTTGCTTCCGAAAACGAGCGGGACGAGATCTGGCGCGATAATGCCGAAGCCGACCAAAGCTGGGAAAGACAATGCAGAGCAGATGCCCAGCATCGCCTTGTAAGCTTGCTTCATCGCTGCGGGATTGTCCTGCAACCGGGAATAAATTTGCAGGCCGACGGCTGAAAAAGGCTGTATTGCAGCGTTGGCAAACATTTCGGTCGAGCGCCATGCCACACGATAAATGCCGACGGCGGCTGCGCCCAGGCTGGCCCCAATCAGCAAATCCTGTATTCGCACGAGCATGAGAAAAATCAGTTGGGCAACCGTCAAATTGCTGGAGAAGGCGAAATTCTGTTTGGCCTGCGACCAGTCAAATTGAAGGCCCGGTGTCCAGCGATAGGAAGCCCAAGCGAGAATGGTACTCACGGTTTCGGCTACGCATCGCTGGACCACAAGCGCCCAAATGCCCCAGCCCGACAAGGCGGCTGCAACCGCTGCACTGCCACCAATGATGCCAGCCAGGATAGAGCGTAAGGCGACCGTCTTATGCCCAAATTCACGGAGGCGCAGTGCGAAATGGGATGCGCCCAGTGCGTTGATGGGAAGCGCCAGTGACAATATTCGTAGCGGCGATGTCAGGCCTGGTTGGTTCAATAGGTCGGCGAGAAGCGGCGCGCAAATCCAGATGAGGCCGACATAGGCAAAGGCTATCCCCATGTTGGTCCAGAAAATCGTATTGATCTGCAGATTGTCGATCTTCTTGCTTCGCGCGATTAGCTGCACTAGGCCGCCTGTTGCGATGATCCGGCCGACTTCAGAAAAGACATAGACCATTGCGAAGATACCGATCTCTTCCTTGGTCAGCAGCCGAGCCAATATGATGAATATGGCTAGGGAAAAAACCTGATCGCTAAGGGCTTTGGTGACTGTCCAGCCCAGTGAGCTTTTGGTTTTCTGGCGCAAGGAATCGTCGAACAGCGCCGAAGCACTGTCGGAAAAATCAGCACTTTTTTCCGTCATATGCTGGTCACTCATTTGCTAAAATTGAAACGGTGGCGACCCAATATCTGATAATTGGCTCGTTCGCGGTTGCGCGATATGAATCGCTTGAGCCTTAACCTCTGGGGAATTTGATATTGGTCAAAACGCGACGTTCCAATTGCGCTGGGCACAGAACGTTCCAGCACCGGAAACGGAAAGACCGCAAGATTTGCAATTCCGTGTATCCATGACCGGTCCATCTGATCATCAATTGGGCGAACGACCTCTCGGGTATGCGCCATAAAGCGCTGGGCACCATTTTTGGTGATCACATAGGCCTGCGTTCCGAAACAGAAACCGGAAATCTCAATCAGCCGTGTGGTCCGACAGATAAAGTCTGTTTCCAATACCCGCGCGGGGGCTGGTTTCTTGTAATAAAGCCTGATGTAATCGCGACCTGCCTCCGCGTGATCTTGCGTGATGAGCGGTTTGATGAAACTCCAATCGACCATGATATCATCTTCGAGGATGAGATATTGGTCTGCATCATCTTCGGTCAATTTTTTCCAAAGCGCATAGTGGCTGGAATAACAGCCCAGCTCGCCAGCGGTAAGCGGGCGGCCTTTGGCGATGATCGCCTTGTCTTCATCATAATGCAGATCGGGATGCAGTCTTTCATGCGCATCAAAAAAATCCCAGCCCATCGATTTTGGTATCGCGCCCTGGATGAATATGTGCCTCCGCTCAGCGGCATTACGCATGCTAATGACGAAAATCTTGGTTCGGACTGAGCCACGCGCCATTACAGTTTCCTTGTCCGGCATCGATTGATGCGGATTGAAAAGTTGTTCGGGTTCGGTCGTTCAAATCCCCGGACCGACTGAATTTTACTGCATTGCACAACGAAGGAGCTGGGTTCTATAAATGCCTATAACGCCCGGTTGACAAGGCTAAATTTCCATTCGTCGATGTCAGGCAACAAGTTATCTTCGGCACTGCAAAAAACGAGATAGAATGATTGATATAAGATTCTCTGTTGTCATTCCGGTCCATAACAAGGCCAGACATGTCGCCGCCAGCATTGCTAGCGCGCTACAACAGACCTGGCAGCCGAGTGAGATCATCGTCATTGATGACGCGTCTACTGATGAAAGTGCAGAGATCCTCTCAAAAATGTCGGACCCGCGCATTCGTTTGTTGTTTCGAGACACACCAGGACCGGGTGGATATGCCGCGCGCAATCTTGGTATCGCTGAAGCCAATGGCAACTGGATCGCGTTTCTGGATGCAGATGATATCTGGCACCCCTCCCATCTGGCAGACATAGCTGCAGCAATCGAGTCTGCACCGGAATCGGGATGCGTCGCGACGCGTTATGACCATGTATTTGCAACCCATCTTAAGCCGTCGAAAATGATAGCGGAGCTTGCTGATATTGCCGGACGCAGCGCAGGCTTTCGGGAAAGTCTTGATATCTGGGTGCGTGCAGGTGAGTGCCCGATCTGGACGAGTGCAGCTGCGTTTCGCCGTGACCTGCTCAATCGGGCGGGGCCGTTTCCGGCTGGAAAGGCGGTGCGCGGGGGCGACAAGGATATGTGGCTGCGCGCGTTGTCGCATGCACCTTTTGCCTATGTGCCAAAAATCAGCGCAGAATTTCACCGTGACACGGATAACAAAGTCAGCAAGACCACTAACCCCGACAGCATTCCCATATTGGTTGATACCGCCAGAGCCATGATGGCGACAGCAAGGGCGGAAGAGAGAGCATTGCTGCGCAAGCTCATCAACCAGCAAATTGGTCTTTATGCCCGGTTCTCGTTCAAGGGTGACGAAATTTCATCGCAATTTTCCCGGAACCTTTGCTTGCCGGAAGGGGCGGGTTTGTTCCTGATGATTGAAGCGGCGCGGTTGATACCGCCGGCGCTCCGTCACAGAATCTATCGGGCGGTGAAGGGCGCATAACGGCAATAAGGGGGATTCGATTACGTAAACGCAGGGGGCTGTTTGTTTAGGAGCTGACGGCCATGAATAAAATGTCGGACACACCGCTTCCGCTCGACCGATTTGTTGTCGAAGAAGGTAACGAGCTCATTGATTTGCGAGCCATTGGCCGCGCTTTTCGCAAACATATAATTCCGGTCGCCCTTGTGTCGGCATTGGCGATTATCGTAACAGCCATTGTCTATCTCATGGCCACGCCGAGCTATCTGGCAACCGCGACGATGATGGTCGAGCGGCAGGCGCAGGAAGTTGTTCCGGTAGATAGCGATACGCCCGCTCTGACAACGGATTCACCCACGGTAGATACCACTGTCGAGATATTACAATCCCCGTTTATTGCAGGCCGCGTGGTGGATGCGCTCAAACTCGTCGAGGAGCCTGAATTTAATCCGGCGCTTTTGAGAACAGATCCCCAATTGCCTAAGTCGTCCAAGCAAGATCAGGTCGCGCGTGACCGTGCCATTCGGATATTAGGTGGCGCGCTAACCGTACAGCGAGAAGGTGTCTCCTACGCCATCGCCGTTCGATACGCGTCCCAGAATCCAAAACTGGCTGCAAATATAGCCAATGCGGCGATTGACGAGTATTTGTTGACCCGCGTCGAGGGCGAGCAAGGGGCTACCCAACGCAATACTGATTTGCTGGAGACGCGGCTGGAGGAATTGCGCGCGGAAGTATTGGCCGCGGAGGAGCAAGTGGCTGGCTATCGTTCTGACGAAGGATTGTTTGCCGCGACCGATGTCAGTTCTATCACCCAGCAGGAATTATCGGTGCTCAACACGCAGCTTGCTGAGGCGCGTGCGGCTGAGGCAGCAGCCAATTCCCGTTTGTCCACGGCACGGTCCCAAATGTCACAAGGCCTGTCTGGCGAGAGTTTGGGTGCAGCGCTTGAATCCCAAGTGGTTGGGGCCTTGCGGGCTCAGCGTGCGGTGGCCAGTGCGGAAGTCGCAAATCTGACAACACGCTATGGACCGCGCCATCCCAGCTTGATCAAGGCGCAGAGCCAGCTTGCCGATGTAGATATTCAAATTAGTGCTGAGGTAGGCCGGATCGTTGCCAGTCTGAAAACCGAAGCCAGCGCCGCTCGCGGGCGAACATCGTCTATCGCTTCGTCTATTGCTGGACTGCAAAATCGGCTTGCTGTGGATAGCGATGCCTCTGTCCGACTCAGTGAGTTGGACCGCAATGCCGCCTCTGCGCGAGAATTATATCAGGGTTTTTTGGATCGCTATAAAGAATCAGTGGCGCGTCAAGGTACGGAAACCAGCGGGGCAAAAGAAGTGTCACGCGCCGCTATTCCAGTAGTTCCGATTTCGCCTAATCCGTTATTGTTCGTGGCCATTGCTTTGGTTGCAGCGGGCGCATCCTCATCTGCTGTTGTTGCTGGCCGGGAGTTTCTAGAAAACGGCCTGAGAACCGCTGAAGCTGTTGAGCGGCGGTTGAAGGTAAATGCCTTGGGGTCCATTCCGGAAATCGGTTCGCTGCCGGAGGTCAGGAAGTCTGATGATCGGAATCCGTGGCCGCCGCAGTTTCTGATCGATCATCCCAAATCTGCTTTTGCCGAAGCTTTTCGCGCTCTCAAGACTACAATAGCCATGGCTCCGGGACGGCATCAGACGAAGATTATCTCGGTCACGTCGGCACTTCCCGGAGAAGGCAAGACGAGCTCTGCGATCTGCCTCGCTAACGCCGCTGCGCGGTCGGGTATCCGCACGCTGTTGGTGGATTGCGATTCCCGCAGACAGGCATCATCCCGTTCCTTGGCCAAATCGATAACTTGCGGCCTGACGGATGTTTTGAACGGGGAATCCACACTCAGTCAGGCTATCGTCCATGATGAGGATAGCGGAGTCTATTTTTTAGGTCAGAAGCCGGATGAAGACACCCCTTTTGACCTGATGGGTTCGGAGATAATGTCGGACTTGCTGAAGCAATTGCGCGGTCAATTTCAATTTGTCGTGCTGGATACTGCGCCAGTTCTGCCTGTGGCAGAATCCCGCATGTTGGCAGCGCTTGCCGATATCGTGGTCTTTCTAGTGCAGTGGAAGAAAACTCCCGCCAAGGCTGCGGAAATCGCGCTGAATCAACTGGATGATGTCGGAGCCAATGTCGCTGGGGTGGTTTTAAGCCGGGTTGATGTAATCGAACAGGCGCGCACGGGCTTTGGTGACGCTGGCCTCTATTTCAAACGCTATAAGGAATATTACACCTAGGGCTGGTCCGAGGATGTCTAGTTTTGGCGGTATTTTTCTTGCAGATCCAAAGGGATAGATAATGGACGGAACCGACTTGGGAGGAGCGCCATCCTTGCCTGTTTCGATATTGGCACTGGCTGCTCTGTTGCTCGCCATTCCAATGATATTGGCGCTGAAAAAAGTGCACGGTTATCCGGCGCGATTTGTAATTTTTGCAATTTGGTTGCGTTACATCATGAGCGTTTTTCATGAGATCACATTCTCGCCGGCCATTGCGGGACTGAGTTGGAATGCCATCGGCTCTGTAGCGATTGCCGGCACGGGCCTGTTGCTGATGACGCCGCGTCATTTTCTTCTCAAGCCATTATTGCCTGTCTATGCGTTGATCCTGCTCTTACTGATCAGTGCTGCCGCCAATGAGGGCATATTCACCGCGCTGAATGCCGCCGTGAAACATATCTATTTCATAGTGCTGATGGTTGCTGTCTATCGTGCATTGCTGGAAAATGGCGGCGCACGGTTTTTCACGCCGCTGCTCTTGGCCTTCGCGCCGTTGGTTGTTTTTCAGTTGCTGTCAATCGGTCTGGGCGCCGTGAAAGCATCGGAGTTTGATGGATCCAGTAGTTATATTGGCGGTTATAATCACGAAGCCACCTTCTCGATTGCGATGGCGACTTTCTTTGTGACCCTTTGCTTTGCGATCACGCTCGGGCGTGTGCTGAAAGGCCTTTTAGCGATCATTGTGCTTGGCGGGATTGTGCTGGCCAATTATCGCACGACCATGCTGGCGATTTTGCCGGTAGCAGCGATACAATTCGTGAGTAGTGCCATGTTTTCCTTCGTCCGGGCACAGCGCGTCCTATTGGCGGTCATCATATCACTGGTAACATTGGCCGGAGTTTTCGTGCTGGCCGGTTTCTCGGCCGAGCGATTTAATGACCTCGTGGTATTTTTCGGCGACCCCGGCCAATATATTAAACCGCAAGCCGAATTCTCTTTTGATGAACGCCGATTATTGTCCGGCCGGCTCTATATCTGGTCGGGCTATATTTACGCATGGCTCGACGGGTCCGCGCTTAATCATCTGATCGGTTTCGGCCCCGATAGCTGGGAGGAGATATTCAAAGTATATCCCCATAATACGATTATTGCCTATCTGTACGAATTGGGTTGGGCGGGCGTTTTCTTGTTGCTGCTTTTCTGGATCACGATGATGAAATTAGCGTTCCGCGCGCCACCTGGCGATCGTGCAACACTTGTGGTCGCGCATTTGTCATTCCTTTTCATGAACTTGGCGACCATGGCTCTGTGGCAAATAGAGGGCGTAATTTTTTATGCCATTATCTGTGGTTTTTCGCTATTCAGGAAAGTGGAAACAGGGGCCAAAAAAAGCCAATGGAAAGCTCAGCTGTACCCTGTCTGACTTTTTCGTTCCATTTTTTGGGACAGGGGAGGCTAGTTTGGACAAGAAGGGCGGGAATAGCGCTGGGTCTGACCGACCCAATATAACTGGCGATACGGTCAGCGCCCGCGTGTTTGCGGACCCGGAACGGGCACCAGATCATGGTGATCCCGAACAACTGGACCGCCTTGGTACACCCAAACCATCATCTGCGTCTGAAAAAGCGGAGCAGTTGCCGTACAAGATGCGGATCATTGTTGTTGCTGGACTATTCGTTTGGACGATTATCGCAATAATGGCGCTACTTTTTTTCTTCTGAGCATTGGTTCCTTCCCATCAGCCCGAAATCTGTGCGTTATAACGCCGAAGCATTTTTCTGCGGCGTGTTATTTGGTATCTAAAACTCTCACTGGTTCTCCGGGGTTGATGTTTTTTGCGGCCAAAAATTCTTTTCATCATAAACAGTTTGACCGGCGGGGGAGCGGAACGGGTGATGGCAGCCTTGCTCCGTCACTCCGGTCCTTATCGCGATAAATATGACATATCGTTGGCCTTGCTCGACGATGAAGCGGCAGCCTATGATGTGCCCGATTGGATTACCGTTCACCAACTCCATTGCGGCGGCGGCCTGTTTCAATCGATCCGGCAATTGCGTGCACTGGAACGGTCACTCCGTCCCGCTGCGACACTCAGTTTCCTGACCCGTGCTAATGTCGCAAATTGGGCAAGTAGAGCGAGCAAAGGCAAACCGTGGATCGTCAGCGAACGGGTTAACACCAGCGCGCATCTTGGTAGCGGATTATCCGGGCGGCTCAGTCGCATACTCGTGAAACTGTCCTATCGTCATGCGACGCATATCATCGCGGTATCGCAAGGCGTAGCTGATGATTTGTCAGAAACCTTCGCCGTGCCGGATGACATTATCAGCGTCATTGCCAACCCCGTAGATACTGCGCGTATTGCCGGGCAAGCATTGGAAAAATACCCGGCTCATCCGGACGAGCCCTACATTATCGGTATGGGCCGTCTGGTAGAGAACAAGAATTTTGCTCTGCTAATTGATGCTTTTGCCACCGCATCGATTCCCGGAAAGCTGATCATTATTGGCGATGGGCCGCTTCGTCCGGTCCTCGAACAACAAATTGCAGATCATGGTCTGGAGGAGCTGATCATATTGACCGGCTTTATCCAGAATCCCTTTCCGTTATTGGCGGGCGCGCAGTTTTTTGTGCTGCCGTCCAATGCGGAAGGTTTTCCCAACGGTTTGGTCGAGGCGATGAGTACCGGAACGGCGGTGATTTCTACCAATTGTAAATCTGGACCTGCCGAGATTTTAGCTGACAATAGCGCTCTTAGAATTGACGAGATGACGCTGTGTGACTTTGGTGTCTTGGTGCCTTGTAACAATGTCGAGGCAATGGCTGATAGTTTGCATCATTTTCAGGACGATGAGACTCGCAAACGCTTTGGCCGGCTCGCTTTGACCCGCACCAAAGACTATACACCGGAAAAGGCGGCACAGCGTTACTGGCATGTGATAGAGAATAGCTTAAGCGCCGCATAGCTTGGGACTATCAGGCAGTTGTTCAACCTTGGGGCTATGCAAGGAATTGAAGCGGATATGCGTCAACCTGGCCTCGAAACCGCCGTTCGAAAGCGAACTGTCAGCTCTCTATATTTTAAGCCCAGTCAGGCGCTTATTTTGCCGTTACTCGTCGCTTCTATGTTCCCCAGCTCCGTCAATGCGCAGCAGTCCGATGTGCTTGAGGATTTTCGTGGGGAAAGCCTGCAGTTCAAGCGCCACGATAATCTTGCCGTGCGGGATCGCCCACAACCGGAATATGATCCGGTGCCCTATCGTATTGATGGCGTGGAGATAATGCCCAGCATCAGCATTGACACGCTCTATGACAGCAACATTTTTGCGGTTCGTGATGCGAGCGACGATCTGATCGTTCGAATCAGGCCCAAGATCACGGCCGCAACCCAGCTGGGCAGCTTCAATATCGCCACTGCTGCAGAGGTTGATCGCCGCCAATATCTGAGCACTGGTAGCCAGAGTACGACGGATTATACTCTCGGACTGCGCGGACGATGGGATGCCGGCCGGGACAGTCAGATTTACGCTGGAACCCGCAACGGCCAAACCACTGAAGACCGAACCGATCCCGCCTCTCCGCTTAACCTGCAAAAGCCTGTGCAATATCGCTATGCTTCGGGTTTTCTAGGGGCTGGGCAGAGTTTTAATCGATTGCGGATTGCAGGGCGTATCGGGGTTGAAATGCGCAATTATGAGGATGGTCGCGACGGTCTGGATATTCTCGTGGATCAGGATTTTCGCAACCGGACCATATTTACATCAGATCTCGCCGCAGAATTTGCGATCAGCCCGGATACCTCGATTTTTATCAACGGAAAAGTCAACCGACGAGACTATGTTAAGCAGCCCTTGCTGGAGCCATCACGCGATTCAAAAGGCTATGAGATTACCGCCGGGACCAGCTTTCAATTGAGCAAGCTCATCCGCTCTGAAATTGGCATCGGTTATTTTCGGCAAAATTTTGAAGACGCTGGGTTTGAGGATGTCGACGGCTTTGCAGCTCGGGCAAAGCTCGAATATTTCATTACGCCGCTGGTAACGCTTACGGCGCGCGGCAATCGCGGGGTGGAGGAATCTTCAACGCTGGGTTCGGGCGCTTATGTCGCGACATCTTTCTCGCTGACGGCGGATTATGAATTGTTACGCAATCTGATCGTAAGCGCGAGCGCCGGATATGAACGCGATCGATTTCAGGATATCGACCGGCGCTATAATATCACCAGCGCGACAATGCGCGCGGAATGGCGCCTCGCGCCGCGTTATGCGCTTCACGCCCAATATGATTTTCGTGAGCAGGATGCTTCGGGCACGTTTCCGGGGCGTGAGTTTTCCCGGCACCGTTTCCTGGCGGGCATCACCATAGCAGGAATGTGAAATGATGGACCATTTAGACCGCCGCGCTTTTGTGTCGACCGTTGCCTTGGTGTCTGTGATCGGATGTTCCCGTTCGGCCAAGGCAGCTACCATAGATGGTAGAACCTTTGCTGGAGACGGTTCAGGGGAAGGCCTAAGAGCACAGTCTGGTTTGACCATCAAAAACTCTCGTTTCCTCAATCTAGGTAATGGCGCCATCCGGGTGAATGTTGCGACGGATGGATTGATTGTGGAGCAGGTAGAAGGACGCGACCTTTATCGCTTTCTTGAAAATACCGCGTCTGACCGGTCCAAGCCCGCTTCGTTAACAAATTTCAGGCTGCGTCAAATTACCGGAGAAGATATACACAGAGCAATGACTCGTATCCGCTATGGATCACGGGACGGAGTCATTGAAGACGTCATCGCGCGCGCGAGCGCAGAAACGGAACGCTACTGTACGGGCTTTGTGCTTGATGATGAGGCGCAATCCATCATCTATCGGAGGTGTGAAGCACACGGCTTTGCCGAGCGTGACAGGTCCAGCGGCGACTATTGGAACGGGGACGGTTTTTCCGACGAACGTGGCAACAAGGCGATTGAATATTTGAGCTGTACCGCCACCGGCAGCACCGACGGAGGCTTTGATCTGAAATCAAGTGATGTTCTGCTGTCCGATTGCACGGCAAAGGACAATAAGCGTAATTTCCGTCTGTGGGGCAGCGGAAAGGCCGAAAATTGCAGGAGTGAAGATCCGCGATCTCGTGGCGGTTCTGGTCGGTCCGCGCATTTCTCATTCCATGGCGGATCTGCAAAATTTGTGATCGACCGCCCGGTGGTTCGCGCGTCAGCTGACAACGATTCTCCGGTCTTCCTTTTCGACAATGATGCGCCAGCCAATATAGAAATCCGCAACGCTGATATTGATGCCCCAGGTGCGCCACTTATTTTGGCAGAAAACAGCATGCCCAACATAAAATGGGTACCTCCGAGAGAGGATCAGCTTATCCGAACCATGGATGAAAATTGAAGGAGGGAGAGCCTTATAGAGGGTGAGCTTCTCCATTCCAGCGTTTGAAGTCACCGCTTTCCTCGATGGTCCAGGCTTGAGCGACCGCCCGCACGCCCTTGGCGCTTTCTTCCGGTGTGATTTCTGCCCCTGGGCCACCCATATCGGTTTGCACATATCCGGGATGGACGAGGCCTATCACGATGCCCTGATCTTTCAGATCGATGGCTACTGATCGCATCATGCGATTGAGACCTGCTTTGGCGGCGCCATATGCGTAAAACCCGCCATATGGCCACCATGATGCTGCAAGCTGGCTTGAGAAATTCATGACTTTTGAACCGGCTTCCATTTTGGGAAGCAACGCTTGCATGACCCGGAGCGGTGCCATCAAAAGAATATTCAAGACATCATTCCAAGCGGTCCAATCGGATTGTTCCAGTTCAGGGGCAATAGGGCCAACAATCCCAGCCACATTATACAGAATATCTACACGGTCTTTGACATGAGAGGCCGCTTCCGTGACTGAGGCATCTAGCCCTACGTCCATTGCGACGGGAATTACCAAGTCTTGATATTGTGCGACAATGGCGTTGAGGGAGTCCGACCCTTGGGGATCGCGCAAGAACGCATAAACTTTGTCTCCTTGTTCAGCATGTTGCCGAGCCAATTCCAACCCAATGCCCCGACCCGCGCCAGTAATTGCAACTACAGCCATATCGTTCTGCTCCTGTGTTTTTCAAAGCTTTGACTAACCTGTGGATGCCAGCGAAAATACTGATGAATATGTCAGTGCGGACTCTAAGCCTTCAAACACTTGCCATCGCCCAAAATGCTAGTGGATTTGCCTAACAGAAATGGGGAAGATGTAGGCTAAATAATTAGGGATATGGATTGCTATGGATCGTCTAGCTATCGCAGCCGACAAGCTGGAATGCACGGAACTGGTAACGCGTCTGGCGCGGGGAATCGACCGTTGTGATCCGGTGCTGCTAGCAGATGTGTTTCATCCCGATGCCACCGACGATCACGGTATTTTTGTCGGTTCTGCCAGAGATTTTATCGCGTGGGTGATCCCGTTGCTCAAAACGATGAAGCGAACGCAGCACGTCATAGGACAAACTTTGATCGAAATTGATGGCGACCATGCGGCGGGTGAAAGCTATTTTGTCGCGCACCACGCCTTAGAGGGACCGGACGGCGATATCTTCTTGATCGCGGCGGGGCGTTATCTCGATCGCTTTGAACGGCGTGACAGCGAATGGAAGATTTCGCATCGCCACGCGGTGTACGATTGGAACAGCACCACAGCCTTAACCGACAATTTTGATCGTGACGGAACGGGGCCGCAGGTTTTTGGCCAGCGTAGCGAACGCGATCCATCTTACGCTCATTTAATCGGTCGAGGCAAACGAGTGCAATCATGACGGTCCTGACCTTTACGTCAGTCAACATTTGATCGATCGTCCTGTAATAAGGTTCGCAAGGTAATATTATTGGAAGGGAATGCACGAAATGGCAGATCATGATCCCCGCGAAATCAATCGGCAACTAGCCGATGTATCCAAACAACCCGAGCCCGAACTGCGCGGCAACCCGATCACGCCTGATCGATATTATTCCAAAGAGTTTATGGATAAGGAATGGGACAAGATATGGACCCGGACTTGGCAAATAGCCGGTTTGTCACGTGAACTGACGAACAAAGGCGACTATATTACCACAACATTAGGCCCGGAACGGATACTCTGCACCAAAGGCGAAGATGACAAAGTTCGCGCTTTTTACAACGTCTGCCAACACCGCGGCATGCAGCTTATGGAAGAACCGTCCGGCAATACGCGCCGGTTGACTTGTCCCTATCATGGATGGGCCTATGACTTGGCAGGTACATTGAAATTCGTGCCGGATGAAGCCGATTTTCCGCAAGGAAGCCCATGCGGTAAGCTAAATCTGGTGGAAATACCTTGCGAGGAATGGGCGGGTTTTGTCTGGTATAATCTGGACGAAAACTGCGAGTCCTTAAGATCATTCATGGGACCGATTGCCGATCAGATAGATTCCTATCCGATGGAGGAAATGACCCGTACCCACTGGGTGACGATCGAAGGCGACTTTAATTGGAAGCTGGTGCAGGACAATTTCAGCGAATCCTATCATGTTCCCTTTGTCCATCCCGGTTCGAAATTCGTGATCGAGTATAGCCACCAATATTGCCAGTTCGACCACTATCCCCAAGGCCATTGTCGAATGTTCATGCCCGGCGCCGGACCAGCGCGAGCAGTGAAAGGCGGAGAGCAACAAACGCTGGAGATGATGAGCGAGGAGATCAAACGGTGGGATCTTAATCCCGACGATTATCGCGGTGGGAAAATACGCAACCTACGCGAGGATCTCCAACGGCAAAAACGTAAAATTGGCGAAGAGAAAGGATATGATTTCTCAACCTATCATGACGACCAACTGACCGACAATTGGCATTATACGATTTTTCCCAATCTGTCTTTCAGCCTCAAGCCGGATGGCAATATCTGGCTGCGGGCCCGACCGCACGAAACCGACCCGGAAAAATGCTATTTTGATATGTGGTTCATGACGCTCTTTCCAAAAGGCGCGAAAGAATATTATTCCTTGATAATGCAGGAATTTGTCTCGGTTGATACGCCTGCCGAACATGTGCAGGGAAAAGCTGGAGAAGTTTCTGCAGGCCCCGCAATTGACGAAGATTTAGCTATTTGGCCATTGCAGCAGCGCGGATTGCATTCGCGTGGCTACAAGCGGGATTATCTTTCCGGGCAAGAAAGCCGGATGCGTTATTTTCATGAGACATTGGAAGACTGGCTCGAGCGTTAAAACTCGGCATTGACCACTGCAAATTCCGAACCCGCTAGTTACCGTCCCTGCTACCGTCCATAAACAGGGTCGGCAGGATATCGGCCTGCTTTAGTTAGGGCGGAGAGCGCCGGATGTTCTGTATCATGGCTGGCCGCCGCATTTTGGCTCCAGCTCATTATCGGCTGCCGGTGCATGATCTTCCATTGGTTACTTCGTTTTTCAAAACGGTCGAGATAACGACCCAGGTAGGTCATCTCTTGGTCGTCCGCATTCTGAACTGCTGAATAGTGAAAGGCGATCAAATATGTTTCAACATCCGCTTTGTGGCCATCGGGCGCGAAATCCATCAGCACGTTACTCACGAGATGATGAGTCCCGGAAAAGCCCCTAATGGCCTCCGCAAGCGTTTCGCAAAACGGCTGTGCAGGTACCGCCTTTTTCCCATAGGCCGTAGTCGCTTCTGGCCAGTAGCAATGCTTTAGCGACGCTTCATCGGCACGATCTACGCCGCGGCAATGAAGGTGGATAATATCTTCAATTGCGGCTCGGTCAGCCAATCTGTTTGGGCTTGGCACTTGCCCGATTTGATGGGACATCACCCTTCTCCTGTTCGTTCCACAAAAGCTAATCAAAGCGCCAATTTACAAGATAGATTGCCGACTTACCATAAGCGTTAGTAGCAGTTTTTGGGTTAGGATGATTAGCAGTTATGGAACCACAAAATGCAATAGATATCGCGCTCGACAAACTGGCCATTATGGAATTACCGGGTCTTTACATGCGCGGGCTCGATCGTTTGGACAGAGACCTGCTGCGCGCGCAATTCTGGGACGATGCCCATTTGGATTATGGCATCTATGTAGGCGGGGCGGACGGGTTTGCAGATTTTTGTATGGATGCGCTTTCCGGGCATCTTGCTAACCATCATATGATCGGACAGAATAACCTTGATGTCCAGGGCGATGAAGCTTTTGGAGAAGTCTATTTCTACGCCTTCCACAGAATTATCACTGAGAACGGCGAGCCGCGAGACGTTCTGATTAACGGGCGTTACCTCGATCGCTATGAGAAACGGGACGGTATCTGGAAATTCGCTTACCGCAGCGAAGTGGTTGACTGGTCCCGTGATGACCCGGCCGCGGACCAGTTTCTGGAAGGGTCTGGCAATATTCTGGGGAGGCGCAAACCTGATGATCCACTCTACGACCGCGAGGCTATGCGCCGACCAAAGGGCCGTTCATGACAAACAAGCTGACACAAGCGTCTGATCCGTCTCTGGCTCCCGGTGAAGCGCGTTGTCCGGGGGCGTCGCTGCAGGATATTTACGATGCGGACGGAGACGCTGTTCCTGCTGCAATGCGGGCCGAACAATATAAATTTCTGGGTGACGAGGACCTGTCATTTGACCGTTATTTCAACCCGGATTTTGAACAAGCAGAGCGGATCAAATTATGGAACCGCACATGGCAATGGGCGTGCCGAGAGGAACATATTCCGGCCAAAGGCGATCGCTATGTCTATGATGTGGGGCCCTATTCGATATTGGTAGTTCGCGGAGAGGATGATGCCATCCACGCGTTTGCCAATTCCTGTCCTCACCGCGGGATGCAATTTGCCACCACTGGCAGCACCGGGGTGAAACGGTCCACTATTCGCTGCCCATTTCACGGGATGACGTTCAATCTGGATGGGTCTTTGAATGAAATTCCCTGCCGTTGGGATTTTCCCCATCTCAACGAAGATAATTTCCGGTTGAGTGCGGTACAATGCGAAACTTGGGGCGGCTTTGTGTTTATCAATATGGACCCGGACGCGCCGCCGTTAGACGGTTATCTCGAAATTATTCCTGAGCATTTTAAACTCTGGCCCATGGATGATCGCTATGTTGCCCTGCACACAGAAAAGATATTGCCGGCCAATTGGAAGATGGCAATGGAAGCCTTTCTCGAGGCTTTTCATGTCCTGGAAACCCACAGTCAGGCGGTCGCAACCGCTGCGGACGCCAATGCCCAATATGATATTTTCGGCAAAAATGTGAGCCGCTTCATGCATGCCATCGGGGTGCAAAGCCCGCATATTGAAAAGCCGTTTTCGCAAGAGCAGATTTTCGCCAAGCTGGGCAGAGAAGCAGGGGACTTGCCAGAAGGAGAAACGGCGCGCGCCGCTCATGCGCAATTGCTCCGCGAGGAATATAGCGTGGAGTTCGGGGTTGATCTGTCTGACAAATCTACTGGTGAAATGCTTGATAGCATTGAGTATTTCCTATTTCCCAATGCCTTTTTCTTTCCCGGTATCAACATCCGGCTTTGCTACCGCTTCCGTCCGATTGATGTGGATCACTGTCTCCATGAGATTCTGATTCTGCAACCGGTGCCGGAGGACGGAAAGCGTCCCGCTCCGGCCAAACCCATTCGGCTTGGTGTGGACGATAGCTATACCAGCGTAGAAGGCTTTGCGCTGGCGGAAATATTGGATCAGGATACCGAGAACCTGAGAATGCAACGTGATGGCGCCAAGGCATCGCTTAAGGGCGCACAGTCGCTCGGCAATTATCAGGAAGCCCGTATCCGCCAGCTGCATCTGACGCTGGATGAATATATGGCTCTATGAGAGGCTATGGTCTGCCTTCTGCCTGACTAGACTTAAGCCATAGCGGCAGGCCGGCGACGATCAATGCGACGTTGTTAGATACAGCGGCTACACGCTGGTTCATGCGGCCTGCTTCATCTCGGAATTTTCGGCCTAATGGGCTTTCCGGGACGATGCCCGAGCCGACTTCGTTGGACACTAAAATGACGGAACCCGGTGCCGCTTTAAGGGCATCGATAAGCTTCTCCGAGGCCGCTTCAATATCGGTGTCGGTCAACATCAGGTTGCTGAGCCATATCGTTAGACAGTCGACTAATATGGTAACCTGTGGGGACGAGCGGGCGGCAATCGTTGCCGCGATGTCACGACTTTCCTCAATTGTTTGCCAATCCGGTCCGCGGTCATGCTGATGCCGCTTAATCCGCTCGGCCATTTCTTGATCGAAAGCCTCAGCAGTCGCGATGTAAACTAACTGGTTCTCGCTCTCCTCAGCTAGCTTTTGTGCAAAGCTGCTTTTGCCGGAGCGGGTGCCTCCCAATATCAAAGTGATTTGGCCGCTTCTGTCGGATTTGATAGGCATAATTGTCTTGCTCCGCAGAATTGTGATGACTAGAGGGGCCTTTGCTACAGGTTCCTGGAGACGGGATCAAAAGGGAATTCGGAAGGGAAAGCATTTTTCTAATCCGAAGCTGCCCCCGCAACTGTGATTGGTGAGCTGGTCTGTCAAATCCCACTGGACGTTAAGTCTGGGAAGGGGGCAGATCGAGCGATGACCCAAGAGCCAGGAGACCTGCCCGTAGCTGTCGACCTATCATGCGGACGGGGTGTGCCAAGTGATCGAGGATTTCCTCGCGTGGCGACGATTAACTTCGGGCTGCGCATGTGGGAACTCCATAGGCGCCGATATGCGTAGCCTTTTTGAATGATTGTCAAAAAGGAATATTCATGCGTTTTCAAACTATCTTATTATCCACCACTGTGCTGTTAATCGCGCAGCCTGCTCTTGCTCAAACAGAAGACGTCAGTGCGGACAGCGGAGCCGATGCTTCTAACATCATCATTGTGACAGCCTCTCGTTCCGCGCAATCCTTATCCCAAACTGGTCAATCGGTTTCGGTCATTGACCTGGATCAGATTGAGCGCGCCCAAAGCGTTACTGTTGCTGACCTTTTGCGCAACGTGCCCGGTGTCACTTTTAACCGTAACGGCGGCGTTGGAACCTCGACCTCGGTCAATATCCGAGGCGCTGGTTCGGATCAAACTGTGGCCCTAATCGATGGCGTGAAACTTAACGACCCGTCGTCACCGGGTAGCGGTTTTAACTTCGGTAATTTGCTCACCGGCAACATATCACGCATCGAAGTGCTGCGCGGATCGCAATCGGTCATCTGGGGCAGTCAGGCTATTGGCGGCGTGGTCAATACCATCACCCGCACGCCAACCGATGAGTTACGCGTCAATGCCCGCGCGGAATATGGGTACCGGGATACGGGCCAAGTGGTCGGCAATATTTCCGGGCGCTTTGGCCCAGTGGCGGCGAGTGTCGGCGCCGGTTATTTTCGCACCGACGGTTTTTCGACCTTCAACGAAGAACGCGGCGGAGCGGAGCGTGACGGCTATCGCAACTTTGGCGCAAACGGCAAGTTTGAAATTACCTTAAGCGATGCGATATCCGTTGATCTGCGCGGCTATTATTCGGATGGCAGGACCGATATCGATGGATTTGCACCACCGACATTTGCTTTTGGCGACACGCCGGAAATCGCAGAGACGGAAGAGTTTGTTGGTTATGCCGGATTGAACGTTGCTTTGTTTGACGGCCGGTTCCGCAACCGTTTTGCATTTGCCTATACCAATACAAAGCGGGATAATTTTAACCTCTCCACGCAAACATTTGATGCGCTGGGCCGGAATGAACGGTTTGAATATCAAGGTATTTTCGACATATCTGAATGGTTGCAGGCCACAATCGGGGCGGAAACAGAAGACTCGCGTTTCCGCAGTTCCAGCTTTGGCGGTCCGGTTGGCCGGGCGAGTGCCAGCATCGACAGTTTTTACGGTCAGTTGCGGATCATGCCTCTGGACGGGTTAACGGCCACTGCCGGTATTCGTTATGATGATCATTCAACCTTTGGCGGTGAAACGAATTTCGCAGGGGATATTGTTTATAGCCCCAATGATGGTTCGACTATTTTCAGGGCCAGCTATGGCGAAGGGTTCAAGGTGCCGTCATTGTTCCAGCTTTTCAGTGACTTTGGTAACAACACGCTGCAACCGGAAACGTCTAAAAGCTGGGATGCGGGGATCACGCAGCAGCTTATTGACGGCCGATTGGAGCTCAGCGCTACGCTATATCAGCGTGACAGCGATAATCTGATCAATTTCATCGGTTGCCCCATACAGACCGGTATTTGTACGAACCGGCCGTTTGGCACTTATGATAATGTCGCGCGTGCGCGCGCGCAGGGCGTTGAAGTGGGTGTGACAATGCGACCGGTAGACAGCCTGACATTTGCAGCTAATTATACTCTGGTTGATGCTGAAAATCGGGACAATGATCTGGTGCTGTCACGGCGCCCAAGAAACAGCGTGAACGCGTCAGTAGATTATGATTGGACCTTTGGTTTGAAAACCGGCGCAACCATTAGCCATGTGAGTTCCAGCTTTGATAATGCATCCAATAGCAGAAGCATCGAAGGTTATGTTGTGGTCGATCTGCGCGCGGCGATGCCGATTACGGACAATATAGAGCTATATGGCCGGGTCGAAAATCTTTTCGATGAAGAATATGAAACGATATTTCGCTTTGGCACACCGGGTCGCTCCGCCTTTGCTGGCGTCCGGTTGAGCTACTGATATGAACGTTGTCGCAACTGCCAATCCGTTCCGCTTTCATGGCGGGCGGTTGGCGGCTGCGGCTGCACATTTTGCTGATGCGCCGGCACCGTGGATCGACTTGTCTACTGGGATTAGCCCTTGGGCCTATCCCGTGCCTGATATGGTTCCGTCGGTTTTGAGCCGCCTGCCAGAGCCAGAAGAACTTGGCCGGTTGGAAGCTGTTGCGGCCAGCGCTTTTGGTGTGACAAACCCAGCAGAAGTCGTCGCAGTGCCGGGCAGTGATATCGCAATTCGACTATTGGGCTCGCTCTTTCCCGGCCAGCGCAGCGCCATGCTAACGCCGATTTATTCTGGGCATATAGCGGCGTGGCCGGATGCCGCCGAAATCTCGATGGCCGAAGCCGACAAACATGACCTGCTTATTCTCGCCAATCCCAATAATCCTGATGGCCGCGTGATCGACCCTGATCGGTTGCGACAGCTTCGTGGGCAACTTATTGTCGATGAAGCTTTTGCTGACACGGATCCGATGGTGAGCTTGTTGCCCGAGCGTGGGGACGCGATCGTGTTGCGTTCTTTTGGGAAGTTTTTTGGATTAGCGGGCATGCGGCTCGGTTTCGTTATTGCCGATCTGCCCGTGGCTCAGCGTCTGCGGGCTCTACTTGGCGATTGGCCAGTTTCGGGCATCGCGATGGCGACGGGTTTGGCCGCCTATCAGGATGAGCATTGGCAGGATAAGCAGCGCACGCGGCTGCGGGGCGCTGTGGTCCGATTGGATGGGTTGCTCAAGAATGCTGGCTTGAAGGTCGTTGGCGGGACGTCGCTTTTCCGATTGACTATCCATGATAAGTCACCGGAAATATTTGAATATCTGGGGCAGTCGGGCATATTGGTTCGACCCTTCGAAGGAGATGATCGGCAGCTGCGTTTTGGATTGCCAGCGAATGAAGAGGCATGGAACCGGCTGACCGATGCCCTCAACTATTGGAGAGAAAACCAATGACGGAACCTGAAGACCAGCACGCAAAACATAATGCCCGCATGAAAAAGGTGCAGGCGGCGCGGGCCAAGATACAGGCGCGCAGGACAATCGAACGCGGTCTGCTGATTATTCATACCGGCAACGGCAAAGGCAAATCCTCTTCCGCTTTCGGCATGGCTATTCGTTCGCTCGGTTGGGGCATGAAGGTCGCTATCGTTCAATATGTGAAAGGGAGTTGGGAGACCGGCGAGAAGAATTTTTTTGAGGCCAATCCCGATCTGTTGACCTGGGATGTCATGGGCGATGGCTTTACCTGGGATACGCAGGATCGCGCGCAAGATATAGCAGCAGCCAAAGCCGCGTGGGAGCGTTCCAAGCAACTGATCATGGACCCGGATTATGATTTCGTGATCCTCGATGAGCTGAACATCGTGCTGCGTGATGATACGCTGGATATCGCGGAAGTTACTGCATTTCTGGAGCAGCGCCCGATGGAAAAGCATATCTGCATCACCGGACGCAACGCAAAGTCGGAACTGATCGAGATGGCCGATCTGGTGACCGAGTTTGAAGAAGTGAAGCATCCCTTCAAGGCCGGTTTCAATGCCCAAAAAGGTGTTGAATATTGAAGCGGATCGCTGCCCTATTAGCTGCAACCGCAATTTTGGCTTGGCCCGCAACGCTGGTTGAAGCCGAAGTTTTGACACGCAGCCTTAAGGCAAAAATCCCTGCCTATCCAAAACGTATTGTGTCGATCAATCCCTGCGCAGATGCGCTGCTCATGCAATTGGCCGACAAACGCCAAATCGCTTCGGTCAGCCGCTATTCTCATGATAAGCGTGCTACCTCCATACCCTTGGCGCTAGCATTGCAATTTCCTGCGACGTCGGGAACGGCGGAAGAAATATTGGCTATGCGGCCTGATCTTGTGGTGGCCGGTTCTCATGTTGCTATTCCAACGGCACGGGCATTGGAGCGGCTGGGTATTCCATTGGTGAAACTGTCCATTCCGCAAAGCGTTGCGGAGAGCCAAGAGCAGATAAGCAAGTTGTCTGAAATTGTCGGTGCCCCAACACGAGGCAAACGACTCAACAAGGCAATTTCCAGTGCCTTTGTGAAAGCCAAGCCGGTAGATAGTAAATTGGTCCCCGCACTTATTTGGCGCAGCGGAGGATTGGTGCCTGGTGACGGGACTTTGCCAGATGAATTGTTGCGCCGCACTGGTTTTGAGAATGTTAGCAAAAGCTATGGTTTGAAGCAGTGGGATATTCTGCCGCTTGAGCATCTCGTCGCCCGCCCTCCGCGTTTGTTATTTTCCAATGGGGGTGGGGATAAGGAAGCCCGCCAACGGGATCGCATGTTATCTCATCCGGTCTTGGAACGCCTCTCCCATCGCATAACCATATCGGATTATCCGGCCCGCTTGCTGCATTGTGCCGGACCGACACTAATTGAAGCGGTGACGGTTTTGTCTGCGGCGCGCCGTAAACTTGGAGGGGCGTCATGAAGGGGTTCCGGCTCAATGGCCTGCTAGTGATTGCTCTCGTCGTGGTGATGATGTTGTCGCTCGCAGCCGGTAACGTCTGGGTTTCGCCAACATCCTGGTTGGGTGATGATCTCAGCGCCCTCATCATCATGGAATTGCGATTGCCGAGAACGGTTTTGGGGGCGGCGATTGGTGCAGCACTGGGTATGGCTGGAGCGACAATGCAGGGCTATCTGCGCAATCCCCTAGCCGATCCTGGTGTCTTTGGCGTATCGGCTAGCTCTGCTCTTGGCGCTGTAACATCGCTCTATTTCGGCTTTGCGGTTTCCGCATGGTTGCTTCCGGCCTTTGCCCTTGCTGGAGCCGGTATAGGCATGGGTTTGCTCGCATTGCTGGCTGGACGGTCGGGTAGTTTGATCTTGTTCACGCTGGCCGGTGTCATATTGTCGAGCCTTGCGGGGTCGCTAACCTCTTTGATGATCAGCCTTGCACCGACACCTTTTGCCACGACAGAGATTGTCACTTGGTTGATGGGCGCATTGACCGATCGCAGTTGGGATGACGTGCAACTGGCTGTTCCGATCATTGCGGTGGGCATGGCCTTTCTTTTTGCCACCGGACGCTCTCTGGATGCCCTGACATTAGGCGAGGACGCCGCACGTTCAATGGGCGTCAATGTTTTGCGCTTGCAGTGGTTTGCAGTGCTGGGCGTCGGCTTGACGGTCGGTGCGTCTGTTGCAGCGGCAGGGATTATCGGCTTTGTCGGCCTGATCGTCCCGCATCTGGTACGCCCCTTTGCTGGCCACCGACCGTCGGCGGTTTTATTGCCGTCCGCGCTCGCCGGTGCGCTTTTGGTTGTCGGGGCTGATAGCGCCGTCCGGATATTGCCGAGCGTGAGCGAATTGCGACTGGGTATCGCGATGTCTTTACTCGGCGCGCCGTTTTTCATGGCCTTATTGTTTAAAATGCATCGGGAGCTTTCCTGATGCTGCTGTCCTTTGAAAATCTTTCGCTGACCCTCAGGGGTCGCAAAATATTGAACCAGATTAGCGGCGAGTTTCAGCCGGGACGTGTGACGGTCATATTGGGGGCCAATGGTGCGGGCAAAAGCAGTCTTTTGTCCTGCCTGTCAGGCCTCCGCGAACCGCAAAGTGGATCAGTAAAGCTCAACGACCGCGCACTCCTGTCGCTAAATGGTAAAGAGCGCGGTCGGATGATTGGTTTGCTGCCGCAGCGGCCCGACATTCACTGGAATGTCGACGTCAAAACCATCGTCGGCTTGGGGCGGCTGCCGCATTCCGGTCGATGGGGAATGTCTGCTGCAGATCATGAAGCCGTGGCCAGAGCAATGGAAGCAACAGATTGCGTGGACCTGGCAGAGCGCAAGGCGATGCGTTTGTCAGGCGGCGAGCAGGGCCGTGTGTTACTGGCGCGGGTCTTGGCGGGGGAGCCGCAGTGGTTGCTTGCCGACGAACCGCTTGCCAGTTTGGATCCAGCCCACCAGTTCGATGTTCTGGAGCGGCTGAAAAGCTATGCTGCGGCTGGCAATGGCGTGATTGTTGTATTGCATGATCTGACTCAGGCGGCGCGGTTTGCCGATGATATCATGGTCATGAAAGACGGAGCGATATTGGCGGCAGGTCCACGTAATGAAGTAATGACTGCCGAGATTATGGCACAAGCTTATGGTGTCGAGGTTCAAATTGGCACCAGCGATACCGGCGAACCTCTGGTGGTACCGGTCCGACGATTATAATGACGTCAGCGGAGATATTGAGCGCAATCGGGCAGCATCCCGTGCCATTGTTGTTGGCTCTGATGGTTGAAGCAATGGTTGGATATCCCGATGCGCTTCACCGCCGTATTCCTCATCCCGTTGTGTGGGTTGGTCATTTGATCTCTCGCTTGGACCGGGCGTGGAATAAAGGAAGCGCCAGCGCAAAGCGTTGGGCTGGCATAGCCACTGCTTTCGTTCTGATAAGTGGATCAGTCGCCATTGGTTTGGCTTTGGAGATAGCGTTGACCGGTTGGCTGGGACTGGCCCTATTGGTGCTCATTGCAACCATCGGTTTGGCCCAGCGCAGCCTTTATCAACATGTGCAGAAAGTGTCGGTGCCTCTGGAACAAGGCAACTTAGCTGGCGCACGGCAAGCTTTGTCGATGATTGTCGGGCGTGATACCGAAAATCTCGACGAGCGCGGTGTGGCATCAGCAGCCACCGAAAGTCTGGCTGAGAGTTTCTGCGATGGTATTGTCGCACCCGCCTTCTGGTTTCTGATCGCCGGATTGCCTGGGCTTTTGGCCTTTAAGGCTATCAGTACCGCCGATAGCCAGATTGGCCATATGGATGACCAATATCGCCATTTCGGTTGGGCGGCCGCACGTGCGGATGATGTGATGAATTTCATTCCGGCACGGGTCGCTGGTTTGTTGATTTGTATCGCTGGCATGGGCGGTTGGCGGATCATGGCTCGCGATGCCCGCAAGCATCTTTCCCCCAATGCAGGATGGTCAGAGGCTGCCATGGCCGGCGCGCTGAACGTGCGAATGGGCGGAGGCGCGAGATATGATGGAGAATGGATCGGGCGCGAGACATTGGGAGACGGAATGCGGCCTGGTCCTGCGGAATTGAAAAAGGGACTGACCGTGTATGTTCGTGCTTGCCTTTTACTATGGCTGGTCGTCGGAGCGCTTATATGGGCGCTGTGATGCTACAGGGAACTGGCTCTGATGTTGGCAAATCTGTGCTGGTCGCGGGCTTATGTCGGTTGCTGACCAACCGGGGTATGATAGTCCGCCCCTTTAAGCCGCAGAACATGTCCAACAATGCTGCTGTAACGCCCGAGGGTGGAGAGATTGGGCGGGCGCAGGCCTTGCAGGCGCTTGCTTGCCGGGTGCCGCCGCATGTTGACATGAACCCGGTTCTGCTGAAGCCGCAATCCGACAAAAACGCGCAGGTGATCGTCCGTGGTAAGGTCTACGATACCGGAGATGCCAGCTATTTTAGGAATCAAAAACAGCAATTGCTGGAGGCTGTGCTCGCCTCTTATCAGCGCCTTTCGAGCGATGCGGATATCGTGATTGTCGAGGGCGCAGGCAGTCCTGCTGAAATCAACCTACGTGCTAGTGATATCGCTAATATGGGCTTTGCGCGGGCGGCCAATGTCCCGGTGGTCCTCATCGGCGATATTGATCGCGGTGGTGTTATTGCGTCGATCGTTGGAACGAAGGCGGTGATCGATAGCGAGGATGGGGCGATGATCCGCGGTTTCCTGATCAATAAATTTCGCGGTGATGTCAGCCTGTTCGACGATGGTTATGATGCAATAGCGGAACGGACAGGCTGGGAGGGATTGGGCATTGTTCCGTGGTTGCCAATGATCCATAAATTACCCGCCGAGGACGCAGTTTCATTGCAGCAACTAGAATCAGGGACACAGGCTATTGTCGAGATAGCCGTACCGATGCTTTCGCGGATCGCCAATTTCGATGATTTCGATCCGCTGCGTCTCGAACCGCAAGTGCATCTGCATATGGTGCCGCCGGGCAAACCTATACCGGCCAGCGCATCGCTGATCATCATTCCGGGCACAAAGGCGACCATCGCTGATCTGAAATTTCTGCGCACGCAAGGGTGGGATATTGATATTGCTGCTCACGTTCGGCGCGGCGGACATGTTCTGGGTATTTGCGGCGGCTATCAAATGCTCGGCGAAACCATATCTGACCCCGATGCCATTGAGGGTCGAGCGGAATCTGTCACAGGGCTAAGATTGCTGCCGGTTACAACGACGCTGACAGCGGCCAAAACGCTGACGAATAGTTCTGGAAAAACGATAGCTGATGATCAGAAATTTAACGGCTATGAGATTCATGTTGGGGAAACAACGAGAGTGAATGCGGAACCCATGATACAGTTTGATAATGGACGTTTTGACGGAGCCGTTAGCACCAATGAGCGGATATCGGGTTGTTATGTCCACGGGCTTTTCAACGCTGCGTCGCAGCGGCAATCATGGTTGGCAAAACTAGGGGTAGAGTCCAACGGTGAAGAGCAGGATGCGGTCGTTGATCAGGCTTTGGATGATCTTGCCGATGCCTTGGGGGAATATGTGGATATCGACCGGTTGCTTGCCATTGCCGATGGTGCTTCATGACCGTTTCGAAGCGCCCTGTTTTCGGCGATGACTTTCGCAAGCAGCTTGATAGGCTTTTGACTTGGCGCCGCGACGTCCGGCGGTTTGACAGCCGCCCGGTCGATGCAAAAATCATTCAGGAGTTGCTGGACCGCGCCTGTCTCGCCCCGTCGGTTGGTAATGCCCAGCCATGGCGGTTTGTGTCCGTGCAAAGCGAAACTGCGCGCTTGTCGATTACCGCCCATGTGGATGCAGAAAACCGCAAGGCGGCAGATACTTATGAGGATCAACAGGTTCAATCCGAATATCAGAAGTTAAAGCTCCATGGGTTGCGCGAAGCACCTGTGCATTTGGCTGTTTTCTGTGACGATGATGCGGCCGAAGGCAGGGGGCTGGGTCGTCAGACGATGCCGGAAACCATGGCCTATTCTGTTGTCATGGCGATACATAATTTGTGGCTCGCGGCCCGTGCGCGCAACATTGGTCTGGGCTGGGTTTCGATCATGGAGCCTGATAAGATCAGCGCTATGCTTGATGTTCCCGCTGATTGGCGGTTCATTGCTTATCTGTGCATCGGTTATCCGGCCCAAGAAAGTGATGAGCCGGAATTGGTGAAACTGGGTTGGCAAGATAGAATTGACCGTTCAAAAACGCAGTTTGTGCGATGACAATCACCGCTGAACATGTAGCTGAATATCTCGATGCCTTGGCCAAGCCACACGGCAGTATGGGACGTTTAGAAGATCTTGCGATCAAACTCGCGGTCGCGCAGAAAAGTCTGCACCCGCAAACCAAGCCACGCCGGATTGTTTTATTTGCAGGGGATCATGGCGTTGTCGAAAACGGTGTGTCCGCTTGGCCGTCCGGAGTGACTACGGTCATGATGGAAACAATCCTTGCGCAGAAAGCCACCAGCACTGCCTTGGCCGCCGCGCACTCGGCTGATCTGCGGTTGGTTGATGTCGGGAGCATGCAGCCGCCAGACAAGAACAAGCAGACAGCAGCCTTTAGCGACGTCCGTGTAGCAGCTGGAACAGCCAGTCTGGCAACCGGGGCTGCCATGACAAAAGCCCAGTTCCACGGGGCCTGGGCCGCCGGCGAGGCCGAAGCCAAGCAAGCACATAAAGACGGTTTTGTGTTACTAATGGCCGGTGAAATGGGGATAGGCAACACAACGTCAGCCGCCTGCCTGACGATGCTATTGGCCGGGGCTGAAGCTCCAATAGCAACCGGCCGTGGCGCGGGCGCGGACGAAGAAATATTATCGAACAAGCTCGATATTGTCGCGCGAGCTCACAAGCGGGCCGACAAGCTATTGGCCGATGACCGGGTCGCGGCGATTGCGGAGGTTGCCGGCTTAGAGATCGCGGCAATGGCGGGTTTTTATGCTCAGGCAGCGCGGCAGGGCTCGGCTGTTTTGCTAGACGGCTATGTGACCACAGCCGCCGCCTTGATAGCTGAGCGCCTTGTCCCGGGAGCCACCCGAAATATGATCGCAGCCCATCTATCAGCTGAGCCGGGACATCGCGTGGCGCTCGATTATCTCGGGCTTGAACCGCTTCTCGAATGGCAGATGCGGCTGGGCGAAGGAACAGGCACACTAACAGCTTTGCCGTTGCTCGACAGTGCCGCCGCCTTGCTTAATGATGTAGCAAAACTTTCGGACATTATGCCATGACGGATCGTATCGTGATCAGCTGGTGGATGCCGCCGTTACTTGCTGCTCAATTTCTGACCCGGATACCGGTCCCCGGATTGAACCGGCTAACGGCAGAGCAAGCACGATATGGCCTGTCCCGTGCGGTGATTTGGTTCCCGCTGGTTGGCGCACTGGTCGGAGTAATCACGGCAGCGGTATTGGTCGCGAGCGCGCACATCTGGCCACGCGCAATTGCCGTTGTCATCGCTCTGGCTATTGAGGCACGCCTGACGGGCGCTTTCCATGAAGACGCTGTGGCTGACTTCTGTGATGCTTTTGGCGGCGGCCATGATGCGGAATCGACACAGCGCATTATGAAAGATAGCCGGATAGGCAGTTATGGGGCGCTAGGCCTGATGCTGGCAGTTGGTCTACGCGGTGCTTTGCTCATCGCTTTGCCGCAGGATATCATCATAATCACGCTGATCGCATCGGCCTGTTTTGGCCGTTTGCTGGCCGTTTCGGTGATGGCGCTTGTTCCACCAGTGGCGACATCGGCAAACGGACTTGCCAAAGACGTCGGCGGACGGACGGGCGTGATAGATCTGTGTTTTGCAGCGTTAATTGCTGCCCCGGTTATCGGGCTGTTCGCCTATATCCATCCGACTGCGGCGCTTTGGGCGCTAGGGGGCGCAGGCCTGTTCCTGTTGTGGTTTCGACCATTATTGCTACGCCGAATTAACGGTAGCACGGGCGATTGCTTGGGCTTTGCCGCTTATGCGGGGCAACTTATAATTCTGTTGGCTGCGCTGGCTATCGCCGGTTCATGATCTGGTTGGCTCGGCACCCGCCTGTGGCGCTGCATTGGCAAAAGCGCTGCTATGGCATCAGCGATATGGGATTAAGCCGCGAGGGCGCTGGCTTAGCAAAGAAGCTTGTGTCCCAGCTGGTTCAAATAGCGCCTGATATGATTGTACATTCCGATATGCGTAGAACCCGTTTCATCGCAGATCAGGTCGCCGATATTTTATCGATTGAGGCGCGTGTGGATGACCGCTGGCGAGAGCGGAGTTTTGGCAGTTGGGAGGGGCGCAGCTGGAATGCGATTTATCGCGAAACCGGTAATGCGATGGACGGTATGCTCAATAATCCTGAAATATTTCGACCAGGAGGTGGGGAAACAACTGCCGAACTGGCCGCGCGTTCACTGGCAGCATGGAACGATTTGCCGGGGGATCGAAATATAGCTGTGATTGCGCATGGAGGGCCCATTGCTGCGATACTGGCAAGGCGAGAAAACGCGCCACTGGGTGCCTTGGCAAACTATATTCCGAAACCCAATTCCATCTGCGAAATCCGGAACCTGAAACTGGAGCGGAATGGCTGAGAGCAACCTCGGAACGTTCAACGGCTATCCGTCAAAACGTTATTGCGCGTCTATCGTCCGTGCCCGTGCTTGCCGATATGTTCCGAGCAAGCGGACGCTATTGCAATGAAAGCGCAGTTCTTCGAGCGCGCGGTCAACCGCCGGATCACCCGGTGCGCCTTCTATATCTGCGTAGAATTTGGAGGCAGAGAAGCTGCTACCTTCCTGATAACTCTCCAGTTTGGTCATGTTGACACCATTTGTGGCAAAGCCGCCCATTGCTTTATACAAAGCAGCGGGGATGTTCTTCACTTCGAAAATGAAGGTCGTCATAGCCCGAAAATCAAGGACCCCATCGGTCTTCGGCGTTGCTGCTTTGGGTGCAAGCAGGACGAAGCGGGTCATGTTATGATCTTCGTCCTCAATCGCGTTGGCAATCGGCTGCAGGCCGTAAATCTCGGCCGCGAGTGGGGGGGCAATAGCGGCGGCATGCGGGTCTTCGTGTTGCGCGACATAGGCGGCAGCGGCAGCGGTATCGGCATAAGCAACTGGAATAATATCGTGGCTACGTAGGTAGTGGCGACACTGGCCCAGTGCTTGCGGATGGCTCATCGCCGTTTTGATTTTGCTATCAGCGGATTTTGCCATCAGGCAGTGGCGGATCCGCATGAAATGCTCCGCTACAATATGCAGACCCGATTCGGGCAGCAGAAAATGAATATCGGCAACCCTGCCATGTAGACTGTTCTCAATCGGAATAATCGCAGATCCGGCTGTGCCTTGCTTCACGGCATCAAGTGCATCTTCGAACGAAAAACATGGTAGAGGTAAGCAATCCGGCGCATATTCCATGGCTGCAATATGGGAATTTGCGCCTGGCGCACCTTGAAACGCGATGGCTTTGGCTGGCCCTTCGGCTGCGGTTTCGGCCATTTTATTGACCATGCCCAAGGCGTTTTGCGGGAAGCTATTCATGATATTGTCGGTTCCTGTAGTGCGCGCCCTTTATTGAGGGCTGCGATTGCCGCACAAAACGGCTCTGCGCAAGACCTGATCGCATAGGAGGTAACTTGCGCAACAATATTAGTAACACTACGGTCAATTGAGGTCTTGCTTTGAACGGGCGCTCTTATTAGAGAATGCTCCAAAGTTTTGGCAGGCGCTCCTGCCCGTAATTCAGGGATTTGAGACAAGATGGACAAGAATAACACCATTGCTGGCTGGGTTCTGGCAGGCGGAATCGCAGCGCTCGGCTTCTCGATCCTCAGCGGAAAATTTTTTCATGCTGACAAAAATGAGCGCCCTGAAACTATGGGTTTTGTGATTGAGGGTGTCGTATCATCTGATGACGGTGGTAAAGAAGAAATACCGATGAGCATGATGCTTGCCAAAGCCGATATCGCTGCTGGCGAAGCGGTTTTCAAAAAATGCGTAGCCTGTCATACGGTTAACGACGGCGGTGCTAATGGAATTGGCCCCAATCTCTATAACTCGCTGGGTAAACCTCATGGTCATGTCCCCGGCTTTGCCTATAGCGATGCCTTGGCATCGATCGAGGGCGACTGGAATTTTGATAATATGAACGCGTGGTTGATCTCTCCGCGTAAATATGCGCCGGGTACGAAAATGACCTTTGCTGGCCTCGGTAAGCCCGAAGATCGCGCAAATGTAATCGCTTATATGAATGCGCAGGGATCAAACCTGCCTTATCCTGAGCCGCCAGCAGCTGAAGAAGTTGTTGAAGGCGAAGAGGCCGCAGCCGAGGCAGATGTGGCGGCAACCGAAGTTGCAGAAGAAACTGTCGAGGCAGACACGGCTGCTGCTGCAGAATAAGCTGTTTTGCGACTAAGCGCAGTCTAAGCCATAGAAATCGCGAATAATCTTCCAGGCTTCATCAGCTGTTTCTACAAATTGAAATAGATCGAGATCCTTGGCGCTAATGGTGCCTTCTTCGGCTAGCGCTTCAAAATTGATGACCCGATTCCAAAAATCCTTGCCAAACAGGATGATTGGCAGTTTTTCCATCTTGCCGGTCTGGACCAGGGTAAGCAGCTCGAAAAATTCATCAAACGTTCCGAACCCGCCCGGGAACACAGCCACAGCCCGAGCGCGCAACAGGAAGTGCATCTTGCGCAGTGCAAAATAATGAAACTGGAAACTGAGCGAGGGCGTTACATATTCATTGGGCGCCTGTTCATGCGGCAGGACGATGTTCAGGCCGATTGAATCTTTTCCGGCATCAGTTGCGCCGCGATTGGCCGCTTCCATGATAGAAGGGCCACCGCCAGAACAAACAACAAAGTCCCGCTTTCCGTTTTCTTCGATGCCACAGCTACTGGCGAGCTGGCCCAATTTACGGGCTTCTCCATAATATTTGGATTTTTCTTTCAGTCGCTGGGCGGTCTTCAAAGAGGCTTCATCACTTGCCGCTTCAATCAGCGCATCTGCCTTGCTGGGTTCAGGAATGCGCGCCGAGCCGTACATGACCAGTGTCGAGCCAATACCAGCCTCATCAAGCAGCATTTCAGGTTTGAGCAGTTCCAGCTGGAACCGGACCGGACGCAATTCTTCGCGAAGCAGGAAATCATTATCCTGAAAGGCGAGAGTATAAGCGGGGTCTTCGGTTTGCGGGGTGCTGAGTTCCTGTTTTCTAGCGAAATCGGCTTCCTGTTTTGCATGGTAGAAGCGACCGTCGTGTAAATCTTTATTTGTCATAAATGCATCCTAGAGCATAGCAATGTGACTTGCCAATGAACTTAATGGTTTATCGGAATTATTCGGCTTACCGGCAATAGCCGTTGCCGCCCATATCAAAATGAAAATGATCATGGTGATCGGCATTAAAATCGGGGCTCAGCACCGTGCCAAAACGCCGGCAGGCGCTTTTGTGAATGGCGCGTAGAAATTGTTTTTCCTCACGACCATTGCGCCAGTTTTTGGTTAAAGTGATCCGGCGTCCATCGGCCAATATGAAACCGGAGACATCGATGGCATTGGCGCGTCCATGTTCAGACAAGCGGCCTGATCCGGCGATCCGACGGCAGCTGTAACTGCCCATAGTCTCAATCCGCACCAATTCGCTGCCCAAATATTGGCGAGCGGCCCGTTTGACGGCATATTCGGTCCAGGCGGCAAATTTGTTGGCCAACTGACATTTGACTGGGCCCAGATTGGAAACTTCCGTGCGGCGGCCGACATCGAGCATGGTGATCGCGTCTATCTGACTGCATCCGCCGCTGAAATTTTTATTAGGTAGGGGAGAGAAGCTAACGCCAGCCTTTCGCAATTCGCCGAAGCATTGCTTGGCGCTTGGACTAGGGTCGATTTTGCCGCCGCCGGTGGATGGTCGCTTGCTATCGGGTATCCCGCACGCACTGAGTGCCAGTGATAGCAACGCCAGAATAAAAAAATTCTGCGTAACCGACTTTTTTCCAACTGTTTTGTTCATAGAAGGCACTTGACCAAACGTTCCTAAATCTCAGCTGAAGATTATGACTTATAATCATTTTTAAGTCAGATGGGACAGAATTTGCGACAAGCTGTTACAAATAAATTCTGGACCTATTGAGCCGGACTATCCAAATGGAAGTGATGACAGCGGCCCTTCGAACATTGAACAGCTTGCCGGTTTTCTGGCTATTGCTCAGCTTGCCGGCCCTCGCAATGATGCGTGGCTATTGGACTGGCGATATTATCGCAATGGATATGCTGCATCCCACCGGAGAGTTTTCTGCGCGGTTCATGATTATCGCAATGATGATATCGCCGCTGATTACGATTTTCGGTAATCGCGGTTGGACTGGTTGGTTGCTTCGGCGGAGGCGGTCATTTGGTGTGGCGGCTTTCGTCTATGCTATGTTGCATCTGGTTTTCTACATTGTTGATATGGAAGAACTAGGACCGATACTGGCGGAGTTTTGGGCGCCCGGTATCTGGACAGGCTGGGCTGCAATGCTGTTTTTTGTGCCACTTGCGATCACCAGTAACGATGCATCGATGCGTTGGCTCAAACGCCGTTGGAAGATTTTACAACGCCTGGTCTATGGTGCAGCACTGCTGACATTAGCCCATTGGCTGCTGATTCATGATGGCATGACCGGTGCGCTCGTGCATTTTATTCCGTTGTTCATGCTACAGTTATTGCGAATGATTATCATCTATGGCAGAAAGAAAAAGAACGTCATCAAGGCCGATTCGCCTCAGCCTCTTTGACAACCGAACGATTGAGATCCAATCCCATCCTGATTTTTAGTTGGAGTTTTTGAAAATGAAATACCCTGCGATTACCGCCACGCTCGCCGCCGCTACAATGGCTTTCGGTTTCTCCGCCCCAGCGCACGCCACGGGCAAAATGACATGTGAAGCCGGGCCGCAATCTGGTTGGGTTAGCCGCGCTGATCTGGAAGCAGATTTGGTCGAAAAAGGCTGGAAAATCAAAAAGTCCAAGGTCGATGGCGGTTGCTATGAAGTCTATGGCACAACTCCTGAAGGCGACCGGGTTGAAGCTTATTTTCACCCCGTATCAATGGAAAAATTATTGGTTCTTCGCCGCGGCAAAGAGCTTTTCCGCAAGAAATAATCTGCTCTGATCAATTTATCGAGGCCGGCATAATTGTCGCTTGACTTGCTGCGCTGCAACATACATTGCGGCGACGGGCCACGCGGTCCCAACGCCGCGCGAGCTCTCTGTAAGGAGAAGCGTACATGACTGATACTACCGTTCCGCAACCTGAGTTGCGTCCAAATTGCCCGAATTTTTCTTCGGGCCCTACCGCCAAATTTCCTGGTTGGTCTCTCGATAAATTAAACATTGTGGCCATGGGCCGCTCTCACCGTTCTGCTACCGGTAAGGGGCGGTTGAAATATGCCATCGACCTCAGCCGTGAGTTGCTCGGCATACCCGATGATTATCTCATTGGTATTGTTCCCGCGTCTGATACAGGCGCGGTTGAATTGGCCATGTGGAATATGCTCGGCGCACGTCCGGTGACGGTTGCGGCTTGGGAAAGCTTCGGCAATGTCTGGATTCAGGATGCTGTGAAGCAGCTCAAGCCAGCGGACCTGACGGTCCTCGAAGCCGATTACGGCGACATTCCCGACCTGACCCAAATTGATAAGGGTGATGATATTGTCTTCACCTGGAACGGCACAACATCAGGCGCAAAAATTCCTGATACGGACTGGATTGCGGATGACCGAGAGGGTGTCACGATCAACGATGCGACAAGCGCTGTATTCGCACAACCAATGGATTGGGCCAAGCTCGATGCCACCACCTATAGCTGGCAGAAAGTCATGGGATCGGAAGCCGGTCACGGCATGTTGATCCTCAGCCCTCGTGCAGTTGAACGGATTGAAAGCTACAGCCCAAGCTGGCCGCTCCCAAAAATCTTCCGTGTGAAAAAGGGCGACAAGCTCAATCGGGCGATCTTTGAAGGCGCGACCATCAACACGCCTTCCTTGCTGGCGACAGAAGATTATATCGCTTCGCTTGAATGGGCTAAATCTATTGGTGGCTTGCAAGAGCTTCACGCTCGCGCAGACCGCAATGCCAAAATCGTCCATGACTGGATTGAAGCCAGGCCATGGCTGCGCAACATGGTCAGCGATCCGGCGAAATGGACCAATACCGGCGTCTGCATGATGTTCCAGGGTGACTGGTATGACGGTCTGAACGACGATCAGAAGGCCGCTGTGCCCAAGAAGATCGCCGGCATGCTCGAAAAAATGGACATCGCGTACGACTTTAACGGTTACCGTGATGCGCCGCCAAGCTTGCGCATTTGGTGCGGTTCGACCGTTGAGGAAGAAGATGTCCGCCGCCTGCTGCCCTGGATTGAATGGGCCTTTGCGCAGGTTAAAGCCGAGCTATCCTGAAAATAAACGGGCTCCGCACTTGATGCGGAGCCTCCTAATTTTTGCGCTTAGCAGCGCCAGCTCCGCATCAAGTGCGGAGCACAAAATACAGGAATCATCAAAATGCCAAAAGTACTTATTTCCGACAAAATGGACCCAAAAGCCGCCGAAATATTCCGTGAACGCGGTGTCGAAGTGGACGAAATTACCGGTCAGACACCCGAAGAACTGTTGAAAATTATCGGTGAATATGATGGCCTTGCTATCCGTTCATCGACCACCGTCACACCCGAAATATTGGACGCTGCGACCAATCTGAAAGTTGTTGGCCGCGCCGGTATCGGTGTCGATAATGTCGATATTCCAGCCGCTTCTGCTAAAGGCGTTGTCGTGATGAATACACCTTTCGGCAACAGTATCACGACGGCCGAACATGCTATCGCGATGATGTTTGCGCTGGCCCGTCAGCTCCCTTCCGCCGATGCCTCAACGCAGGCCGGCAAATGGGAGAAATCCAAATTCATGGGTGTTGAGCTAACCAGCAAGACGCTTGGTTTAATTGGTGCCGGTAATATCGGTTCGATTGTTGCCGAGCGTGCCATTGGTCTGCGCATGAAGGTTGTCGCTTATGATCCGTTCCTGACTGCTGAACGTGCGGTTGAAATTGGGATTGAGAAAGTGACGTTGGACGAGTTGCTCTCACGCGCTGACTTTATCACCATGCACACGCCGCTGACGGATCAGACACGTAATATCTTGTCCGCCGAAGCAATCGCCAAGACCAAGCCCGGCGTTAGGATCATCAATTGTGCCCGCGGCGGTTTGATTGACGAAGCGGCTTTGAAAGAGGCGCTGGAATCCGGTCAGGTGGCTGGCGCGGCGCTTGACGTCTATGCGCAGGAACCTGCGAAGGAAAACCCGCTCTTCGGCACACCCAACCTCATTTGTACGCCGCATCTCGGCGCTTCGACCAGTGAGGCACAGGTCAATGTCGCGATTCAGGTCGCAGAACAAATGGCGGACTATCTGGTCAATGGCGGCGTTGAAAATGCGCTGAACATGCCTAGCCTTTCGGCGGAGCAGGCACCAAAGCTAAAACCCTATATGACGCTTGCAAATCAGCTGGGCTCATTGATTGGTCAATTATCAAGCAGTTCACTCAAAGGCATTTCGGTAGAAGTCGAAGGTGCTGCAGCTGAACTCGATCCAAAACCTATCACTGCTGCTGTGCTCGCTGGATTAATGGCTGCCTATAGCGACTCTGTGAATATGGTGAATGCGCCTTATTTGGCCAAAGAACGCGGTCTTGATGTTCGTGAAGTGCGGCACGACCGCGAAGGCGATTACCAAACTTTGGTTCGCGTATCAGTGACGACTGATGAGGGTGAAAAATCCGTAGCAGGTACGCTGTTCGGTTCTTCCGGTCCGCGTTTGGTGGAGATGTTCGGTATCAAGGTTGAAGCTGATCTTGAAGGCGACATGCTCTATATCGTCAACGAAGATCAACCCGGTTTTATCGGAAGTGTCGGCTCCACATTGGGCGAGGCTGGCGTCAATATCGGTACTTTCCATCTCGGCCGCCGCGCCGATGCGCCGGGCGGAGAAGCGGTGTTGCTGCTTTCCATCGATTCGCCTGTAGAAGAGCCCGTCTTGTGGGCCGTTTGCAAACTCGAAGGGGTTAAAACGGTTAAAGCCCTGCGCTTCTAAAAAATAGGCTAAAAAACCGGTGGCCTGAACGCACGGTTAGGCTATGGAGACGAAAGTCTATGCAAAAGCTGTCTAACTTGCTGCCCGAAGGCTTTCACGATTCCCTCCCTCCATATGCTGAGGCCGGGTCAAGACTCGAACGTGACGTACACGACACGCTTGCCAGCCATGGCTATGCGCGCGTGTCGCCGCCATTGGTCGAATATGAAGATGTTCTGACGGGCCGGATGACCGGATCGGCGAAAAGCGATTTGATGCGCTTTGTTGATCCGATTTCCCAGCGGACCTTAGCGCTGCGTCCTGATGTGACCATGCAGATTGGGCGCATTGCCGCGACCAGCCTGTCGGGTGCATCGCGTCCGCTGCGCCTCAGCTATTCCGGTCAGGTTTTGAAACTGCGTTCTGGCCAGTTACATCCCGAACGCAGCCGGCTACAAATTGGTGCGGAGCTGATTGGAACCGACAGCGTTGCTGCGGCGAGTGAAATTGTGACGGTGGCCATAGAGGCGCTAGGACGTGCCGGTCTGACCGGGATTACGGTGGATTTCACCATGCCCGATCTGGTTGATATCCTATCCGCCGGACCCTTGCCGCTCAGCGCTGCGCAGGCGGGCGAAGTGCGCAGCGAACTGGATATGAAAGATGCTGGCGGCCTGACCGAGTTGGGAGCCACCGGCTATCTACCGCTGATTGAGGCTACCGGGCCATTTGATGACGCCATGGCGAAAATGCGGGCATTTGACTGCGATGACCTACTGACATCGCGGCTCGACGGAATCTCCGCCATTGCAGCGAACATCAAAGATAAGGCAAAGTTGACGCTGGACCCCACAGAACGCCACGGTTTTGAATATCAAAACTGGTTTGGTTTCACGCTATTTGCCGATGGCTTTGTTGGCGCGATGGGGCGGGGCGGCAGTTATGAAATTCCAACCGCTGATGGCGGAACAGAAAATGCCGTGGGATTCTCGCTTTATCCCAGCCCGCTGATCGATGCCGGTTTCAGTGCAAAGGCGAAGGACATATTATTCCTGCCGTTGGGGCATGACAGTGAAACTGCCGCCTCTTTGCGGGCAAAGGGATGGCGCACGGTCGCGGCGCTATCTGACAGTGATGACGCAGAGACTTTGGGCTGTACGCACCATCTAGATGGCAAGAAACCGGTAGCAATTTAACAGGAAGAATTTTCAAATATGGCCAATGTAACCGTTATCGGTGCCCAATGGGGCGATGAAGGCAAAGGCAAGATTGTCGACTGGTTGTCGGAACGCGCTGATGTCGTAGTCCGGTTTCAGGGTGGTCATAATGCCGGCCATACATTGGTTGTTGATGGCGAAGTCTATAAGCTCTCGCTGCTGCCCTCTGGCATTGTCCGCGGTGCCTTGTCGATCATTGGCAATGGCGTTGTACTGGATCCCTGGCATTTGCGTGATGAGATTGCTAAACTGAGCAAGCAGGGCGTTGCCATTAATGCAGATAATTTTGGCATTGCGGAAACTTGCCCCCTGATCCTGCCCATTCACCGCGACCTCGATGCGTTGCGGGAAGATGCGAGCGGCAAGGGCAAAATTGGTACGACACGGCGGGGCATTGGCCCGGCTTATGAAGACAAGGTTGGCCGCCGTGCCATAAGGGTCTGTGATCTGGCTTATCTCGATGATTTAGGACCACAGCTTGATCGGCTATGCGCCCATCATGATGCGCTGCGGGCTGGTTTTGGTGAGCAGCCTGTGGATCGGGAGCGTTTGCTCGCGGATCTACGTGAAATTGCCGATAGCGTGTTGCAATATGCGCAGCCCGTCTGGAAGCGCCTGAATGAAGCCCGCAAGCGTGGCGATCGGATATTGTTTGAAGGCGCGCAAGGCGTACTGCTTGATGTTGATCACGGCACATATCCGTTTGTGACCAGCTCCAACACTATCTCTGGAACCGCAGCAGGCGGATCGGGTGTGGGGCCATCCGGCACCGGCTATGTCTTAGGTATCGTAAAGGCCTATACCACCCGCGTTGGATCTGGCCCGTTCCCGACCGAGTTGGATGACGACATTGGTCAACGACTGGGCGAACGCGGCCATGAGTTTGGTACCAATACCGGGCGGCAGCGGCGCTGCGGCTGGTTTGATGCTGTGCTGGTCAGGCAGGCTCTGGCCGTGTCCGGTGTCGCCGGGATCGCGCTAACCAAGCTGGATGTTCTCGATGGTTTTGAGGAACTGAAAATATGTGTCGGTTATGATTTGAACGGCGTAACCTATGACTATCTGCCGCCGCACCATCAGGACCAGGAAGCGGTGAAACCGATTTATGAAACCGTACCGGGTTGGAGCGAGTCCACCGCCGGTGCACGTAGTTGGGCCGACTTACCTGCAGCTGCGATTAAATATATCAAGCGCGTGGAAGAGTTGATCCAATGCCCGGTGGCTTTGGTGTCCACTTCTCCTGAGCGCGAGGACACGATCTTGGTGACAGATCCTTTTGCGGACTAGAATTCTCCCATTCCTTACGTTGGTGGCGGTCACCGGTTGCAGTGCCGGTACAGGAACCGTTCAATCAGACGAGGTTGTTGAGCCTCCCGTTCCGCTCCCGACAATAGCTGCGGGTGTTAAGGCTGACGGCATAGTGGTCGACAAAAGTGATCGGACCCTTATCCTCTACAAGGCGAACCAAGAAATTGCCCGCTACAATAACATCCGCTTTGGCGATGCGCCAGAAGGCCATAAGCGTTTTGAAGGTGATGAACGGACACCGGAAGGACGTTATACGATTGATGGCCGCAACCCCGGCAGCAGCTATCATCTGAGCTTGCGGATATCTTACCCCAATGCATCCGACCGCGCTTATGCCGAAGCGCGCGGCAAATCGCCGGGAGGTGATATCTTCATTCACGGCCAACCCAATGGCCGCAATGGCGACCCAATAAAATCAGACTGGACCGACGGTTGCATCGCTCTAAGCAATGCTGAAGTCGAGCAGATCTGGCGTGTGGTACCTGATGGGACCGTTATTACGATACAACCTTAGATTGTTTGGAAGGCCTCTAGGGATTCCTCAACTATGCGAAAATCCAAAGGGCGTGTTGGCCTGGCGATAATCATCGGACAAAATTTGCCGACCAATCGGGGGTGCTGAACGCGCGGGGCATTTTGTCCGGTGGCACAGGCGGCAAGTCACTCCAATCGGCGTAGCGTTTTCGGGACTGATGTCCGGGCGATCATGGGCGTAGATTAGGCGGTCGGCGTGTTCCGCCGCACATCCAAGGGCAATAGCGCGTTCCACGCGCGGTGTGCCAAAAGCACCACCGCCAGCCGTTACTGTTCTCGCAATCGAGAAGAAGCGTTCTCCATCCGGCAGTTCAAGCCATTGGGTAATAACTTGGCGCGGGGACCGAAAGGCCTGATGCACCGACCACAAGGGGCAAGCGCCGCCATGCCGCGCAAAAGGAAAGCCAGCCCCGTCCAAACGCTTCGAAACATTACCAGCCGGGTCCACGCGAATGAAGAAAAAAGGCACACGCTCTTGGCCAGGTTTCTGGAGCGTCGTCAGCCGGTGGGCGGTTTGTTCGAAACTGGTGCCAAACTGACGGGCAAGTGCCTCGACATCATAGCGGCGCGTTTCGACCGCCTTAGCGAAGGCAGAATAGGGCATGAGCAAAGCGGCGGCGGCATAGCTGGTGAGCGCGCGTTTGGTAAGGCGTTCGCCGCTTTCGGTCGTGAAGCTGCCCTCCTTCAAAACGGCTCCAATCTCGTTGTTCAGTTCCAGATAGGAGAGTTGCAACGCGAGCTGGAACATCTGGCTGGCATTGTCCAATTGGTCATCAATCAATATTTGACGCCGATGTCGATCGAGCCGCCGGGTCGCGCCCATCATGACATCCGACGGGAGCCGGCGCACCTGCAGACCATGTTTGTCCTTTAAGTGCGCGATCATGCTTTCCTGACCGCTCACCGTTTCGGCCAAGCGTTCGGCGGCGTCATCAATATTGGAAAAGCTGTTGCGGCGCGCGGCCAGATATCGGCGCGCTTGCGCGACGGGGTCGGCGGCATCAGGATCGACGCTGCTGCCATCGGCCCGTGGACCCGTGTCTTTGTCGGCGAGCGCCAATTGTTCTTCACGATAGGCGGTGTAGAGACGCAGCATGGCTTCGGTAAAGCCGGGATAGCTGGTCGCGACATCTGCCGTATCGAATTGTGGAAAATCAATGTCGGCAAACATAGGGTCTTTGAATACTGCCTCTAACCGCGCGGTATATTCTTCGCCGCCATCGCCAGCAAGTTCCGCCATGTCGATTTTATAAGTGCGCGCCAGACGTAGCAGCATGTCGGCGGTAAAGGGGCGTTGATTGCGCTCTAACAACGCGACATAGGAGGCGGAAATCTCGAGATCGGCGGCCATATCCGCCTGCGTGAGGCCGAGATCGCGGCGGAGCCTTTTTAGGCGCGGGCCCATATATACGGGGCGTTCACTGGACATTCTTGATCTTCCACATTTTGGCGACTCACATGCTTGTAATATCCTTACAGCTGTACAACAATATTTTGTAAAGCGTTACAGTTAAACTGCACAACGCTTCGATCCGGCAGTTCTGGGGCGTAAGACAGGGTATGAGTTTCAAAAATGATTCGCAAAGACACGCTGATGTACAGCTATTTTAAAGGAGCATGACAATGTCATATCAAGATCATATCAATCAGACGGACGCGCTGATCAAAAGTCAGAACGGAACATGGGACGGCATTGATTCAGAAGCAGTTGCACGGATGCGTTTGCAGAATCGCTTCCACACCGGTCTGGAAATTGCCAAATATACCGCCGCTATCATGCGCGAAGATATGGCCGCTTATGATGCTGATACAGCCAACTACACCCAGTCACTGGGTTGCTGGCATGGTTTTATCGGTCAGCAGAAGATGATCTCGATCAAGAAGCATTTCGGCAGCACCAAGCGCCGTTATCTGTATCTGTCCGGTTGGATGGTTGCTGCTTTGCGGTCCGAATTTGGCCCGCTGCCAGATCAGTCCATGCACGAGAAGACATCGGTGCCTGCGCTTATCGAAGAACTATATACCTTTTTGCGTCAGGCCGATTCTCGCGAATTGGGCGGCATGTTCCGTGACATTGATGCGGCACGTGCGAGCGGCGACATGGTAACCGAAAAACGGCTTCTGAACGAAGTCGAAAACCACCAGACTCATGTTGTGCCGATCATCGCCGATATCGACGCTGGCTTTGGTAATGCCGAAGCGACTTACTTGCTCGCCAAGAAAATGATCGAAGCTGGTGCCTGTGCCCTGCAAATCGAAAACCAAGTGTCTGACGAAAAGCAATGTGGCCACCAAGACGGTAAAGTTACCGTGCCACATGAAGACTTTCTCGCGAAGGTTCGCGCTTGTCGTTACGCATTCCTGGAACTGGGCGTTGAAGATGGTATCATCGTCACCCGTACCGACTCTCTGGGTGCTGGCCTGACCAAGCAGATTGCCGTGAGCAACGAGCCCGGCGATCTTGGCGACCAATATAACAGTTTCCTCGATTGCGAAGAAATCGATCCGGCAACCGCGCAAAACGGCGATGTTATCCTGAACCGGGATGGCAAGATGATGCGTCCGAAGCGTCTGCCAAGCAATCTCTTCCAGTTCCGTGAAGGAACCGGTGAAGATCGCTGCGTGCTTGATTGCATTACATCCTTGCAGCACGGCGCTGACCTGTTGTGGATCGAAACCGAGAAGCCTCATGTTGAACAGATTGCCGGCATGGTTGACCGGATTCGCGAAGTTATGCCCAACGCCAAGTTGGTCTATAACAACTCGCCATCATTTAACTGGACCCTGAACTTCCGTCAGCAAGTATATGATGCATGGGCAGCAGAAGGAAAAGACGTTTCCGCCTATGACCGTGCGAACCTGATGAGCGTCGAATATGATGTGACCGAATTGGCCGCTGATGCCGATGAGCGTATTCGGACCTTCCAGGCTGACGGCGCGAAGCGGGCTGGTATCTTCCACCACCTGATCACATTGCCGACCTATCACACCGCGGCTCTGTCGACCGACAATCTCGCCAAGGAATATTTCGGCGAGCAAGGCATGCTGGGTTATGTTCTCAACGTTCAGCGCGAAGAAATTCGTCAGGGCATTGCTTGCGTGAAGCACCAGAACATGGCTGGTTCCGATATTGGTGATGATCACAAAGAATATTTTGCTGGCGACGCGGCTCTCAAAGCAGGCGGCGGCGACAATACGATGAACCAATTCGGCTAATCATCATATTTTGGATTGCATTAAAAACGGCCCGGGGATCAAATCTCCGGGCCGTTTTCTTTGGTTTTTAGTCTGCAGTTTGGGTGAGGGCTGTCTTCAAAAGCTTGGGATCATAGAGCGACAGATGCTGCTTTTTGCTAACCAGCGTTCGGGTTTTCCGAAAGTCGTTTTCCCATCGTTCCAGCGTTTCGATAAAGCCAGCACCATTGGCCATGTCCTGAAGCTCTCCTAGCCTTTGGCTAGCATCAATAATTGCACTGCGCTGCCGGGTTAGGCGCTTCCCCGCATAGCGTTCGTGGATCAAGCCAAGCCGATGACGTGCGGACGCGAGCAGCAAATGGGATAGTTTCATATCATTGCTTTGCCGCGCTTCTTTTGCCGCAAGCACGGCTTTATCAACTGCCGTCAACTGACTTTCTACCGTTACCGCTAACCGATCATTGCCGGAGCCAGCTGACAGAGACCGTACATAGTGGGCGAGAGCGGCCAGGACAGATGCTGTGGGCTCCTGTCCGTTAAACTCTTCAACAATCAAATCGCGGATGAACTTTTCCAGCTCCTGACTATCGGCAGCGCGAGAGATTTTACCCGGCGCGGTGAGGTCCGGAATCTTTACCGGATCGAATATCGCATTGCCGCGATGGGAACTGAAAAAGCTGCTCGTGACGTCCGCTGTTCCCGGTTTTCCTGAGACATTGGGGAACAGGAATGCAGGATTGTCGCGGCCATTCTCATGACAACTGGCGCAGGACAGTCCTGCTTTGGCGGCCTGACCACCCAGCAAAGTTGGTGTATGGAACAAGGCCTCACCGGCAATCGCTTGCTGATCGCGAAACGCGCCGATACCGCGCGGCTCAGTGGTCAGCGCAGCGAGATGCTGTGCCGGATCAAGCCATGCCATAGCCTGAATAAGCGGGCGATCAGCAGCCTGCGCAACTGCTGCACAGGTTAAACCGATCGCCGCACTATATTTTAGGAGACGGACGCTTCGCCAATCCACCGGCGCAACTCCTCGGCTTCATAGCAACCAAAGCTGCAGAGGCTTTCGAGTCTCGCTAGCTTTTTCTTAGCGCCAGCAAGATCGCCGCGTTCGACCATCAACTCGCCATAATATTCCGTGGCACCGCGGTGTTCTGGCGCAACCGCCAAAGCCGCTTGATAATATTGCTCAGCGCTTTCGAAATTTTTGAGCTTCCGATTGGCAAAGCCCAGATAGGTAAGAATATCAGGATGTGGACCAAAGGTCATTGATGCCAATTGCAGATCAGCGATGGCTGCCTCATATTTCTTTTCATTGATCAATGCGACAGCGCCCATATAGGCGAGATCGCCATTGCCAATGCTGGTAAATTCGATGCTATCGGCTGGTTGATAGCTAGCCGAACCGCCGCCATTCATCGCCGCCTTAACTTTGGCAATGGCTTTGGTCAGCTCGCCCTTGTCCGCGCAACCAGCGCCGCAAGCGCTATCTTTTGCTGTCAACTTATTGAGAGAAGCCTTTGCTTTATCTGTCATTTTTAGCTTGTGATAGGTGATCGCCAGATCGCGATGCGCGCCGATTAATTTGCCATTATACTTAACCGCTTTCTCCAGTGGTTTGCGGGCCTTCTTATAATCGTTCATCCCGATATAGCTGACGCCGAGCAGATATTGGGCGTTGGCATTGCGCGATGTGACGCTGAGCGAGCGTTTAAATGCTTTGACCGCCGCTTTATGATTTTTGGCTTTAAGGGCCGTAACACCTTTTTGATATTCGGCTGATGCGTCATATCGTGGGGCGCTGTTGCTGGGCGCTGAGCCACCGCCACCACCGCCGCCCGCGGCAATGGCCGAACCGGGGTTGAAAGCGAGCGTCGTCGCTGCTCCTAAGATTACCACTGATTTGAAAATGTGCATTCTGTGTCCTTTTGCTTAGATGAGCCAGATAGCATAGTTAGCCCAAAAATGGAAAATGTGTCCGATGTTCCAAAGTTCGGAAAATCGAGGCAAAAGGTTACAGAATCAAGGCAAAGGGTTGCAGGTGTATGCGCCCGGCCAGATTATGAAGGGCAATTGTTGGTGTCCGACACGCTTGGCGGACCATAGAGCGACTGACATCCGGCAATATCATCTTGCGCCAAAAACCGTTGCGGTCCTGAATAGCTGGGGAACATGAGAGCCCCCCGTTGACGGCTGTGACCAAGGCCGATGGCATGGCCAAATTCATGGGCAGCGACGGTCAGGAAATCGATTCCCTGACTATCACCGACATTGCAGGTCCAGTCTTCATCATCGTCAAAATGCGTATCGCCGGCGAGCGGTCCACCATTGGGTGGAGGGAAATAAGCATGGGCCAGCACGCCAGATGGTCCATCGAACGGGCTTTCATCACCATGCGCGCCTTGGGCAAACTCGATTTCAATATCGACTGTGCCATCTGCGCTTATGGTGAAGCGAAGGTCGCATTGTTGCGACCAAAGGTCAAAAGCAGCGGCAACATCGCGTTCGATATCTGCCTGCGCCATTTTCGTTGAAAAACTGTTGAATTGGTAAGTGAGGTCTGACTGTTCCCATCGGCTGATTGCGGTGAACGCGCCGCCTATTGGTGGGATGTCGACGAAGCCGCACCGGGGCTTTGCCATTTCGCACAAGGTTGCCTGATCGAGAGCGCCCGACACAGGTAAACCGAAACAGCATTGATATAGCCGTACCGCTTTTTCCGTTGCGTTGTCATATTCGCCATCATGCAGGGCACCAAATTGGTCTTGAAGATATCCGTAATGCCGAAGATAAGACTGGATAGCATGGACTTTGTCGCCCGCCATATCGCGGGCGTAAAGCATGTCGTTGATTTGCATTTGAGAGATATTTGGGGGTGTCGTCATTGGTCTCACCTCTGTGAAAGAGTGTTAGCCCTGTTCGTCCACCCCCGAAATATCCCTGAGCATTTGTTGCGACCCAATGCTCGGTTAACTGGAGATTATTCTGATGTCTCTGTTTCACCTTCAGACGTTGATGGCTCTTCAGCATTTTCGTCGGCCATGCTGTCTTCGCCTGCTGGAGGAGTGGCTTCACTTGCTTCTGGCAACATTTCATCTGCCGAGGCGCCGCCGCCTTCAAGACCGCCATCTGCTGGCATAGCCTCATCCATTGGTGTGGTTTCAACCGGTTCTTCCATCGGCGCGGCTTCCATTCCAGTACCGTCTTCCAAACCATCAGCGGCCGGATCATCTGCTGGCGGAGCATCGCAAGCGGCAAGCGCAAATATCGCGGGTGTCAAAATCAAGGCTGGTTTCAATAGATTTTTCATGACTTTTCATCCTTTGTCAGAGATTGTGGCGGCCAATTCGAGCAGGGAGGGAGGATTGCTCGAATTGGCCGCACACTTTAGGCACAGCTTAAGGCTGGTTGGGCCTTATATGCTTTGACTATTTCGGATCGGGCGCGCCGTCACCATCTTGGTCAAACGCATCCGGGGCGCCATCGCCATCAGTATCCCAGCTATCGGGTTTACCATCACCACGTTGGTCCCAGGCATCCATTGTGCCATCGCCATCGGTGTCGATAGTCGCAGGTGCTGCCTCAGGGGCAGGAGCGGTTTCCGCTGCTGCGCCTTCTTCTGGTGCTTCAGCACCGGCGTCCTGCGCAAAACTAGGGGCGGCCATTAATGTAGCAGCGCCAAAAGCAGCTGCAATCATTGGTAGTTTCTTCATCTCACTCAACTCCATTGTTTAACCCCTGCCTGATTGAAAAATGGTGGTTATCGAGCGACATTCCAGAAGTAAGCGGCAGTCGGAACAGCCCACGCGGCCAAGTGAAAAACGGCTGAATTTCGTCGGAAATTCGAGGCGGCTTACCCGAGTCGAGGAAATGGATGCGTGAATATTTTTCAGTTTTGCGAGTCCATTTTGTCGTGAACAGGCTTATGTCAGTTCAATGAAAATCTCGTGATTTTGGCAATATCCTGACATTGCGCGGATGGCCGCTGCGGGGATATCTGGGCTTTGGGACAAGCGGTTTTCTTTTTTGCTGTTCTGCTTGCCTGTCTTCGTTGCGATAGACGGGACGGTTCACTTCATCGGCTCTCGCCATGGATATGGGTGTCCGTTCATGCTCGGCAATTGTGTCGAGCATAGGGGTACAATCTTCCACCCGGCTGACCATCAAATGGGTCACGCCTTCTTTGCTATGTTGGACCTCTCCAGATGCCAGCATTAGCCGCGCCGCCATGACGGGACGGCGCATTGCTTCAAAGCGGCTGGCCCAGAGCAGCAGGTTGGATATACCGGTTTCATCCTCCAGCGTAATGAATATTGCATTGCCTTTGCCGGGCCGCTGACGGATCAGGACGACACCAGCGACTTGAGCGAAGGTGCCGTTTTTGGCCTTGGCGATTTGGGCGCAGCTCATCACATTCATGGCGCGGAATTTATCGCGCAGAAATTCCATCGGATGGCCTTTGAGCGACAGGCGGATGCTCTGATAATCGGTGACGACATGTTCGCTCTTGGTCATGGCGGGCAGGCGGGCATCTTCTTCATCGGCTTGCTCGCGGGCCTGAGCTGCCTCGAATAAGGGCAGGGTATTAGATGGTGTGCGGCGCACTTCCCAAAGTGCCTGACGCCGGTCGAGACCGATGGAGCGACAGGCATCGGCATCCGCGAGCAAGCGCAGGGCGCGGGCAGGCAGTTTCGCCTGATGCGCCAGCTGCTCGATAGACCGGAAGGGGCGAGCCGCGACTATGAGCTTCGCCCACTCCTCGCGGAAGCCGTCAATTTGGCGTAGGCCAATGCGCAGGGCATGCGGATGGTCGCCGCTTGTCACATCTTCCAGACTATTATCCCAGTGGCTGTGGTTGATATCGACGCCGCGCACCTCAACCCCATGTTCGCGGGCATCGCGGACAATCTGGGCGGGGGCATAAAAGCCCATCGGCTGTGAGTTGAGTAAAGCGGCAGCGAAGACGGCCGGATGATGGCACTTAATCCATGAGCTTATATATACTAATATGGCGAAGGATTGGGCATGGCTTTCGGGAAAGCCATAGCTGCCAAAGCCCTGTATCTGTTTATAGCAACGTTCGGCAAAGTCGCGTTCATAACCGCGCGCGACCATGCCCTCGACCATCTTCTCCTGAAAATGGTGAATGGTACCGACATTGCGAAAAGTCGCCATCGCGCGGCGCAGTTTGTTTGCATCAACAGGTGAAAAATCCGCTGCAACAATGGCAAGCTTCATCGCCTGTTCCTGAAATAGTGGCACGCCACAGGTCTTGCCGAGTACCGAATGCAGCTCATCTGGATCATGCGGCGGTTTGGGGGAGGGGAGCGTGATCGCCTCGACACCGGACCGCCGCCGCAAATAGGGGTGGACCATATCGCCCTCGATCGGGCCGGGTCGGACAATCGCAACCTGAATGACCAGATCATAGAATTGGCGTGGGCGCAGGCGCGGCAGCATGTTGATCTGCGCGCGGCTTTCGACCTGAAACACACCGATGCTGTCGCCCTTGCAGAGCATGTCATAGGTTAGCTCATCTTCTGGCGGCACGGTGGCTAGCGCATAATCGCCAAGATCATGATCGCGCATCAGGTCGAAGGACTTGCGGATACAGCTCAACATACCGAGCGCCAATATGTCGACTTTCATCAGACCGAGCGCATCAATATCATCCTTGTCCCACTCTATGAACGTGCGGTCTTCCATCGCGGCATTATGGATGGGTACGGTTTCATCAAGCCGGTCCTGTGTGAGGACAAAGCCGCCAACATGCTGCGACAGATGCCGGGGAAATTGCAGGATATCGCGGACCAGATCACCTAGCCTAATGATGTCAGGGCTTTCGGGGTCGAGCCCGGTCTCCTTGAAACGGCTATCGGGGGCTTTGCTCGAATAGCTGCCCCATACGGTACTCGACAGTCGCGCGGTAATGTCTTCCGATAGGTCAAGCGCCTTGCCAACCTCGCGAATTGCGCTGCGGGAGCGATAATGAACGACCGTGGCGGCTATACCGGCGCGGTGGCGGCCATAGCGCTTGTAAATATACTGGATGACCTCTTCGCGGCGTTCATGTTCGAAATCGACGTCAATATCAGGTGGCTCTTTGCGCTCTTCCGATATGAAGCGGGAAAACAGCAGATCATGTTTCATCGGATCAACCGAGGTGACACCGAGCAGGAAACAGACGGCGCTATTGGCGGCGGAACCACGCCCTTGGCACAAGATACCTTCGCTGCGCGCATATTTGACAATGTCATGAACCGTCAGAAAATAAGGCGCATATTCCAGTTTCTGGATCAGCCGCAGTTCGTCTTCTACTTTTGACCGGAGCATGTCTGGAATGCCGCTAGGGTGTTTCTCATGCGCTGCAGACCAGCTGAGATGTTCCAGCCAATCCTGAGGCGTCCAGCCCTTAGGTACGGGCTCATCGGGATAATGATAGCTGAGCTCATCCAGTGTGAAATTGATGCACTGCAACAGCTTTTGGGTTTCAGCTATCGCTTCCGGATAGTCGGCAAAGAGCCGCGCCATTTCTTGCGGGCCTTTCAGATGTCGCTCGGCATTTGCGGCGAGCAAGCGACCAGCTTTTGCGATGGTTGTCTTCTCCGCTATACAAGTGAGAATATCATGGAGGGGGCGTTGCTGCGGTGTCGCATAAAGCGGGTCGTTGGTTGCTAGAAGCGGGATATCAGTGGCATGAGAGAGATTGCGCAGTTCCGTTAGCTGGCGCTTGTCGCATCCGGCACGCGGCATGGTGGCGCCAATCCATAGATGAGGGGTGAGGGCACGGAGGCGGTGCCAGAAACCCTCTGCAGCAAGAGCACTCTGCTTACCGTGCTTGGGGAAGACAATCAGCGCCATATCCTCCACCCACTCAAACAGGTCGGCTTCATATAAAAAGCAATCACCTTTTTCGGCGCGCAAGTTTCCGGTGGAGAGCAAGCGCGTGAGCCGCCCCCAGCCATAGCGGGTCATCGGATAGGCAATGATATCCGGTGTCTCATCTGCAAAGACCAGCCGCGCGCCAACAATCAATTTGAAATCGGGTAGAGCAACGCCTTCCTCTGCGGCATCTTCATAGGCGGTCCGCAGAGAGGCATGGGCGCGGACAACCCCGGCGACGCTGTTCTTGTCGGCGATGCCGATGCCGGTCATGCCCAGCAGCATCGCCTGCGAAACCATGTCAGCAGGCGAAGAAGCACCGCGCAAAAAGCTGTAATGGCTAGCGGCACATAATTCAGCAAAGACCGGTTCGGAAAGGCCTGTCACGCGAACAGGCCATGGATATACCAGTCCGGATTGGCCTTCTCTGATCCATATAGTCCGTGTCGGAACAACCAATAGCGCCGCCCGCGCATATCCTCGACCCGGTAATAATCGCGGGTCAGGCCGCCTTTTCCGGCCTGCTGCCCATCGCGCCTTTGCCACCATTCCGAAGCGATGCGTTCTGGCCCTTCATAGCGGCTGACGCGGTGGACCTTGCGCCGCCAAGTGAAACGATAGGGCGGGCCATCGGGCACTTCGGCGAGCACCTTTATGTGCTGCGGCGGATCAAACATGTGTAGAGGTCGCAAAGGCGGTTCTCCGGCCTTGGGCTTGTCCCACGCCTTGGACGGGCCGCTATCCAGAGCGGGCAGGGCGAGCAGGCCCTGTTCGGGGATATGACTGTCCGCAGGCATGAAATGCTGCACTTGTGTTCGCCCCAGCCGGACACTGAGCTGACTGACCAATGCGGCCTGATCACCCTGTTTGTCTTGGCCGCCTTCCAGCCGATATTGCTCCATTTCCAAACTGTCGGTGGCGACAATGGACAGCCGGATCAGGTCATAGCCAAAGCCGGGATTTAGCGGATCATTCAGCGCGTCTATCCGTTCCTTGAGCAAGCGTTTGAACAAAGCGGGATCGCGGGTTGCGGGGGCGGTCTCAATGGTTAGGCGCGCTATGTTGCCGTCACAGCGGAATAATATCATGCGGATCATCCGCGCGCCTTGGCCGCGTTTTTCAAGCTGCCGGACCGCTTCGATAAAGAGTTCCTCCAGACAGCTTATGGCAAAATCAATATGGGTGAGCGGTTCGGCAAACCGGCGTTCGGTGGTGACATTGGCGAGCTTGCGGATCGGGTCTATTGGGCGGTCTTCAATCCCCATGATCCGGTCGAGCCGCACCGCCAGTAAAGATCCGAAACGCGCGACCAAGGCGGCGCGCGGCCGCTCTGCCAGATCACCAATATGATAAAGCCCGGCCCGTTCGAGCGCGCGGTGGGTCTTGTCATCCATGGCGAGGGCAGAGACAGGCAATTGCGCCTCAGCACCTTCCCGCAAGCCATGATGGGCGAGCGCTAGCGCTGCATCGGGTGTTCCGGCCAAGGCCCATGACAGACTGTGCCCAGCTTGATCGAACCGGTCTTCGGCATCTTCGACCAGTGCGTTTTCCGAAGCGAAGAAATGGGTGCAGCCGCTAATGTCGAGTAACAATGTGCGCGGCGGGCTGACCGATACCATCGGGGTATAGCGCAAACAGGCATCGGCAAGCTGCTCAAGCAAAGCGGCATCCGCCAGCACCTCATGATCAAAGGCTTTCAGGTCAGGCACGCGGGCCCGCGCATCGGCGAGCTTAATACCGGGGCCAAGACCGAGATATGCAGCCTCCCGATCCACAGCCATTAACACCATCGCGCCTTTCACTTTTTCGATCAGGGCAAAGGGGGTGGTCAGGGCAGCGTTAGGCGCGCGCGCGTATTTTTTCGTGATCCGTTCTGATTCCAGATACGGCAGGAACAGCGCTAATATCCGCCGCTTCCTGAAAGCTTCTTGTTTCACGGTTCCACTCCAAACGGGCGTTTAAGCCATCCAATCCGCCGCGGTGGCGCAGCAGTGTGAGATCAAAAACAGGATGGCCGACCGCATTGGCCGCCAGCGCTTTTGACGGCGCGGCTGCGACTTGCCAGCGGCTAAAGGCGGCGCTCGGCATCGGTGCGGCTTTGCTACGCAGCATGAATGTGGTGACGCCGGATTTCTTGGCAGACAGCGCCAAGCGCCGGGTCGCGGTCAGATCTAGGCCCTTGGGGTTTTTACCTGCCAGTTCCACAATCACCGCCCCGATGGGTGCGCAACGCACCGCGTCTGCGGCGGCGCGCAGCACCGCGATGCTATCGGTGGCATCAATATATAATATGTGATCGGGATTAATCCCTAATTCGACCAGGCCGGGCGGGTAAAGCCGCCCCTGCCGCCGCGCTTCGCCATGGTCCCGCACCCATGTAATGGGTTGATCTGTCGTCTCTGCCGCCATTCGTACGCGGGCTGCCAGAAGGAGGGCCAGGGCCGCCGCGCTGCTGCTATCTTCCGGTTCGGCGGTATGAATTTCGTGAAGCTGCGCCAGTGGCAAGCCATGATTAGGCGTTTCTTTTGATAGGGCGATATCAAGGGACGCTGCCCCAAAAGTGAAATTGGGAACCGTGATATTGTCCAGCATCTGTGACTTATGCGCGCTAAACTTCTCTAATATATTCGAATCGATTATGTTCATGGTTTGTTCTAATTTATAGAACATTCGAAACGGGTCAAGGGGAACGGTGTTTCGGGGTCGTGATTTTACATTGCCGTACCTCGTCGCAATAGACTATGAAGCTTCGCATGATAAAGGGATAAGGGACGGATATGGCGGACATTTTCATCAGCTATTCGAGAAATGACCGGGACCGCTGTACGGCCATCCGTGATCATCTTGAGGCGCTGAAAGTCAGCGTCTGGTTTGATGCGGGCATTGGTGCGGGTTCCTCCTTCGATCGTGAAATTGAGCGCGAGATAGAGGCTGCCAAGGCTTTGTTGGTGCTCTGGACCGAAGAGTCGGTCGAGTCTGACTGGGTACGCAATGAAGCACGGACGGGGAAAGAACGCAGCGGATTAATCGCCGTACAGTTGCGCGAATGTCAGCTGCCGCTTGAATTTCGGTCGGTGCAGGCGGAAATATTGGAAGAGGGTGCCGAGGGAACCGACAATCTCGTCTGGCTGAATATTCTCAATCGTATTGGCGAGCTTTTGGATCGCCCCGGCCTTGCGGAATATGCACGGCTACGGGAAAAAGGCAGCACGGATGACTGGAAGGCTTGGTTGAGCCGCTATGCCGCCGACCCGCTGGCCCCCAGTGTGATCGACCGGATCATCGAAAGCGCCACCCCGGATACCAGCCAGCAATTGGCCGGTGAACGCGCCAAACGTGCCGCGATGGAAGCCGAACTTGGCGAGCTGACCGCTGCGTCAAAAGCGCAAGCGGGAGAAGTTGCCAGCAATGCGCGGGAATTGGTACGCCTGCGTCGCGAAATGGATCAGGCGCAGTCTGGTCAGAAAGAAGCGGAAGCGGAACTGGAACGTTTTCGCGAAGCGTCAGGCGGGAAATCTGGCGCCGATAATGGCGGTCTGGCTGGGCTCGGGATCGTACTGGAGGATAAGGTTGCGATATATATCACCTTGCTCTTGTGGGTGGTCGCAGTGCAATTTGTTTGGGAACCACTCAGTCAGTTGATCAAGGGCTATGGCGGTTTGGGCGACGTGTTCTGGATTGCCTTTGGCGTCGTGGCACTGGCCTTGCCGGCAGGCTTGATGACGATGAAAATTCTGCGCAAGCGCAAAGCAATGGCTAATGAAGAGGAACTCGCTTCCTAAAACGGGTTCAGCGTGTAGCCTTGCTGTTGCAGCAGCGCATGGGCTGTCATCGCGGAAAGATCCATTTTTACGCCGGGCAATAAATCAGCATTGGTGATTTTATGCGCCGCCGCGCTTTGACCACACAGGCGAAATTCGACACCATATTTTTGTAAGGTTGCAATAGCATCGGCACTGCCATTGGCGACCCCATCGTTGCGCGCGCCATATAAAGATGGCTTGGTAAGATCGACCGAAGCGCCGCCATGGACGACGATGGCCAGCTTGATATTTTCAGCGGGAACACCAGCCGCAACATGCATGTTGATAAACCGCGCTGCGCTTTCAATCGTGCGGTTGAGCTTTCCCGCATCGGATTTCTTGGCAAGATCAAAGGCAATTTTGAATTGGGTTTCTTTGGCAAGCGGCGTGTCGGTTTCTACTGGTGCGGTTGGTCCGAAATCCTCAAAAACAGGTCCGGTCTTAAATCCTTCCAACTGGGCTAGTGCAGGGTTTGTCAGCGCCAGTGCGCCACAAAATAAAGCGGCTTTGAGAATTTTCATAATGGTCCCATCTTTGTTTCTGGTTGCATGACTTGCAACTGCAATATGTTCCTTATCAAGCGCCGCAACATTGTGAAAGAGCGCTAATATCGCTACCAATGCATCATAGATTTGAACTCCGATCCACCTAAAAGGGGGCCATCGCCGATGTTTGAGCAGTTTGATGCCATATTGCTGGCGCGCATACAATTTGCGTTTACGATAAGCTTTCATTTCATATTTCCAGCCTTCTCCATTGGCCTGGCCAGCTATCTGGCGGTACTCGAGGGCCTCTGGCTCAAAACCGGCAAGCAGATTTATATGGATCTGTTCAAATATTGGATAAAGATATTTGCGGTAACCTTCGCGATGGGCGTCGTGTCCGGCATTGTCATGTCCTATCAGTTCGGAACCAACTGGGCGGTCTTTTCCGACAAAGCGGGGCCTGTTATCGGGCCACTTATGGCTTATGAAGTGCTCACCGCCTTTTTCCTGGAAGCTGGTTTTCTGGGTGTGATGCTGTTCGGGATGAACAAGGTCGGCAAGAAGCTCCATTTCACCGCGACCTTAATGGTGGCCATTGGCACGTTTATTTCTGCTTTCTGGATATTGAGCGTGAACAGCTGGATGCAGACCCCCACGGGGCATGAAATCGCTGCGAATGGCCAGTTTGTTCCCGGTGATAGCTGGTGGGACATCGTGTTCAATCCCAGCTTCCCGTACCGGCTGTTCCACACGCTGATGGCGACTTATCTGACAACCGCCTTTGTGGTCGGCGGTGTTGGCGCCTGGCATTTGCTGAAAGACAAGACCAATCTTCACGCGCGCAAAATGTTTTCAATGGCGATGTGGATGGCGGCGCTTGTGGCACCGGTGCAGATTTTTGCAGGTGACTTGCACGGGCTCAACACGCTGGAGCATCAGCCCGCGAAAGTCATGGCCATGGAAGGTCATTATGACAGCCATCCCGATGGCGCGCCGCTGATCCTCTTCGGCATTCCCAATAGCGAAGAAAAGCGCGTCGACTATAAGATCGAAATTCCCAAGCTGTCGTCGCTGATCCTCAAGCATGATTTGAACGCGCCCCTGGACGGGCTGGATACCATCCCCGATGCCGATGAGCCGCCAGTGGGCATGGTTTTCTGGTCGTTCCGGATTATGGTCGGTATCGGTTTTGCGATGCTCGGCATAGGATTGTGGAGCCTGTTCGCGCGGTCTCGAAAGAAGCTCTATGATTGGCGCTGGTTACACAAAGCCGCTCTGGTCATGGCGCCGTCGGGTTTTGTTGCTGTCATTGCCGGCTGGATTACCACGGAAGTCGGGCGTCAGCCTTTTACCATCTATGGCTTACTACGCACGTCCGAGAGCGTTTCGCCGCTGGCTGCCCCTGCGGTGGCGGCATCGCTGATCGCGTTCATCATCGTCTACTTCTTCGTCTTTGGCGCCGGTACTTGGTACATCATGCGCTTGATGAGCAAGTCCCCGCATGTTGGGGAAAAAGGCGTCAAATCGACCGAAACCGGTCCGGTGCGGACCGCCGGAATCGCGCCGGGGCCTGCGCAAAAAGATGCGCCAGCCTTTGACCAGAAACTAGCGGAGTAGATGTTATGGATTTAACCGTTATCTGGGCTTTCATCATTGCTTTCGCCGTCTTTGCCTATGTCGTGATGGACGGGTTTGATCTTGGCATCGGTATATTATTTCCAGCCTTTGAAGTGGGCGATGCGCGCGATCAGGCGATGAACAGCATCGCGCCGGTTTGGGACGGCAATGAAACATGGCTCGTGCTCGGCGGCGGCGGATTACTGGCAGCCTTTCCTCTGGCCTATGCGATCATATTACCCGCGACCTATCCGCTGATCATCGTCATGCTGCTGGGCCTTGTTTTTCGGGGTGTCGCTTTTGAATTTCGCTGGCGTGATCCTGACCACCGCGCCTTTTGGGACTTTGCCTTTACCGGCGGTTCTATTGCGGCCGCCTTCTCGCAAGGCATGATCCTGGGCGCTTTGTTGCAAGGCGTTGAAGTGGCGGACCGTGCCTATGCGGGGAGCTGGTTCGACTGGTTCACGCCTTACACGTTGTTGACCGGCATCGGGACGGTTGCTGGCTATGCACTGCTCGGCGCGACATGGCTGATCTGGAAGACGGAAGACGGCGCGCAGGATATGGCGTATCGGCTGTCTAAACCGGCGGCGGTAGCAACATTGGCGCTGATGGCAGCCGTCAGCCTCTACACGCCGTTTCTCGACGGACAATATTGGACGCGCTGGTTTGAAATGCCGAACATCATATTTGCCGCGCAAGTGCCTTTGCTGGTCCTGATCCTGACCTATTTTCTATTCCGGGGTCTTTACAAGAAACAGGAGGCGGCTCCTTTCTTGATTTCACTCGGGCTATTTTTCCTCGGCATGGCGGGGCTAGGCATTTCGATGTTCCCCTATATCGTGCCAGATCAGATTACGATCTGGGATGCCGCTGTACCTGAAAGCAGTCAGATATTCATGCTGGTCGGGGTGGCGATCACGGTGCCCTTGATCCTCATCTATACCGGCTGGGCTTATTGGGTGTTCCGCGGCAAGGTCGGCAGGGATGGTTACCACTAATGCCGCAATTCGAAGAACAATCAGCCAACGACGCGCCCTTGTGGCAACGGCTGGCGTGGATGGCTGCGATTTGGACCATGAGTATCACCGTCTTGGGTATCGTTGCTTATATTTTGCGGCTGTGGATCAAGTAAGCGGAAGCGAGTAAAATCGGCTTTCCAAATCTAATGCCCATTTCCGTCTATATCGAGGGCGCTAGAAACCGAAAACCAGCGTTGCCCGCGTCAGTGTATCGGTTTTTTCCAAGCCAACGGGCGGAGCCGTTTCATGCTCTACCTGGTAGGAAAGGCGCGCAGATAATTTGTCGCTGAGCTTCGCGTTGATACCGGTCAAGGATGTGTAAGTGCTATTGCCCGATTGGATATATCCCGACAAATCTTGCGTGAGGGTAACATTAGGACTTATTTTCCACGAGTAATTGGCGGCTGCGAGACCGGCGATACTCGAATCCGAACCGCCGCCGATAAGCTGCGTTTTACGCCATGCGGGACCGGCTTTGAGATCGAGCTGCATATTATCCGTCTTGATGACACTATAGCCGACGCCGCCAGATAGCGTGTATCTTGAACTAAACCCCTGAAATCTATCACGTTCATATTGCGCTAAGCCATAGACATAAAGCCGGTCGTTAATTTTGTAATTGGGCTCGATTGCGGCCAGGAACTGCTCGCGGTCGGTTGCGCCATTGGTGCGTTGATAATCGGCTTGCGCCCGGAATTTATAACGCCACTGTTCCCCTTCTTTGGTGAGGTCGACACCGGCGGAAACGCCAACCGATGTCGTGTTTCCGCTCGATTGAAATGCGCCGAGCTGACCTGAACCTTCCCAATTATCAAATAATCCGCCTCGTTTTTTGGCGGCCTCTGCTTCGGCCACTTGCAATGCGGCCGCACTTTTATACGCGCTGATCTTCTTGGCGGCAGGGCTTTGCTCGGGGACATATTTCGCGATGGCGTCCAGCGCATCTGCATCGTCATTTGCGATAGCACTATCAACAATCGCGTCGATAGACATATCCGATTGCGCCAATGCGCTGACCGAGATGAAACTTATACTCGCGGCGATACATGTAACCAGGGTTTTCATTTTTCAACTTTCGGTGCCTGCCACACATAAAGGTGCGAGCGCGACCGTATCTAGCTGATTGGCGCCCATGTTCACCTCAAATATCGGCTTATTTGCAAGTTTTTACGGGAGAGGGGCAAGAGAGTATTCCGATGCTGATGCGAGCCGGTCGTGGGGAGTAAATTTGGTGTCCGCTATAGGTGCAGAAGGAGACATTGGAAAACTTTACTGTAACCGAAAACTCTTCTCGCACGAACATTGGTCATCAGGGTTCTAGTTTTTGACTGGCCCGGCTGTGATTGAGGGAATGTTCCATGACGTATATGTTAGTTAATCAGCGCGACCTTGAATATCTGACGACGATTGATGAACAAGGCAGTTTTGTTAGCGCGGCGCAACAATGCAATGTCACTCAACCGGCATTGTCCAATCAAGTGCGCAGGATTGAAGAGCGCCTAGGTTTGGTTCTGTTTGAGCGGTTGCAAAACGGCGTGCAAATTACCCAAGCAGGTCAAAGGGTGCTCGATTCCGCGCGGGATGTCCTTTGTCAAATGCGGGATATGGCCGATGTAGTTCGGGCGTGTCAGGATCCGCTCTCGATTCCTGTCAAGCTGGGGTTTTTCCCGACATTAGCCCCCTATGCCGTACCCCTGCTTTGCACCGCGTTGCGAGAGTCTTGCGATGGCATCAATATGATATTTAGCGAAGCCTTCTCGGAACAATTGATTGAGCAAATTCTAGCCAAGGATATCGACGCGGCAATGCTCGCCCTTCCGGTTAATGTTGAAGGCATTGATACAGTACCGGTATTTGTAGAAGACCTTTATCTTGTGACACCCAAGGACCATCGCCTGGCAAATTTCTCTTCTGTTACTGAAGAAGAATTACCACTCGGCGATCTTATCCTTCTTGATAAGGGACATTGCCTGCGCGACCAGGCTTTAAACCTCTGCGACAATGACAGCGTTGGATCGAATATTCCAACGGACCTGCGAGCGACGAGCATGGAAACAGTGGTGCAATATGTTGCACATGGATTTGGCTGCACCTTGCTGCCTGCATTGGCGGCGCAACGATATGCAAAGCATGAACCGGATTGCCGTTTCATCAAGATCGACTCAGATCGGTTCAATCGAACCATTGCCTTTGCACATCGCACAGGCTGTCCGAGATCTTCCTTAATTCCGCCGATTGTTGACGCCGTCAAGCAGACCTTTCCTGACGATGTGATTTCTTTTATCGGCGCTTGATTTCTTTGATTACCAGCGATCCACGAACCGTGATTCTTTGAAAATCGAGTGTTCTTGGGAGCAGAAAAATATAGACGAAAAATGCGCTCTCGCTCGGGGCGCATTTTCCGTATCTAAACAACTTAACTATATGATATATAATAATATTACTGCCATTTCTTTTGGTAATGGCTGCCAATTCAAATTGGAATTGGAGCGCTCTGAATTGTCTCTTTAAACGCTGCTGCATCTGATCGGCATTCCCGTCCGATCAGTTTTGCAAATTTTTGGAGACACAATCTCATGACCCCCGTTTTGAACCGATCCACAATATTCAACCGATCAGCATCGACAGCCGCTTTGATCATCGCGATGACCGCGCTCCCAGCGCAGGCGCAGCAGATTATCAACAACGGTGACAATATAACTGTCACCAGTGGTGCAGATGGCGAAACAATCACCGCGGGTATTGGCGTAATAAGTGCTGTCGATGCCGCACCGGTGGTTGTCGTCGACAACAATGATGTAACCGTCAACAATGACGGCACATTGCGCACCACTGGTGTGACTCAAACAATTCAGGTCAATCAAGGCACTACTGGCGCAACAATTAATAATGGCGCTACCGGTATTCTAGAGGCCGATTCCCGAGTCGTAAATTTTGACGGCACGGATGCTACATTGAACAATGACGGCATTATTCGCGGAACAGCTAGTCAACGTAACGGCGCTGTTTACGGCAACCGCACATCGAACAATATCAATATCAACAATAGTGCAACCGGCCTCATTGATGCTGGCGTGGAAGGCGCTGGTATCGCGATTGAAGTTGGCGGCGGCGGCGCACCACGTGGCGGTGCGATCGTCAACGACGGCACCGTCCAAGGTCGCGGCCAAGCGGCTCCTACCGGCGGAACCGCCGGTGATGGACTGCGTTTCTTTGGTCCAGGATTGGCCCCTGAGTATATATATAGCGGCGACATCACAAATAGCGGCAGTATTGCTTCTGAATCGAATCAAGGCCCTGTCGCCGGCGTCCGCTTTACCAACCGCATCGGGTTTCAAGGTACTTTGGACAATAGCGGTACTATTTCAGGTGCGAACAACGGCCTCTATTTTGGTAATGATGCCGATCACGCCGGCGGCATTGTCAACAACTCGGGCACGATTTCATCGGACAGTCGCGCGCTGAACATTGATGGCCGCGGTCTGGTTGTAAATAACCTCGCTGACGGTGAAATTATTGGCACCGCCAACCAGCGCAACGGTACAGTCTATGCGGACAGTACGGCTCAAGACTTTACCCTGAACAACGATGGCGTCATTGATGCAGGCGCTGGCAATGAAGGTGCTGGCTTCTCTGTTGAATTGGCTGCTGAGGGTAACGCCTTTGACATCAACAACACTGGCACCATTCAAGGTCGCGGCACTGCTGGTGCGGGTCTGACCACAGCTGGTGACGGCGTGCGTTTCGAACATGAGCGTGTTGCTGGCGCGCTAGATGGAACAACCACTGGTTTGTTTACGGGCAACATCACCAATAGCGGAATCATCGACAGTGAAGGAGATAGCGGCACAACCGCTGGTATCCGTTTCGTCAACGGCGTTAGCTTCAATGGAACGATTACCAACGAAGCAGATGGCATCATCTCTGGTGTTCAAAACGGTCTGTATTTCGGCAACGCAACTCCAGCTGGCGGTGGCGATTTCACCGGTGCTGTCGTGAACAATGCTGGTACCATCTCATCGGGCAGCCGCGCGTTGAACATTGATGGGTCTGGTCTGGTAGTGAACAACACAGGTTCTATTCTCGGAACCGCCAACCAGCGCAACGGTACGGTCTATGCCGACAGCACTGCGCAGGATTTTGTCCTGAACAATGACGGGATCATTGATGCCGGAACTGGACTGGAAGGCGCAGGTTTCTCAACCGAACTTTCCGCAGCTGGTAACAACTTTGACATTAACAACACCGGCACGATTCAGGGTCGCGGTACCGCTGGTGCTGGTTTAACTGCGGCAGGGGATGGGGTTCGTTTCGAGCGTGAGCGTGCTGCTGGTGCGCTAGATGGCACGACCACTGGCCTGTTCACGGGCAACATTATCAATTCGGGAACCATCGACAGTGAAGGCGATAGCGGCACAACGGCCGGTGTTCGTTTCGTAAACGGTGTTAGCTTTAACGGTACCATCGACAACCAAGCGGACGGCACCATCTCTGGTGTGCAAAACGGTCTTTACTTCGGCAACGCAACGCCAGCTGGCGGTGGTAACTTTACCGGCGCTGTTGTAAACAACGCTGGCACGATCTCATCGGGCAGCCGGGCGCTGAACATTGATGGCACGGGCCTTGTTGTGAACAACACCGGTTCTATTCTCGGAACCGGTAACCAGCGCAATGGTACGGTCTATGCCGACAGCACTGCGCAGAATTTTGTCCTGAACAACGATGGTATCATTGATGCCGGAACTGGATTGGAAGGCGCAGGTTTCTCAACCGAGCTTTCGGCAGCCGGCAATGCTTTTGACATTAACAACACGGGCACCATTCAAGGTCGCGGTACCGCTGGTGCTGGTCTGACCGCTGCTGGCGATGGGGTGCGATTCGAACGCGCTCGCAATGCCGGAGTTTTGGACGGAAGCAGTGTTGGTCTGTTCACAGGTAACATTACCAATTCGGGAACCATCAACAGTGAAGGGGATAGCGGCACAACAGCCGGTGTTCGTTTTGTGAACGGCGTTAGCTTCAATGGAACGATTACCAACGAAGCAGGTGGCACCATCTCTGGTGTTCAAAACGGTCTGTACTTCGGTAACGCAACCCCAGCTGGTGGTGGCAATTTCACCGGCGCTGTTGTGAACAACTCGGGTACGATTTCATCGGGCAGCCGCGCGCTGAACATTGATGGCACGGGTCTAGTTGTGAACAACTCGGGTTCCATTCTCGGAACCGGCAACCAACGTAATGGTACAGTCTATGCCGATGGAACCGCTAATAACTTCACCCTGAACAACCTTGCTAGCGGCATCATTGATGCGGGGACCGGCAATCAGGGGTCTGGTGTATCTCTGCAACTCGGCAATGCAGATGGTGACGTAAGAAACATCTCACTGACCAATGCGGGAACGATTAACGGTCGCGGTGATGCCTTGGCATCTGGCGCGACTGCCGGTCTGCGGTTGTTTAATGGTGCGGGTGCTGGGACCAGCGTGACAGTCAATGGCGACATTGATAATAGCGGCACAATCACTTCGGAAACGGCTTCGGCTTTGTTGATCGAAAATGTCAATTTTACGGGCACTTTCACCAACAGCGGAACCTTGACCGGTACAAGTGCGGTTGATGCATCGACCGCATTGGGCGGATTGACATTCGTTCAAAATGGCGGCGCGCTTAGTGGCAACTTTGTCGGGTCTGCTTTTGCGGACAGCCTCTCTTTTGCAAGCGGTTCATCGACTTTGGCCGGTGATGTACAAGGCGGTGTCGATGTTACTGTGGATAACGGAGCAGAATTGGCCATTTCGGGCATTCGGGCCGTTGATGGTGACTTTACATCCAATGGTACCTTGGCGTTCGAATTGGGTAGTGACAGCCTGGCTATTGCCGGCGACAGCAGCTTTAGCGCAGACAGTGTGATCAACATTGAAACTCCAACGGACATTGCAAACCTCACCATTGGTGCGCCAATTAATGTCGTGACGGAAACAGGCACATTCACAGATAGTGGTCTAACCGTGAATTTGAACGATGATGACTTCCTGCTTGATTACGCAGTGCAACTGGGTTCGGTGATTGTAACACCAACTGCTGTTGATTTGTCTGCGGTGAGTGCTGATGCCAATATTTCTTCCTTTGGCGGCGCGCTGACATCAGCATTGTCCAACAATCGTTTGGCTGGCGACGTAGCAAACAGCCTAAACGGTTCGGCTGATCTAGCGGCATTTGAAGCATCGGCTCTCAGCTTGTTGCCCGCTATCAATGATGGTGTTGCACGGGAAATCTTTGAAACCCAGCGTTTCTCAAGCTCCTTGCTCTCACGCCGTTTAGATGGTGATGCAACCGGGATATGGGGTCAGGCATTTTACCGGACTTCCGACCGGGACGCGCAAAGTCAATCTGCGGTTGGTTATGATGGCGATGCCCTGGGTTTCACCCTTGGGCTCGACACCAAACTGAACGAGAAGCTGACTGTTGGTCTGTTGCTGAACTATTCTGATATCGATGTGGATTCAGATGGTGTTGTTGGCGCAGAAAGCGACATAAACAGCTATCAGATATCGGGTTATGCTGGTTTGGATCTCGGCGCAGCCTTTGTGAATGCCGAACTGGGATATTCGTTCAGCGATGTTGATAGTCGCCGTAACGGTGTTACCGGTCTGATCTTCAGTGAATCGGATGTTGACGGTGTTATCGCCGCTGTTAACGGCGGTTATACATTGGAAACCGGATCGTTCTCGATCACGCCGCATGCCGGACTGCGCTATGCCAGCCTGTCTCAGGATGCATTGACCGAGACTGGTGGTTTGGGCTTAACTCTGGATACGGATCGTACAGACTTCCTCGAAGGTACATTAGGTCTTCGTTTTGCCGGTAAGGTAGATGACAGCAAAGACCTGTCCATCGTGCCTTATGCAAACATCGCCTATGTGTACGACTTTATCGGTGATGGTCTCGGCGTAAACGGAAGCTTCAATGCTGGGCTCGACACATTCCGTCTCACTTCGGCAGAACCTTCTGAATCCCGCTTTGATCTTGGTGCTGGATTGAACCTCGTCAACAAAGGCGGGTTCAGCATCGGAGCTGAATATCAGGGCCGCTTTGCCTCTGATTACCAATCTCACTCGGGTAACATACGGGTCCGCTTTGAATTCTGATCAAAGCAATATGGTGTTCTCGGGAGAGAAACGGGGGACCGGCTGGTGCAATGCATCAGCCGGTTTTTCTATGTCCGCTTTTCAAGATGAAGTAGCCCTTAGATCAGTCTTTCACTGCGCCAAATTACTGTTTACGAAAGCCAATACATCCTTTTCATATTGCTCGAGCACGCCTTCAGCAGCGCCTTGATAGGCGGTAAATGCTATTGCGGTGCCTCTGCGTACCGTCACTTTCTCGAGCGGCCCTTCGAATAATAAGTGGCCGGCATTTTCATAGAAGATAAACTTGACCGGGCGGCGTTTTGCTTGCTGGGAATTTACCCAGTCTTCTATCGATATCGGTGAGTTTGGATAGGTCCTCTTCCAGACATAATCTGTATCGGATCGGCCCGCCCACGTGTCTAAAGCGCCAAAAGGAATAAGGGTCGGAATGTTATAGTCGCCAAGCGCAAATCCGCTGCCAGCGGGTGCTTCAGAAACAATCGCTCGGATATGATCATTTTCTATTTCGGAACCGGAATGTAAAACGACCCGGCCTCCGTTTGAACCGCCATATAAAATAATATTCTGATTATCCCACCGGTCATGTTCTGCCGCATAGTCCACGGCTCCTTTGAAAACGCCCCAGATCATATCCTGTTTGCCGCTGTTTATGATTTTACGGGTGACGAAGTTCCAATCGTCAAACCCGTTTATCTCATAGGAATCGAAGGATATCGTAGCGAACCCGTTTCGGCGAAACATCTCAACCCGGGCGCGGTCGTCTTCCCGATATCCGGCACCGCCATGCGCATAGACGACGACGGGCGCTTTTTTATCTCCCTCGGGAACCCAAATTTCAACAGATGGATGGCGTGAATCAAATTCGGCAAACGGTCCGTCGAGAGCAAAAAAGCCTCGTGAGCCAACCTCTTTCAGCTTTGGTTTGGTTTGCCCGGCCGGCGGTTGTGCTGCCTGTTTCTGTGTAGAACTGATCGACTGGCGCCCTGCTGCATCGAGGGTAGAATGATATCCAGATGCCGTGAAAAAAAGGACAAATAGAAAAAGGGCGGTGGTTTGACGCATTCGAACTCTCCAGACCGGCGCTCGATAAGTGATCATCGCTCATATGGCAACTACAAACGTAGTCGCTGTCCCGGAGTTGTTTTATTTCAGCAGCTTCTCAGGCGAAGCCGACACACACTCTAAATCACCCGTTTCATTAATTGCGACCAAGTGACTGCGTTAACCGTTGTTAACCACAAAAATTTAGACGCGCTTAACGCGCTCAGCCCATTTTCATGGACGGGCATAGGAACAGGGTAACGCCGAAAGGCAGAAATGAGGTTCCATATGAAACATGTTACAATACCAAAAGCCACCAGAGTTATCGGCCCGCTTGGGGAAGCATTAGCCGAACACGACTTGCCACCGGCGGATACCACCCGTTGGGTTATCAGGCGCAAGGCAGAGGTAGTTGCGGCCGTCAATGGCGGACTGCTGACGACCGATGAAGCGTGTGAGCGTTATCAATTGTCGCTGGAGGAGTTAATCTCCTGGCAGCAGGCGATTCATCGTTCAGGCATGACCGGCTTGCGCATCACCCATTTGCAGGAATATCGCGATCAAAGCCAAAGTCACGATATGTGATCGGCTTGGTACGACAAGCCGCAACGCTTGATCGTTCTTCCTAACAAATTTTCAATTTCACTTTTCCGTCTGGTGTCCGCTCCTATGGGCCCTGGCCGCGAAACCCAATCAACTGAGGTTACCCCCTATGCCCCCCACAACCTTACCGACGCCATCCAGTGCCAAGGTCATTATCGTTGAAGAAGAAAATGCGCTTTCGCGGTCGTTGCAGGACGACTTGGAAGCCAATGATATCGCCGTTGCTTGTGTATTTTCAAAACTAGATGAGGAAGCGAGTCTGGTCTTCGGACCGGATGCGCTGATCATTGATCCCAAAACTGTCCGGGAAAATGGCAGTGAGCTGCTCGAGCGGTTTTCTGGATTGCGGTCCTCAATGCCGGTTATCCTGACGCCCAACCCAAAAGATAGCGGTGACGACGAGCTGGCCTTTGACGCTGCGAGCGTAATCCAGCGGTTGCAGAAACCCTATGCCGTGCCGACGCTGTGTAATCTAATCGGAAGGATGGCCGACGTCAGCGGCCATGCCGTCAATGATCTCGACTATGTTTGCGCGCTGGTCGAAACCGACCGATTGCTGCCGAACCTGTCGGTGGAGTTTCAATCCAAACAATCTTTGGATAATGACAAGATCGTCGGTTATGAAGCGCTGACCCGGATCAAGACGCGGCGCGCGTTGAACCCGGCCATCATCTTTTCCGATCTGGTTGATGTTGCGGTTGAGGTCGAAGCGACATTGGCAGTTGTCGATGAATCAATCCGGCTGGCGACTGCGCTGGCGAAGAAGGGCAGGGCGGTTCCGGTCTCGTTTAATTGCAGCGCAATCATGATGACATACCGGCGCTTTGTCGATGCGCTGATCAGCCGCTTGAAACATGCCGATGTCCCGCCGGGCGCCCTGATGCTTGAGATTACTGAGGAGTCCCGGGTGGTTGATGTCGACCGGCTCGCCGCCGTTTGCCATGTTTTGCGCGGCCACGGGCTCGGCATTTCGATTGATGATTATGGCACCGGCCTCGCCAATCTCGACCGGATTGCGAAAATCCCGTTTGACGAGCTAAAGATCGACAAGACGATTTTCAATGCGTGCTATGATGGCGATATCCCGATTTCGTTGCTCGCCTCGATGCTGGAATTCTGTCGCGGTCGCAAGGCGCGCTCCGTGATTGAAGGCATTGAAACGAAACACCATCTAGCGCAGGCGCGCCTGCTCGGTGCGGATTTCGGGCAAGGTTTTTACTGGGGTTGTGCGGTGCCACCGAAATATTTCGTCCCCGGCTGGTAAGCCCCGCTTCTTTTCTATCGCTGCCATTTATATTCTTCGCTGGACCTTCGGGCATGGGCGCACTAACTTGCGACTCATCCCCGGGGAGCCTGTGCGTAAAAGCAGGTTGAGAGTGGAATATACCACGACCCGTTGAACCTGATCCCGTTAACCCGGGCGGAGGGAGGGAGCGGTGTTCCAGACAATCCCGCCTCTTCACTCCGCTAATGGAGTAAAGACTATGGCTGACATACCTGCAAAGACCGAAATTGGCGTAACCACTGGCCCGATAAGTGGCTCGAAAAAAGTGCATGTGGCGGCGCATAGCGGCTCTGGTATCCGCGTTGCGATGCGGGAAATCAGTTTGGAAGGTGGCGAAGCTCCCGTACGAGTCTATGATACTTCCGGGCCTTATACCGACCCCAACGCACTGATCGACATTAACGCCGGCCTGCCGCAATTGCGCCGCGAATGGATTGAAGCGCGCGGCGATGTCGAGTCCTACGATGGCCGCGAGATGAAGCCGGAAGATAACGGCCAGCTCGGTCCTGATCGCAGCGGCGGTGTCCCGCAATTCCCGCATGTCGTAAAGCGCCCTCTGCGCGCCAAGGCAGGCATGAATGTCAGCCAGATGCACTATGCCCGCAAAGGCATTATCACCCCGGAAATGGAATATGTCGCCGAGCGTGAAAATCTGGGGCGGGAGCGGCTCAAAGAATATAAGCGCGATGGCGAAAGCTTTGGCGCGGCCGTCCCCGACTATGTCACGCCGGAATTTGTCCGTGATGAAATCGCCAGAGGACGCGCGATTATTCCCAACAATATCAACCACCCTGAAACCGAGCCTATGGCCATCGGCCGTAACTTCCTCGTGAAGATCAACGCCAATATCGGTAACAGCGCGGTTGCTTCTGACGTGGCCAGTGAAGTGGACAAAATGGTCTGGTCGACCCGTTGGGGCGCGGACACGGTCATGGATCTCTCCACCGGCCGTAACATCCACGACACGCGTGAATGGATCATCCGCAACTCACCCGTGCCCATCGGCACCGTGCCTATCTATCAGGCGCTCGAAAAAGTTGGCGGCGCGGCTGAAGAGCTGACATGGGAAATTTTCCGCGACACGCTGATTGAGCAAGCCGAGCAGGGCGTGGATTATTTCACCATCCATGCCGGCGTGCGTCTGCCCTATGTGCCAATGGCCGCCAAGCGCGTCACCGGCATCGTTTCGCGCGGCGGCTCGATCATGGCGAAATGGTGCCTTGCCCATCACAAGGAAAGCTTCCTCTACGAGCATT
>Ga0189291_100125_pt1 | contig 72732 bp, 66 predicted proteins | sample UW1redminimetaG_FD_130331 | JGI IMG/M metagenome (GOLD analysis project Ga0189291, IMG submission 130331) | Marine microbial communities from the Costa Rica Dome - UW179B-red mini metaG | ecosystem: Environmental > Aquatic > Marine > Oceanic > Photic zone | place: Costa Rica: the Eastern Pacific...
GGCACCCCCTGCTCTTTTTTTTACGCCGCCGTTGGTCGCTACGCTCCCGACCCCGGCACCCCCTGCTCTTTTTTTTACGCCGCCGTTGGTCGCTACGCTCCCGACCCCGGCACCCCCGCCAATTGGTGCGTTTCACCAATTCTGAGCAAGTTGGGGGCAAGACGGACGAGGCAACTTAGTTGCTAAGGACCCCGGCCAACGTTTTGGCCGCGCCCGCGCAGGTGCAGCAGTTTTCATAGGCCGGATTTAGGCCGTCATGCGAACTGCGGTACGCACCGTGAGCGAAAACATGCCTCACCCGCTTTTGATTTTGCTGATCGGCATTGCGATGCTATCAAATCCCCAAGAGATAGGTAGGCCCAAATTGCTAGAAAAACCCAAACCCATTTTCGGCGCCCAATATGCGCAATTGCCGGACCGTTTTTACGCATTACAATCTGCAACGCCGGTTGTTGATCCGCACTGGATTGCGTTCAACAAGGCACTGGCCACAGAATTGGGTCTAGACGCGACAGAACTAGCCACACAAGTGGGGTTGGCCATTTTTGCGGGTAATCACACCGCCGAAGGCACATCACCGCTGGCCATGGCTTATTCGGGCCATCAGTTCGGACATTGGAACCCAAGTTTGGGTGACGGGCGCGCTTTGCTTCTCGGGGATCTGCAAACAGCCAACGGACAGCATTTTGATGTGCAGCTCAAGGGTTCTGGCCCGACGCCCTATTCGCGCAATGGCGATGGGCGCGCGGCGCTTGGGCCAGTGTTGCGCGAATATGTGGTCTCTGAAGCCATGCACGCTATGGGCATTTCAACAACCCGCGCGTTGGCAGCGGTAACAACTGGCGAGAAAGTGCGGCGTGAAACGCCTCTACCCGGCGGGGTGATCACCCGTGTGGCCAAAAGCTTTGTGCGGGTTGGCACTTTCCAATATTTCGTGGCCCATGACGACAAAGAAGGGTTAAAAGCCCTTGCCGATTTCTCCATTGACCGGCACGAACCAGATCTAAAAAACGCCAACAATCCCTATCTTGAATTGCTCAAACGCGTGGTCACCCGCCAAGCCGAATTGATTGCCAGTTGGCAATTGATCGGTTTTATCCATGGGGTCATGAATACCGACAATGTGTCAATCGCGGGGGAAACCATCGACTATGGCCCTTGCGCCTTTATGGATGAATATGACCCAGCAACAGTGTTTAGTTCCATCGACAGTTTTGGTCGCTACGCCTATCAAAATCAACCGCGGATCGGCCAATGGAACTTGAGTGTTTTAGCCCAGTCTATGTTGCCGATTTTGCACGATGATGAAGATCAGGCACTGGCCCTCGCCCAAGATGCGATCAATGATTTCTCCACTCAATTCGACTGCGCATTTCGCACCGGACTGCTGAAGAAAATCGGCATCACCGATGAACAAGAAGGCGACTATGAACTGGCAATTTCACTTTTGGATGCAATGAAGGAAGCGCGCGCTGATTTCACCAATACGTTCCGCGCCCTTTCCAATCTGGTTTTGCCAAACCCAGACATTGCTGCCGCGCAATTGCCGCTAACCGAGTGGATCAATAATTTGGTACGGCACACCGATGGGGGCAAACGGGTCGACCAAAATTTGATGCGTTCCGTCAACCCTGCCTTCATCCCCCGCAACCATCGGGTTGAAGCGATGATCCAAGCTGCGACGGAAGGTGATTTTTCATTGTTTGAAGAATTGATGCAGGTCTTGGCGACCCCTTATGAGGATAAGCCCGTTCATCACGCCTACACCTTGCCCCCAGAACCAGATGAGCGCGTACACCAGACTTTTTGCGGGACTTAACTTCGCGAGACGTTGGTCATAGCGGGCTGTTATTCCCACCCCCTCGTCATACTCGGGCTCGACCCGAGTATCCATGTGGCCCTGCTATACCGCACCTTATTGCATCTAAACCTACGTTTCGCCTTTGCCAGTCCTTCATGGACCCTCGGGTCGAGCCCGAGGGTGACGAATAGGGTATTCACCCAAACGCGCGCACGACAACTGTGGTGATACGCCAACTGGCGGGGGTGCCGGGGACGGGAGCGCAGCGACCAACGGCGGCTAGAAAAAAGGGCGACCCGAAGGCCGCCCATTTCAATTCAAGCTTTTTTTTGCCAACTATCAACGGACGATCTCTGGCCCCATCATTGCATATGGCAATGTGGTTGAAAGCGCAGGCCAATAGGTGACAATCACCAAGAAAACCATCAACACTGCCACAAATGGCAGCGCGGCGCGCACCACTTGCATCAAACTCATGCCCGTTATCCCGGAGGTGACGAACAGGTTGAGCCCAATGGGCGGAGTGATCATCCCAATTTCCATGTTCACCACCATGATGATGCCCAAATGGATCGGGTCGATGCCCAATTCCATGGCGATGGGGAACACCACTGGTGCAACGATCAACAGCAAGCCAGATGGCTCCATAAATTGACCGCCGATCAGCAAGATCACGTTGACGGCAATCAGGAAGGTAAACCAGTTAAAACCTGCATCAAGCATGACGCCAGTGATCGCTTGCGGGATACGCTCCGATGTCAAAACATGGGCAAAAATCAGCGCATTGACGATGATGAACATCAACATCAAAGTGGTCTTTGCCGCCTCTACCAACACATTACGGGTGTCGTCGTGGAACATGGCGCGTGGGAACTTGCCAATGATCAACAACAGGTTGCTGCCCCAAATCGGTAAGCCAGAAACAAAGACTTTTGGCACCCGTGCAATGTTGGATTTTGGATCGCGCCACAAGGTGTATGCCACCATCACCGCAAACGCGATAACCAACCCAACCCAGAAACGGGTTCCTGTGGTGATTTCACTATCGCGCCCAACGACAAAGTAGGACATTGTCATCCAAACCGCCAATACGCCGAAACCATAAACGCTGGCAGAAAAGCCGATACGCGCATCTGTGCTGGCACCTTCTGGTATCCAAGTTGTGCCTTGCAACGGCCCCATATCCCGATAAACAAAGATCGCGATAAAGAACGCATAAACCGCAGCAACCGCAGCCGCTTCTGTTGGGGTAAACACCCCACCATAAATGCCGCCAATAATGATCACGATAAGGAACAGGCCCCACCCGGCTTGCTTGCCGCCTTGCAAAATCTCGCCATAACCGCGCCATGGTTCAGCGGGGAGTTTTTTGATCCGCGCGAAAATGTAAATCGCCAACATCAACATGCCGCCAGCCAAAAGCCCGGGCAACACACCCGCAAGGAACATGCGTCCAACAGAAACGTTGGTCGCCGCTGCGTAAACCACCATCACGATGGAGGGAGGAATGAGAATACCCAAAGTACCCGCATTGGCGATAATGCCGGCCGCGAAGTCTTTGGAATAGCCCACCTGCATCATGCCTGCGATGGCAATGGTGCCGATGGCGACAACGGTCGCGGGTGATGATCCGGACAAAGCCGCAAACATCATACAAGCCAGCACAGACGCCATGGCCAAGCCACCACGGAAGTGCCCAACGGCGGCAATGGCGAACCTAATGATCCTTTTAGCTACCCCACCTGTCGACATGAATGATGCGGCCAGAATGAAAAACGGGATCGCCAGCAAGGTGTAGTTTTGCGACGAATTGAAAAGTTGCAACGCAACCGAAGACATTGAGTCTGACGAAAAGAACGCAATGACGATGACAGAGGCCAAACCAAGCGAAACCGCAACCGGCACCCCGAACAATAGGAATGCCAACACAAGAACGAAGAGAACTGTAGAGACCATTAGTTTGCCTCCCCTTTAAGAACATCTTTGTTCGCGGCAACAAGGTCTTCTGCCTCATGTCCAGCGATCATTAACTCACGTTCGCCTTTGGCAATCTGAATGAGCGCTTCAAGGGAACGGAAGGCCAAAAGTCCAAGCCCAACAGGCAACACCAAATAGGCCACCCAACGCTGCACCCGCTCGGGGAAGCCAAGATTTTCAGCTACCCAAACCGGATATTTCAAATCTTCAAGGCCGAGCTGTAATTGGAACATTTTGCTCCAATAAGTCACCGCGCCACCTTTGGACGGCACGCCCAGAATGGTCAGCCAATCGGCGCTAATAAGGGTAACGGCATACATCAAGGTACAAAACGCGCCGAACATGGCGGCAATGCGTAATCCCTTTTTGGGCAAGATGCGTATAAAAGCATCGACCCCAAGGTGCGATCCGGTTTTCACCCCATAGCTCATGCCCAGCAAAATCATCCACGCAAACAGGATGCGGGTGAGTTGTAGAGCGCCACCAAAGCCGGAATTAAAGCCGTAGCGCATGACCACTTGCACAAACGACACCAAGGTGATCGCGGCCAGCAAAACGGCAAGAATATTTTCTTCTAAACGTGTGATTTGTTCTGGATATCGGCGCTCGAGCATAAACAATATGCCGATCAGCGCTGCAATACCCACATAAAGCCAAATTGTGGCCATCTGTATTGCCCCCCAAATGGATGCTCAAGCGAATAGCGCTAAAGCAAATTGGCATGCGGCCCGTGGGCCGCATGCCGTATATAGGTTTTAGATTACATGCCTGCAGCTACAGCTGCATCAATAACATCTTGACCAATGTCATCAGCAAACTTAGCCCAAACTGGCTTCATCACTGCAATCCACTCAGCGCGTTGCTCTGGAGTTAGAGTACGAACCACACCGCCAGCGGCAATCATGTTTTGTTTCGCTTCTTCGTTCACCTGAGTTGCTTGTGCGTTTGCAGCAACAACTTCTTCATTGAAGATGGTGAGGAATTGATCGCGAACCGCTGGGTCCAAACCGTCCAACCACTCTTTTGAGGTGATCGCAAGGTAAGTGAGCAACTGGTGGTTTGTTTCAGTTACGCCGTCTTGAACTTCAAAGAATTTCTCAGCGTAAATGTTTGACCATGTGTTTTCTTGCCCGTCAACAACGCCGGTTTGTAGTGCGCCGTAAACCTCTTTAAAGGCGAGTTTCTGAGCTGATCCGCCCATAGCTTCAATCATGGCAACAGCAACGTCAGATGTTTGAACACGGAATTTCAAGCCCGCCGCATCAGATGGCACTAATAGTGGTTTCTTAGCGGAGAAGTGCTTTAGACCATTGTAGATATAGCCCAGACCGACATATCCCTTGTCATCAATGGCGTGCAATAGACCTTTACCAACCTCACCTTGTGTAAAGGTGTTCACGGCGTCCATGTCTGCGAACAAGAATGGAAGATCAAAAACGCTGTACTTTTTAGTGAAGCTTTCGAATTTTGAAAGCGAAGGTGCTGCCACTTGCACGTCGCCCAAAAGCAATGCTTCCATCACTTTATCATCGTCAAACAAGGTTGAACTTGGGAACACTTCCATACAGGCGGTGCCGTTCATTTCCTCATTGATACGTGCTGCGATTTTTTCTGCGGCTTCACCTTTTGGGTGACCGGTTGCAGCCGTTACGTGGCTAAATTTAATGACAATTTCGCCGCTATCACAATTTGCAAAAGCTGGTGTCGCCATAAGTGCTGCTGTCAGCGTTGCGCCAACAAGAAGTTTTTTAATCATTGATATTCCTCCCCAAAGGATGTTTGAGAAAATGCGGTAAAGTTACCGCGCCTCACCACTAGAATAGCAAGCACCGTGCCAGCTAAAAGAAAATCAGAAAAAATGCTTATTTTCAATATGTTAGACCATCATCCAACTTTTCAAAAGTATTACGGCGGCCGCGAATGTGTGGAAACCCACACACGCGCCCATTGCTAATGGGTCGAAATCGACACACGCCACCATCGTTCAAACGCCTTACGCGTTGGGCGCAGATATGCCGTATTTCTTCATTTTTTCGTAGAGCGCTTTGCGCGAAATGCCAAAAGCTTCATAGGTTTGTTTTAGCGACCCATCATGCTTTGCGATTTCGCCTTCAATGAGCGCTTTTTCATAAGACGCGATTTTTTCGGGCAAAGTGTGGTCCGCAAAATCCCCGAGCGGCGGGTGATCATTGGGCAAACCAAGTCCCATCCCAAGCACAAACCGATCCGCAGAATTGCGCAATTCGCGCACATTCCCTGGCCAGTCATGCGCGTGCAGTTGGGCAATCACTTGTGGGGTAACTTCGGGTATTTCTTTGCGGAACCGCGCCCGCGCTTGGCGCGCCAAGCGATAGAACAACATCAAAATATCTTCCCCCCGCTCGCGCAAGGGTGGCAAATCTATGGATGCGACGTTCAGGCGGAAATAGAGATCTTGTCGGAACTCCCCAGTGGCGCTGGCCTGCGCCAAATTCACTTTACTGGCCCCAACAATACGAATGTCCAGGGGAATGGTTTTGTTGGACCCCAACCGCTCCAAAGACCGTGTTTCAACCACCCGCAACAGCTTTACCTGCACATCCAGCGGCATGGATTCAATTTCGTCCAAAAACAGGGTGCCGCCATTGGCAAACTCGATTTTGCCGATGCGTTTTTGTGTGGCGCCGGTAAATGCCCCCACTTCATGCCCAAACAATTCGCTTTCAATAATCTCCTTGGGCAGTGCGCCACAGTTTACCGCAACAAACGGTTTGCTTTTGCGGGCGCTATGATCGTGCAGCGCGCGCGCCACCACATCTTTGCCGGCGCCGGTTTCTCCATTGATCATCACATCAATGCCCGCATCGCCCAACATGGAAACCTGCTGGCGCACCCGCACCATTGGGGCAGACTTACCGATCAAGGTTTCGTCCAACAAACCCTCGGCGTCGATCTCTTCACGCAGGATGCGGTTTTCTAGCACCAGTCTTCGCTTTTCGATCGCGCGTGAAACCACAGCCGAAAGCTGGTTGGGGGGGAAAGGCTTTTCGATAAAGTCATATGCCCCATCACGCATGGCCCGCACCGCCATGGAAACATCGCCGTGTCCGGTGATGAAAATCACAGGGATTGCTGAATCAATTTCCATCACATGTTTTAAAAATTCTTGCCCCGTCATGCCCGGCATACGCACATCAGAAATTATTGCGCCATGGAATTGAAATGAAATAGAGGGCATCGCAGCTGCAGCGCTGGCGAAAGCTTTAACGTCCATGCCGTCCAGCTCAAGCGCCTGCAGCAGCGCATGACGCAAGTCATTATCATCGTCAATCAGCAGAACTTGGGGTGAAGACATGGTCACTTAGTTCAGGTCCCTTTTTGCATGGGGCAATTTCACATAGAAGGCAGCACCGCCCAATTTGCTTGCCCCTAATTCAATTTCACCGTCAAAATCGTGCACAATATTGTACGCGATGGAAAGCCCAAGGCCTAACCCCTCGCCCACATCCTTTTGGGTTACAAAGGGGTCAAAAATCGTCTCTTTGTCTTTTTCACTCACCCCAGCGCCAGAATCTTCAACCGCAAAAATCACATGCGCACCATCGTCGCTGACCGTTAGTTTGACCAGCTGGTCCTTGCTCTTTGCCGCCGCATCAATGGCGTTGCTCAATAAGTTCACCAGCACCTGCGACAGGCGCAAGCTGCCGCCGCGCACCATTAGATCGGGGTCGACGTCATGGGATTGCACGCTGACCTTTTTGTCCCGCGCGTGCGGCTCCACCAAGGTCATGGATTCTTTGAGCAAGGCACTTACCGACACATCGCGCAGGCTGGTGCCCGGTTTGCGCGCAAAGGATTTGAGCGTTTTGGACAATTTGGCCATGCGCTCTGTCATAGATGAAATGCGCTGCAAATTGTCCCGCGCCGCGTCTTCACGCGATTGATCCAAGAAGGCTTGGGCATTGTCCGCATAGGCGCGAATGGCGGCAATGGGTTGGTTATATTCGTGGGAAAGCGCGGCAGACATTTGGCCAATGGACGCCAATTTGGCCGATTGCATCAATTCGGTTTGGGCTTGACGCAACGCCGCTTCTGCCAAAATCCGCTCGTCATATTCATTGCGCAATTCTTTGGTGCGCTCTTTTACGCGTTGTTCCAATTCCCGCGCGGTAGCTTGTTCCGCTTGCAGCCTAAGCACTGAAAGATGGCGACGTTGCAACAAAACAAAAATGATCCCGCCAACAACAATGGCGCTGAGCCAGATGATCAACATAAACTGTTCTTTGGCGAGGGTGACCGGTTGGTAATCTTCGAGCACGTTTAGGTGCCAATCCAGCAGCGGCATATATTCGCCACGGGCCAAATAGCGCTTATCTTTGTCGTCCCCTTCCACCACAATCAGGCTGGTGGAAGGCGTGTAAGGGCGCAGCGCGGTTTGGGGCAAACCATTGGCGAGCTGATTGCCAACAATGGTTTGCCCCAAACGATTGGTCACAAATATCGGCTCACTAAGCAGCCCCCAAGCATCGCCCAGTTGCTGCAAATCCACATAGATCACCACAATGCCGATTATTTCGCCATTCCAGCTGACCCCGTTTGAAAACGCATAGGCGCTTGCCCCCTTATCGGTCAGCAAAGTCGCGCGCCCCAACCGCCCTTCATCGCCAGCGCTGATCAGCCCTTGGTCGATTGTCTTTGGTGCAAATCTTTGATTGTTGGATTGGGCCAGCACGGTGCCATCAGTTTGTGCAAATTGCACATTTGCCGCCCCCGAAAGGCCCGCAAACTGCACCACCAACCGATTGGCAGTGGCCTGCTTTAATGCTTGATTGTTGGTGCGGAACACCATGGCCACATTGGGCTGACGGGCCACAACCCCCGTGAGCAAGCGAAACTTGTCAAAAATCCCGTTTATCGCTTCTTTTTGCAACGCCAACACTTCGTCTATTTCCGCATCAAGCAATTGGCGCTCACGCGCCTCTGTCCAAGACACGCCAAAATACAAAATGGATAAGGTGCCAACGCCCACCAAAATAACGAGCGCTAAGACCTGAAGCCTGAAATTTTTCAAAAACGAAACAACAACGCCCATAGCGCGACTATCTTACGCCAAAAGGTTGGAAGTCAATCGCCCAGCAAACACTGTGCCCTGTTGAATGCGAAAAGCACATGGACCTACTGTCACCGTTGGAGCGGAACAGGTCATGGCGTTCATAACTTAAATGCCTGCTGTGCGGACGAAGAGTTGTAAGGTGTCGCTATTGCATTCTCTCTGCTGAGGAATGACTTGAAAAAGTCACAACAGGGGCAGGCCCTTGAAATGCAAGTGTCAGTTGGCCTTGCTCTGCAAAGACAATGCTGCAAGAATTTCATATCAGGCTGAGATTTATCAATACCGTGCGCAACGGGTGTGTTTAGAGACAATAAAGCCGGTCACTTATCGAATACATGCGAGGAAATATGAGCAGGAACAACACAGATCTTTCAAAGCGCATCGAAAAAGTAGTGCTGACAACTGCGCTTGCTTTGGTGGCAGGTATTGCAGCTGTAATTTCAAGCAATGCACAGGCACAAGCACCCCGAATTCTATTGCAATGTGTCGCGCCTTTGGTGCCAAATAGTGACGGGTCAGATTGCGTGCGGCCGACCGAAGCCGCAAAAACATGTCCTCGGCCAACTATACTCGACAACGGACGCTGCAGCGAGCCAAAAAAGTATATCAGATTTAGCAATTGCACTGGACCTGCCGGTAACAAATTTAGCATAGCTTACTATGCGAATAACAAGATTATTCTCTTCAGAAGCAGCGGCTCAGGCTCTGAGTTAACGCAGGCTCAAGCCGAACTGACGCTAACAGTCGCAAAAGACAGTAACCGCGGAAGCGTTTATTGCGAGAATATCCGCGGGTAGGTTGTTACGGCATTTTTTGCGAATGTCAGCTGAATCCAGCGGACTTTGCGGACATCGGCTTTCTTCAAATGATTGGCAGCTTTTAAGTTAGCGTCGCCACGCATTCAAAACTTCTCACCAAGAAGACGATAACACCAGAACGATTCTTCGGTAACGATCGCACGATTGAGTCGGGCTGGAGAGAAGCCAGTGGCACGGCGAACAGCACGGCCCATGTGGGATTGATCAGAATACCCTGCTTCCAACGCTATATCTGCTATCGGTTTTCCTGTGTTTTGTTGCGAAATCATATGCAAATTCTCAAGGGAGTTATAAAACGACAAGTTGCGCCGTGTTTGCCCGCTGAACCGTTTGAGACGTCGTTCAAGGGACCGAAGGCTTTGTCCAGGCCCAGACAACGCAGCGCGCGTCATAACCGCTCGTGTCCAATCGCCAACTCCTTGAATTCTTTTGTGTGTCGTTGGTCGCAGGCCCTTCCAGATTGGTTCGAGTATCTCACAAAAAACGCCCCACCCTTTTTCAGGATTCTCAAACGCTGCGAAATGTTCAAGGGCCCTCGTAAGGCCCTTCGGAGTATTTGAATACATCTGATCACCACCGAGTTGCAGCCACGCATCGTGATAGATGCCAACGGTGAGCGCCATAACGGGTCCAAAGGCGCAACTAGAGGTAGGATGGTCTGTCGGCCCATAGGCAAAAATCGAGGGCAACGGCGTGTCGTCCTCATGTTTCGGCAAAAGCCACAATTCACCTGATCCTATCAAAGATACCGACACTAGCGGCGATGCCGGGAAGTGATTGATCCGGTCGGCTGGCGACATTTCAGCTCCACGAGTGTCCCGAAATATGCCTCCAAAAAGGCAACCAGAGAGCGCTGGCGGAGGCAGGAATAAGGTAGAGCGAGGGTCCAAGTGAAGCTCCTATCGTGTCGTAATCATTCTATATCTGGCGGTCTTTATCCTGCAGTTACACGGTAATTCTAAATTGAGGAGCCGTCCATGTCCAAGGTCAAATTTGTAGGACCATTTTCGCTGCGCTTGAAAAGTTTAGCGACATTGAACAGAATAGCAATCGCAACCTATTTTCGCCACACCTTTGGCAATCGTCTTGCCCCTGATTGGAATGCCAATCTTGAGATAGGTGTTCGCTTTGTACGACATCAATTTACTGTTGCCATGACCAAGAATAACATGGAGCAGGGTCGGCTTCTCTTCGATAGCCTGCAACTTGAAACCAATGATCACTACGATATTAGGATCGAGTCTTCTGCCGACCCAAAAGGGCATTGGTATTATCCTGCGCATTCTCAAAGTGACACGACACTTCTGTATCTGCATGGTGGTGGATACGGGTTTCATGGTGGTGTCAGCAGGAGATTTGCGGCCATGCTTGCTCATCATTCAGGTGCTGCCGTGTTTGCCCCGGACTATCGACTGACGCCAGAACATTCACATCCGGCTCAGGCAGACGATGCCTTGGCCGCATGGCGCTATCTTTCCGATCAAACATCGCCTGAAAAAATTGTTGTTATCGGTGATAGCGCAGGGGGGCATATGTCGCTGATGCTGTTGCAAACGCTCAAAGACAAAGGACTAACGCAACCTGCGCTTTGCATCGGGTTGTGCCCATGGACGGATATCGGTGATCGTGGTGCCAGTCTGCACGAAAATAACAAGTACGATTTGGTGCAAGGATGGATGGCCTTGAAATTTGGCGATTGGCTTGATCCTGATGGGGACTTTGGACGTGAAACGCTATCTCCCATTTTCCACGACTTCACTGGCCTTGCCCCCATCTATCTGCAAGCGGGTGGCCGCGAGGTTCTGCGGGATATGATCGAAGAGTTTGCACAGATTCAGAAAGGCTTAGGTGCTGACGTTACATTAGATCTTTGGCCCGACATGCCTCATGTTTTTCAGGCCTACGACAGCTTTACGGCATCTTCAACTGAGGCATTGAGCAAAATAGTGGACACCATCGACGCAAGATTGCGCACCCTCTCTTAAGCAGACATTGGCTGCGCTTGCGAACAACTACAATAAGGGCTCTAAGCGGTCATTCCCCTGATCGCTTGCATTCGTCATAGTTCAAATAATGTGACGTCCCAAACACCCCTTTATGCAGCCGAACCGATAAAACTTATCCCCGCCTCAAAGCCTTGTGCCAGTATGCATACATCTTTCTTGTAGCTTTCGCGGAGTTGCCGACGGGTGATTGAAAGTGGTTTTGCTCAATCAAGTATAGTGGTGATGCCACACTTGATGCGGTTTGAACGAAAGGAAGGGGTTGGGGCGCGCTTTGGTCGCAAAGTGTGTCGCAATGGATTGGCTGTCCAGCCAGACGCCGAAGGCAGTTTGTAATTCGCTTGGTGGGTGCTGTTACCCGCCTTTGGTTTTGCCTCTTTTGGGGCAAGCCAATCATCAAATGATCAAAAGCGATCATAACAGTTTTGGTGGAGCGTTGAACAAGGGGATAGAAGGGTTTAGCACCCCGGGGCAGGCGGTCTATTTGTGTAAAACCCAATCGCGCGAGGCGTTTATTGTCTCATTTTTTTAGTTCACATAACGAGCCAATATGCGCCTCGTGCATCCAAAAACCCGAACAACCCGACAGCACTGCTGGTCGGGCCAAAGGCATGTGTTATTGCTAAGTCAGCTTGGCCATCAACACTTTGCGCGGGTCCAAATGGGTCAAAACCGACACATTAATTTTGAGGCGGCAATAATAATACAAAAGCCCTGCGCGCACGATTTGCGAAAGGGCGGTGCCGACGGCAGCTCCGGCGATGCCCAAAATGGGCACCAAAGATATGGACACCGCGATATTGAGCACCAGCGCATAGCCCGCGATCAAAACGTTCAACCGTTCCCGCCCAACAACAATCAAAAGGTTCGATGCTTGGCCAACCGCAGACTTACCAATCAGCCCCGCACCAATAATCAGCATAATCGATTGGCCATAGGCAAATTCTTCGCCAAACAATGCCAACAAATATGGCCCAGCTGCAAGGGTAAGCAACACGGCGGGAATGGTAAGCCAGAAGGTCCACGTGGAGGCCATATGCACACGGTGTTGCAGCTCAACCTTGTCCCCTTCAGCATTCGCAAGCGAAAATTCCCGCGCAAAAACCATCATGAACGCGTAGTGGATGAACCCAGCAATCGCCATGCATTTGAGCGCAGCAAAATATACCGAAACGGCTTCGGGCGGCATCATAAAGCCAAGGATGACGATATCTGACCAGTATAAAAGCTCTTCAACGCCCGTCACCACAACCAAGGGCACCGCCGCATAAATCCAAAGGCGGCGCAGGCGGCGGCGATGGTTCTGACTGGTGGCAGGCTTGATGCGTTTCACATGCAGCTTGATGTAAACCGCTTCCAAGCAAATAAGGAAAAGGGTGACGCCAATGGTTACCGCCAACGCCAACTCAGCGGTCAGGGGAATGCCATTGAGGCTGATGACAAACAGCACGCCCATAACGATGATCGGACGCACAATGAAACCGGGCACCACCGCCATCCATATCCAACCAATGCCACGGGACACGCCTTCAATGTAAAGCTCTAGCGCCAGAATGGGCAAACCCACAGCAAGCACAATGGCCGAGCCGGTCATATTGTCGGCTAACAGGTCGCCAAAGAAATAGAGCGCCGCGCCGCACATAAGGGAGGTGAAAATCGATGTGACGATGATGAATTTAAGGCCATTGCTCATAAATCCATAGGTCAAATCTTCGCGCATCTTGGTGGCATAGCGCGGCAAAAAGCGCACCGCGCTTTCAGAAAAGCCCATCACCGACGTATGAGAAAGGATAACCTGCCACGTCCAAAAGGTAACAAAGATGCCGTAATTCTCGATCCCAAGGCTCTTGGCCAAGTAAATCTGAAATATGTAGGCAAGACCCGCCGCCAGAATGCGCATGGTCAGGGCAGACATTGCTTGAATAACAGCTTGAAGTTGGCCAACGCGCGAGAGCAGCTCTGCAAGTTTGCGGCGATATTGTGCGATCAAGTTAAGACGCCTTGTTGTTGCCATGGCCGCGTAATGTGCGCACGACTTGCAGTACCTTTAGCCGCCAATCACTTGGCAATTGATTAAAGATGGATTTGGCAAATGGTCGCATGTGCAACTGCCAGATGATGCCCACGATATAGCCGCGCGCAGAACGCGCAATGGTGCGGGTTTGCAGCGGCAATTGATTGTTCGACCATGCATCCTTGTAGCCAGCGGGTTCGGCCAAAAGGTCATATTTTCTGGCCCCAACTTCAATGGCCCATTTAAGAGCCTCTTCGATTTGAACTTTGCCAACCGAATACTCGTGCATTCCCCAATCAAACGCCCCAATATAGGAGTAGTAATGTCCGTTCTGCAAAAAGCCAATTTCTAACGCCACAGGCTTGCCATCCAGCATCAGCGCGCCAGCAACGGCGCCTGACTTGGTTTGGCTATTTCCGGCGACGCCGCCAATGCATTGCGCCAGACCATCGACCATTAGTTTAGCATCATTGCGACCAGACCGTTTTAGCCAGTCGCGTTTCATCTCCAGCGCAACATTCACCAGTCCGGCAAATTCCGGCGTGTCAGCGAAGAAGGTTTGATAAGAAAGATCGCCCATCCGCGCCAGCTTGTTCTTGCGCTTATTGCGGTTGCGCCGTTTGGACTTTGAAAGCGTTGATTGATATTGCTCAAAATCTTCATATTGAGAAAGGTCAGAGTAGGACGCGATCTCTTGTTTTGATGCGGGTGTGCCATGATGTTGAACAGCGCCATGCAACGCGCTTCCAGTAGGCAGATTTGGCAGGCTGATCAGGTCGCCATCAAATTGGGAAAGCGCATCATCAACAAATTGTTGCAACGTGGCCTGATCGATTGCCTTGGGGTCAAAGATCAGGTTTGAATATTCCGCGTGTGGCGAAGTAAGGGGCAAAAGTCCCCGTGCACCAAAGGGCAAAATGTCCGTCATAAGCGGCCAAACTGCGACCAATTTGTCGGCTTGCCAAAGGGTCATAATGTTCAAAGATGCGTCTTTATTGCGCGCCCCAACAGTTCGCCACCACTGGGAACACCAGGCAAAGCTTTGAAAGAATGCAAAGTCGGTAGCGCTTTTAGCTTCAAGAAGCTGCCATGGTTCAGCCAATTGTTCAAAACGGGCATCCGTGCGAACGCACTCGAACACGGTCTGAGCCTTGTCCTGGGATTGCGCGGACTGGTCGTTTGGGTGGGTTGCAACCCGCTCGCTATTCATTTGTTCTGCTTGTTGCACCGGATTCATTTCATCATTTTCCCAAAAGGGTATTTCGTTTCATCTAAAAAAACACCGCGGTCAACTTTGACCCGAACATGCAATGCTTGGCCAACAATAGGCTCAATTTGGTTAATTTTCATGAGCCTTCGGTGGTGACCAAAGTTTGAACTCAGGTTTTCTCATCAATGCGATTTAGGGGGGCAGATATTGGGTAAGAAGATTAAAAAACAACCAATGTCGTAAAAGCAGCCGGACAAAATGGTTGAAAGGATATGGTTAGAGATAAATCAATTCATTGCGCCCTAGTACTTTCGAACCCCTTGTATCGAAGGGCAAATACATTCTGAACGTCTTGAGCAGTACAGCATTGCTGGGCATTCCCGAAATATGGGTCTATTTCACCTAACACACTGTATACGCTGGTTTACTCACGATTTACCATTCTGAAAGAATAAATGCGATAAATTGAGGCATAACTGCTGCGCTAGATAGGTTGATCCCCATGATAAATTCCAAAGGTCTTAATCGGCTTAAAATTTCACAACGCATCATGCTTTTGACCCTAACCGGTGGACTGCTGTTCGGTATTTTGGGTGCGGGATATTTTTACTCCTTGGTCACATCAGCAACCGTGAAAACCGAAGAACAGCGGTTTGCGCGCATTGATCGCTCTGCAAACCAACTTAAGGTGTTTCTTTTAGATGAACTGGGCGCCGAGCAAGCTTTCTTGAAAAATCCGTCACAAGAATTGCTTGATGAAATCGTTTCAAAAGAAGGCGTAGTTGATGAACAACTGGTGTCTCTACGCACCGATCTTTTGGACCCAGCAATGATTGCTTTGGCAGATGCGGTTGAAGGGCAATTGGCTCAGAGAACAACATCTGTGAAAACAATCGGGGCTTTGGTTGCTGAATTGGGCATGTCGGCCGAAGAAGGTTTAAGGGGACAATTGCGCAGTGCCGTAAAAACAGCAGAAGCTGAACTTCAACGGGCAAATTTGGATGTGTTGACCATTAAAGTTTTGATGATGCGCCGGCACGAAAAAGATTTCATCATTCGCGGTGACGTCAAGTATATTGACGACTTAGATTCAAGGGTAAGTGAATTCCAAACACAGTTAAACTGGACACCGTTGGCTGACGACAAGAAAAAAGAAATCGCCGGACTGATCACTGACTATCAGGCTACATTCAAAAGCTTCGCAACAAAATCTGACGAGCTAAATACTGTCGTTGGCGAATTGGATGCGCTGTATAGTGAGATGCTGCCCAATGCTGACTTGCTCTTGGAAGATGCACGTTTGGGCGCGCAAACAGCTCGTGAAAACCTAAACGCTGTTGAGCGCAATTCAACCATCGTCTTTTCATCTGTTATCGGCTTTGCCCTATTGTTCATGATCGCAGCGGGATCCATTATTGGCCGCTCAATCTCTAAACCATTGAACAAGTTGGCAGACGCTGCAGAAGAGTTGGGCCAAGACAAGCTTGACGTTGAAATTGAAGTTGACGACGCAAACACAGAAATTGGTACCCTGACCCGGGCCTTGATTATTTTCAGAGAAAATGCCGTGAAAGTTGCGGCGCTTGGGGCGGAAGAAGCAGCTCGACAAAAACAAATCGCAATACGCGCCCGGATGATGGAAGACTTGCAAGCTTCCTTTGGTGAAGTTGTTGGTGCAGCGGCGGCGGGCAACTTTTCGAAACGGGTCAATGAAGACATTGCCGATGAAGAAATGGTCAAGCTGTCTCGCAGCGTAAACCACCTGATTACCACCGTCGATACCGGCTTGAAAAAAACCGGTGAAGTGCTTGCGGCATTAGCAAATACAGACTTGACCAAACGGGTAGAAGGTCACTTTGAAGGTGCTTTCGAGCAGCTTAAAAATGACACCAACCGCGTGGCAGATCGCTTAAATGATGTTGTTGGACAGTTACGCAACACCTCTGGCGCACTGAAGAGCGCGACATCTGAAATCTTGGCAGGGGCGAACGACCTATCCGAACGCACTACACGTCAAGCAGCGACCATCGAGCAAACATCTGCCGCTATGGAAGCATTGGCTGAAACGGTGTTGGAAAACGCCAAAGAGGCTGACAGCGCAAGTGAAAACGCCAACCGCGTAAAAGCAACCGCAGAAGAAGGCGGCGAAGTTATGCGCCAGGCCACAGTGGCTATGGGGCGGATCACGGAAAGCTCGGGCAAAATCTCAAACATTATTGGCATGATCGATGATATTGCCTTCCAAACCAACTTGCTGGCACTCAACGCTTCTGTTGAGGCGGCGCGGGCTGGGGAAGCGGGTAAAGGCTTTGCGGTGGTTGCGGTTGAAGTGCGACGCTTGGCACAGTCCGCAGCTCAAGCTTCGTCTGAAGTGAAGGAATTGATCGAGCAATCTGGAACCGAAGTTGAAGGCGGCACAAAACTTGTGGCAAAAGCTGCCGAAAACCTAGAGCAAATGTTGGATGCTGCCCGCTCAAACAATGAAGCGATGGTTGGCATTGCTCAGAAAAGCAAATCGCAAGCGACATCGATCGAAGAGATCAATATGGCGGTGCGCGAAATGGATGAAACCACACAGCACAATGCGGCCCTAGTGGAAGAAACCAATGCAGCAATTGAGCAAACAGAAGCGCAAGCCAATGAGCTTGACCGCATTGTTGATGTGTTTGTGACGGAAAACGGTGGCCGACCACGGTTACCGATCGGCGCAAACAACCAGGTGCCCGACGAATTGCCAGTCCAAACAGGGATTAAAGCGCTGCAAGAAAAAGCCATGCATGTGGCCAAGAGCTTTATCTCCAAAGGCAATACCGCAGTTAAGATGGAAGCTGAAGAAGACTGGAAAGAGTTCTAGGCGAACGCTTTCGCATTCCAACCCATAATTGGGCGTCGCAGAAATGCGGCGCCCTTTTGATTTGGCGGGTTCCCACCAATGCCATCTTAACCTTTTCAATTAACTACAGCGCGCGAAACCCCCCTCACATCAGAGACTTATGTCGCTCAAAGGCGCCTAATTTGGTATAAACGTCTTGTTAACTATTAGACGTAGGATGATCAATTTTGGTTCGCCGAACACTATTCTGCATCGTTGTCGCCTTGCTGCCCACCTTCGCCTCTGCGGCGTCACCTGGGGACATGGCACAATTGCGCGCGGACTTTGCAAAGATCTCTTTTGGGTACGCAATTGACGTAATCTGTGACGTAACGCCAAACGAAGACAAAATCTCGTTCATGGCCGACTACATCGACGCACATTGGTGGATGTGGCGCGCTCGAACTGGCGTCAACAAGACAATAGCCAAGAAGATGAGCGAAAAAGCATGGCGCGAAACGGCAGGCGGCGCGGATTGCAATTCATCTGCTTTGGGCAAAATTGAGATGGCAAAAACACAGCTCTCAAGCTTTCCAGCAAACGCCGAGGCTGTTTTTGGAACGCCTTCAAAAAGCCTATTGAATCCCAAACCGGACCAGAAACGCATTTTTGCCACCTATCAAGCAGTGCGGCTTGCATGGATCATGGATGAAAAGTGCAGCGCCAACAAAAAAGAAACATCAACATTGTTTGTTCGCCTCATGCAGACACGCAAACACTTGTTGAGCGTGTTCCGTCCCGACCAACTCGGCGGCCAAGAGAAGTCTACAGACCAAATGATGATGTGGGCGACGCTGGGCCCGTGCACCGACAAGCGGAGGTCATTCATTTCCTTCGCGACAGATGCACTGGCCGAGCTTGAAACATTTTCCCTGCCAACAGTCCAGCCTGACGCAGCTGTTGTAGCAACAGAACAATCACCTTCAGATAATATGGGCAATTAAAGCGATGAGAATTGGGTATCTAACATCAAAGGCAATCACCACAGGCTTTACGCTTTATTGGTTGGTATTCTGGCTTTTCAACGGCTTGGACAAATTCTTAAACCGCTCAACGCTTGGCGGCATTACATGGTTTGGCAAAGACCGCAGCTGGCAATTTGGTGTCTATATGGAGAACCTTGGTTTGCCACTAGACTTTGTGCCGGGCATTTTGACATTTGCGGGCATATGGGAATTGCTGATCGCCATTTTGTTCCTATCTGCCCTCAACATCACCATCGTTGCAGGTGAACGCGAGCAGGACGCAGCTGACCGCATCTTCATTATCGGTCTGTTTGTGTCAGCACTAACCTTCATCGGCTTTTGTGCATTCGACACAGTTGTGGGTGATCGCGCCGAGCTTTTGGAACACAGCACCTATATGGCCGTGATTGCAGTGTCCTACATTTGTATGGCGGTGGAAAACGTCATCAAGCGCCAAAATGCGACAAGCATCTCAGTACTCGACCATCATGCGGTCAATGCACAACCACCAACCGAGTGACCCAAATCTATTGGGCGCGGCAAGGAGAACTGTAATGAATATATTCGCACCAAGAACGATTGGTCGTTATAGTGACAGCCGCGACAACAATCTCAATCTATTGCGCTTTCTAGCGGCGTTTGCCGTTGTTTGGAGCCACGCCGCCTTGGTAGCTTATGGCGACATGGCAATTGAGCCGTTAGTGCTAGAAACGGGCTATACGTTGGGGCATTTGGCAGTAAATGTCTTTTTCGTTATCAGCGGGTTCCTGATCGCACAGAGTTTGCAGCGCTCAAAAGATCTTGTTGAATATTTCAGCGCCCGATTTTTAAGGCTTGTACCGGGCTTGTTTGTGGCGGCAATGGTTACAGCATTCATCATTGGCCCATTGTTATCTGATCTGGGCATTGCGGGATATTTCTCGCAATTGGCCACATGGGCATATGTGCCACTGACCAGTTCGATGCTCATCGATAATGGTGAATTGCCGGGTGTGTTCGCCAACGTTCCATCTGCACATGAATTGAACGGTTCGCTTTGGACCTTGCGCTGGGAAGCATTAGCCTATATCGGCCTTGCAATCTTGGGTTCTGTCGGGTTGTTGACGACAAAGTTGCGCTACGGCCTCTTCTTTGGTTTGTTTTTAGCGCTCTATATTGGAGTTACATTGTGGAGTGATTTGCGCGACACAATTGCGCCGATTGACCATGTATTCCGCTTCGGTCTTTGCTTCTTGCTGGGGACATTTGCTTTTGTCTATCGCGAGAAAATTCCGCTTTCCATTTTCATTGGCCTGCCGCTCGCCACACTCCCAGTGCTATTGCGCGATACGGGGCTGTACCAATTGGCACTGGTGACGGCCATTGGATATGCAATGCTTTGGCTGGCCTTTATTCCAAAAGGGAACTTGCGCAAATTCAACAATTGGGGCGATTTTTCGTACGGCATCTACATTTACGGCTATCCGGTCAAGCAAGTGTTGATCACCGTATTGCCGCAACTGGATGCTCTGGCATTGATGGCCATAGCCTCGCCGATCATTTTAACGCTCGCTATCGCATCATATTATTTGGTTGAACGTCCAGCGATGCGTCAACGGTTCTTGGTGGCCGACAGGGTAAGAAATTGGCTGATGCGCATCCGTCACAATCGGTTGGCACCATCGCCAGCTGAATAGCGGTTGGATGCCACCTGAGATCGTCTTGAGAGAGATCCAACGGGCGGGCAAACGATAGCATCGACTTTGAGGAAATTTGGTGGAGCCAGACGGGATCGAACCGACGACCTCTTCACTGCCAGCGAAGCGCTCTCCCAGCTGAGCTATGGCCCCACAAAAGGTGATGGTTGGGATCAAATCACCTTAGGTTATGGAGGCGCAAACTAGTCACAACATTTGATCGTTGCAAGAGGGAATTTGCGCCCCGGTATAATTTTATATGTCGACGTCTTTTTTCACTGGAACGTCGAAGCCGATTTCATCATCATCGTCATCGGTTTCAAGGAACGTATTGTCGTCTTCTGAAGATACGGCATCGTCATCATCATCGTCCAGATCAACATCTGGGATGTTGTCAATGACATCGTCGTCATCTTCATCATCATCGTCGTCATCATCGATGTCATCCAGCGAGATAACCTCAGCACCTGCAGCAACCGCTGCAACATCTGTTTCGACTTCATCCGTTTTAGCAACTTCGGCAACCGGTGCTTTTTTCGCTACGGGTGCAGCTGGAGGGGCGACAACAGCGACCTGGAATTCTGCACCACAACTTGGGCATAGAATTGGATCTCTGTTCAAATCATAAAATTTGGTCGCACAGCTTTGGCACTGGCGCTTACTTCCGCGGTCTGCTTTTGCCACTAATCTAACCTTTTTGAAAACTTCATTTGTTGGCAGGTTGGGTACGTAACGTAGCGGGTTCTGTCAAATGCAAAATGACAAAAAACGCCAATCAGGCCTATCCAGCCATTGTCGATAGGCTATTTTGCGTGTTAGATGCCCCCGCGCAACATCAAAATCCAAAGAAAATAAGTTATACATGTCTGATCATTCTTCTAGCCCCACCCCATTGGCAGCAATGCGGTCGAAAGGGCTTAAGGGCTCTATTGCCATGCCTGGCGATAAGTCTATCTCTCACCGCGCACTGATGTTTGGCGCAATGGCGGTCGGAGAAACCGTCATTTCTGGCCTCTTGGAAGGCGAAGACGTTTTGGCCACTGGCCGCGCGATGGGCCAACTGGGTGCAAAAATTGAAAAGCGCGGCGAGCATTGGCACGTCAATGGCGTTGGCGTTGGCGGCTTTCTTGAGCCCGACGCCCCGCTTGATTTTGGCAATGCGGGCACAGGTGTGCGATTGGCCATGGGCCTTGTTGGCACCTATGATTTTGTGTCGCGCTATACGGGCGATGCGTCGCTTTGCTCGCGACCGATGGGACGGGTGTTGAACCCACTTAAATCCATTGGGGTTGAAGTGCTTGAGCACAATGATGGCAAACTGCCGATTGCCTTGCGTGGGCCATCGATGCCCGTGCCGATTACCTACCACACCCCAGTTGCTTCAGCGCAGGTGAAAAGCTGCATCATGCTGGCAGGGTTGATTATCCCGGGTGTGACAACGGTGATCGAGGATATTTTTACCCGCGACCATACGGAAAAGATGCTGACCGGCTTTGGAGCCAATGTGCAGGTTAAAACTGCAGCAAACGGCCAACGCACCATCGAGGTTGAAGGCTTGCCAGATCTTCGTGGTCAAGAGGTGCAAGTGCCAGGCGATCCAAGTTCTGCCGCATTCCCCATGGTGGCGGCGCTGATTGTGCCCGGATCTGACATTGTAATAGAAAGTGTTCTGATGAACCCTACCCGCACGGGGTTGTTGATCACGTTGCAAGAAATGGGCGGCGACATTGAAGTTCTCAATGAGCGGGTTTCAGGCGGCGAAGACATTGCCGACATTCGGGTGAGATATTCAGAGCTTAGAGGTGTGACGGTGCCCGCAGAACGGGCCGCGTCGATGATTGATGAATATCCGGTTTTGGCGGTAGCGGCGGCTTTTGCTGAGGGCGCGACCCATATGCCGGGCATTGATGAACTACGGGTGAAAGAAAGTGATCGTTTGTCTGCGGTGGCTGACGGGTTAAAAGCCAATGGCGTGGAGTGCATTGAAGGCGAGGACTTTTTGACCGTTGAAGGCGGCAAGGGCAAAGTTTTGGGTGGCGGCCGGGTGAAGACCCATCTGGACCATCGTATTGCTATGTGCTTTTTGGTGATGGGCATGGCATCAACTAAAGATGTGAGCATTGATGACAGCAATATGATTGCCACCAGCTTTCCCACATTTACGCCTGAAATGACCCGATTGGGTGCTGAATTTGTACGTTTGAATAGCTAGGGAAATATCCTTTATGTTGATTGCGGTTGATGGGCCTGCTGCTTCTGGAAAAGGCACAATTGCCAAGCGATTGGCGGCCCATTACGGCCTTGCGCATCTTGATACGGGGCTGCTTTATCGGGCGGTTGGCGTTGAAATGATGGGGCAAGAAGAGCAACCAGACTTTGAATCTCGTGCAATCGATAGTGCTATGGGTTTGGACGCATCCAACTTGGACGAGGAAATACTTTCCACCGCCGAAGCTGGTGTGGCGGCGTCTAAAGTGTCGCGTATTCCAGAGGTGCGCAAAGCGCTCAACCGCTTGCAACGCAAATTCATGGAACAGCCGCAGGGAGCGATATTGGATGGTCGAGACATCGGGTCGCGGATTTGCCCTGAAGCGGATGTGAAACTGTTCATTACGGCATCCGCCGATACCCGCGCGAAACGGCGCACCGAACAACTTTTGGCGCGCGGTGCAGATGTGAGTTTTGAACAGATACTTCACCAAATTGAGAAGCGCGACAAAGATGACAGGGAAAACCCCGCTGGCGCGTTCTTTCAGGCAGAAGATGCGCACTTGCTTGATACGTCAAAAATGGGTATAGAAGCTGCATTCCTAGCGGCTCTTGATATAGTTGAGCGCGTTATGGTGCAAAAAACCAGCGGTTAGTCCCGCAAATTCAAGCTTTTTGCCCTTGAACGCCACTAGCTCCCAAGACCCATATAATTAGGCATTAGCTTGTTTATTTGAGCATCCGCTTGGAAATTAATCGTCGCAATATACGCGAATGCAGGTGCTTTTTGTGCCGGAGATGCTGAAATTCAGCAGATCAAGGCGCTTGCATTTGGTTTATTGCTTTTGAAACGCTAAACGAATGGCACGCCGAACGGAGTACGCATGACAGATACTGCTGTCTCAATGGAAGATTTTGAAGCACTACTATTTGAAAGCTTTGAAGTAAACGAACCTGCAGAAGGTAACGTTGTTAAAGGCAAGATTGTTGCGATTGAAAAAGATCTCGCAGTAATCGATGTAGGCCTTAAAACCGAAGGCCGCGTGCCTTTGAAAGAATTTGGCGCAGCGGGCCGTGATGGCACGCTTAAAGTCGGTTCTGAAGTAGAAGTTTATGTTGATCGCGTTGAAAACGCGATGGGCGAAGCGGTTCTATCACGCGAGAAAGCTCGCCGTGAAGAAAGCTGGGTTCGTCTTGAAGAACTCTTCAACGCAAACACACGTGTTGACGGCATCATCTTTAACCAAGTTAAAGGTGGTTTCACTGTTGACCTTGATGGCGCAACAGCGTTCTTGCCACGTTCTCAGGTAGATATTCGCCCAATCCGCGATATCGCACCTTTGATGAACATCTCTCAGCCATTCCAAATCCTGAAAATGGACAAGCGCCGCGGCAACATCGTTGTTTCTCGTCGTGCTGTATTGGAAGAGAGCCGTGCAGAACAGCGTTCTGAAATCGTTGGTAAGCTTGAAGAAGGCCAAGTTGTTGATGGTGTTGTTAAAAACATCACTGATTACGGTGCATTCGTTGATCTTGGTGGCATTGACGGTCTATTGCACGTTACCGACATCGCATGGCGTCGTGTGAACCATCCTTCAGAAGTTTTGACCATTGGCGAAACCATTAAGGTTCAAATCATCCGCGTGAATATGGAAACACACCGTATTTCACTTGGCATGAAGCAGCTTGAAGCTGATCCTTGGGAAACAATTGGTCAGAAGTATCCTCTTGATAGCCGCTTTACTGGTCGCATTACAAACATCACTGATTACGGTGCGTTTGTTGAGCTTGAGCCAGGTATTGAAGGCTTGATCCACGTTTCAGAAATGAGCTGGACCAAGAAGAACGTACACCCAGGCAAAATCGTTTCAACATCGCAAGAAGTTGAAGTTAAGGTTCTTGAAGTTGATCCAGAGAAACGTCGTATTTCTCTTGGTCTTAAGCAGTGCCTTGATAATCCTTGGGAAGCATTTGCAGCTCGGTTCCCACAAGGCACCGAAGTTGAAGGCGAAGTTAAGAACAAAACTGAATTTGGTTTGTTCATTGGCCTTGAAGATGATGTTGACGGCATGGTGCACTTGTCTGACCTTGATTGGAACCGCCAGGGCGAAGAAGCCTTGGAAGACTACAATCGCGGCGACATGGTGAAAGCAGTTGTGTTGGATGTTGATATTGACAAAGAACGCGTTTCTTTGGGCATTAAACAACTTTCAAACGACCCATTCACTGAAGCAACTGACGGCATGCGCAAAGGTTCAATCGTTACAACAACTGTAACGCAAGTGAACGATGGCGGCATTGAAGTTCAAATCGCTGATGGCGACCAAATCGCCTTCATCAAGCGTAATGACCTTAGCCGTGAGCGTTCTGAGCAACGTCCAGAGCGTTTTGCAGTTGGTGACAAAGTGGACGCACGTGTTATTCAGTTCGACAAGAAAACACGTCGCATCTCATTGTCTATTAAGGCACTTGAAATCGCAGAAGAAAAAGAAGCTGTGGCCCAGTATGGTTCAACAGATTCTGGCGCTTCACTTGGCGATATTCTTGGTGCAGCTTTGCAGCAAAACAACACACCTGAGTAGGCTCTAAGGCTTAATCAGTGTCCTATATGGTCCCGGCGCTTCTTAATTGAAGCGCCGGGATTTTTGTTACCTCGTCCATGCAAAACCTTGCAAAATCCAAGGCAACGCAATAGGACTTTGCGGGTTATGTTTTTTTGCCAAACTTGGAACAAGTCTGAGCATGGCATTCTAGGCGGAGCACTCAATTGGCCAACACTTCGAATTCCGAACAGATCGACAATGCAATGGCGCAGCGCGCTCTGCGCCGGTCGCGCCGCAATTGGCGTTATGTTGCATTTGTCGCGCTGGCGATTGCGGTGATTGCTGTTTTGGGCAAAGCTTTGGGTGGGTTCTCTGATCCGATTCAAAAGACCCACATCGCGCGGATTGTGATCGATGGCACTATTTCTTCTGATTCACAGCGACGCGCGATTTTCAACGACCTAGCCGAAAATGAAAACATTTCAGCGGTGATCGTGCAGATCAACAGCCCTGGGGGCACTACCGCCGGTGGCGAAGAGCTTTACGAAGGTCTTTCGCGCATTCGGGCGAACAAGCCAGTTGTTTCGGTGATCAACGAGCTTGGTGCATCTGCCGCTTACATGACAGCGGTGGGATCTGACCGGATATTTGCGCGCCGCCTGTCGATTGTTGGCTCCATTGGTGTTTTGGTCATGCATTTGGATGCGTCAAAACTATTTGAAACCATCGGGTTGGATTACGACAAAGTTTCCACGGGCCCATTGAAGGCAGAGCCGGACATTGATGAGCCAATGGCGGATGATGTGCGAGCGAGCTATCAATCGTTAGTTGATGACTCATTTGATTGGTTCGTCGACATTGTGGCGGACCGCCGCGCGTTGGAGCGCAGCAAAGTGTTGCGACTTGCTGATGGTCGGGTGCTTACGGGTCGTCAGGCGTTAAGCGAAGGGCTGATTGATGCGATTGGCGATGAAACAGATGCGCTTGCTTGGCTCAAAGAAAACCACGACATTGACGAGCAAGACGTTAAGACACATTTCCCCTTGCCAGAGAACCAATGGAATAAAGTACAAGACTTAATTGGCACTGCAGCGAAAGATTTGGTCGGTTCTAGCCTAAAAAGCGTAACAGTGCTTGACGGTGCCGTGTCTGTTTGGCAACCTACAAAATAGCTATTTCCTGTGAGGTTACAGTGAATTAGTGAACATTGGGAGGCCGTAAGTGATTAAATCGGAACTTATTCAGCAACTGGCGGATGAAAACCCGCACCTGTTTCAACGGGACGTTGAGAATATTGTGAATACGATTATTGACGAAATTGGGGACGCATTGGCCGAAGGGGGCCGAGCTGAGTTGCGCGGATTTGGCGCATTCTCCGTGAAAAACCGCCCTGCCCGTGTGGGACGCAACCCACGCACCGGCGAAAAGGTTGAAGTAGAAGAAAAGTTTGTGCCGCAATTCAAAGCGGGCAAAGAAATTCGAGAGCGACTGAATAAATAGTTCTGCCGCTCTTTTGCGCCGCTTAAAGGCGCTTTATCGCTAGGAATTGATGATGATCAAACACGTGGTAATGTGGTTTGTGCTGGTGCCGTTTGGCTTGTTGCTGGCTGTTTTTGCATTGGCCAACAGGCACGCCGTGCAAATTGGCATTGACCCAATTTCTCCTCAGACCCCATTTTGGGGACCGATGGAATTGCCGCTTTTCGTGGTAATTTACGTGTCGCTGCTTTTGGGCGTTATTTTGGGCGGCATTGGGTCTTGGCTAGGGCAAGGCAAACACCGCAAGGCTGAACGGCAGTTGCGACGCGATTTGAACAAGGCGCAAAAAGAAACTGCGCCCCAGAACGCCACACCAGCTGATGACCCTTTGGCCCTACTTGAGACCACCAATAAACTGTAGATCTTTGCTCAACCCAACTAAAGCACCAATTGCCTTTGCAGGCCTAATGGGCTTTGATGCGGCGCTAGTGTGATGGCAGGAAATTCAATGCAACTTCAGATTAAAATTTGCGGGCTAAAAACCAAAGAAATGGTGGACGCGGCCATTGGTGCGGGTGCGGATTTGATCGGCTTTGTGCATTTTGCCAAAAGCCCGCGCCATCTTGAGCTGGACGACATTGGCGAGCTGATTAATCATGTGGGCGCACGCGCGCAATCAGTGATATTATGCGTTAACCCGGACGATCAGTTGATTGAACAATTCAATCAGTTGCGACCGCACTATATTCAGCTGCACGGCCAAGAGAGCGTCGAGCGGGTAAAAGCGATAAAAGCCAATAGCCATGCACGTTTGATCAAGGCGTTGCCAGTTGGCACATTTGAAGATCTTGATGCCATTACCCAATATCATCCCCATGTGGATTGGGTTTTGTTGGATGCGAAACCACCCAAAGACGCCACGCGCCCGGGTGGGAATGGCGAGGTATTTGACTGGTCAATTCTCAAAGCGCTTGACCCAACGATCCCGTTCATGCTTTCGGGTGGGCTAAATGTTGAAAATGTGGCAGATGCGGTAAAACTCATCCAGCCAGCGGCCATTGACGTTTCATCTGGTGTGGAACGCGCAAAGGGGCAAAAAGATGCGGAGAAAATCCGCCGGTTCATTTCGCAAGCAACCATTGCTAGCGTTTGAACATAGATTTTAAGGGAACGAAGTATGTCTGGTGAAAATAGTTTGCGTATGGGCCCTGACGAGAGGGGCCGGTTTGGTCATTTTGGCGGGCGTTTTGTCGCTGAAACATTGATGCCTTTGATCCTTGAATTGGATGAAGCCTATAAGGCGGCCAAAGCCGACCCATCGTTTAAGGAAGAGTTTGACTATTTGCTCAAGCACTATGTGGGTCGACCTTCCCCGATGTATTTTGCTGAGCGCATGACCGAACATTTGGGCGGCGCGAAGATTTATTTCAAACGCGACGAGCTAAACCACACCGGTTCGCACAAAATCAACAATTGCATTGGGCAAATTTTGTTGGCCAAGCGCATGGGCAAACCGCGGATTATTGCCGAAACGGGCGCTGGGCAGCATGGTGTGGCCACCGCCACCGTTTGCGCGCGATTTGGTTTCCCCTGCACGATTTATATGGGCGCAAAAGATGTGGAACGCCAAGCGCCAAACGTTTTCCGGATGAAGCTTTTGGGTGCTGAAATTATCCCTGTAACCGCAGGCAAAGGCACATTGAAAGATTCAATGAATGAAGCGTTGCGCGACTGGGTGACCAATGTTGAAGACACCTATTATTTGATCGGCACGGCCGCTGGCCCGCACCCTTATCCTGAAATGGTGCGCGATTTCCAATCGATCATTGGCCAAGAAGCCAAAGAACAAATGATGGAAGCGGAAGGTCGTCTGCCAGATATGTTGATCGCCGCAGTTGGCGGGGGGTCAAACGCTATTGGCCTGTTCCATCCGTTCTTGGACGATCGTGACGTGAAAATTGTGGGCGTAGAAGCGGGCGGCAAAGGCTTGGACACAGACGAGCATTGCGCATCATTGACCGCAGGCAAGCCGGGCGTGTTGCACGGCAACCGCACGTACCTTTTGCAAAATTATGATGGGCAAATTGACGAAGGCGCTTCAATTTCGGCTGGACTTGATTATCCGGGCATTGGGCCGGAGCATTCGTTCCTAAAAGATAGCGGTCGGGTTGAATATGTGCCGATCAATGATGATGAAGCATTAGAAGCATTCCAACTGCTGACCCGACTTGAAGGCATTATTCCTGCGCTTGAGCCAAGCCATGCCTTGGCTGAGGTGGTGAAACGCGCGCCGACAATGGATAAAGACCAGATCATCATTATGAACCTATGTGGGCGCGGCGACAAAGATGTATTTACCGCCGCAAAGCATTTGGGTGTTGACCTTAATAGCGACTGATTGCCATTCAATTCTGGCGCTTGTTCGCCACCTAAGGAAACAAGACTATGACACAACGTATGGACGCCCGGTTTGCGGCACTCAAACAGGAAAACCGCCCCGCCTTCGTAACCTTTGTGATGGCGGGAGACCCAGATCCTGACACCGCGCAACAAATTGTTGACGGGCTGCCTGCCGCGGGTGCTGATGTGATTGAAATTGGCATGCCTTTTTCTGATCCGATGGCGGACGGTCCTGCCATTCAAGCTGCCGGCCAGCGCGCGCTTGAAGCGGGACAGGACATGGTCAAGACGCTCGAGTTGGTGCGCAATTTCCGCAAAAAAGACGATACAACGCCGATCGTTTTGATGGGCTATTACAACCCGATCTTCATTTACGGCGTGGATAGGTTTATCGATAAAGCCATTGAAGTGGGTATTGATGGTTTTATCATCGTTGATTTGCCGCCAGAAGAAGATGAAGAGTTTTGCTTACCTGCGATCAACAAAGGCCTCAACTTCATTCGCCTTGCCGCGCCGACAACTGATGACAAACGCCTGCCCATGGTGATGAGCAACACGTCTGGCTTTGTCTATTATGTGTCAATGACTGGGGTGACCGGATCAGCACTGTCTAACCCAACGGATATTGGGGCGCAGGTGAAGCGGCTTAAAACGCACACCGATCTGCCGATTTGTGTTGGCTTTGGCATCAAAACCGCTGCCGATGCCAAACGCATTGGCGCGGATGCTGATGGCGTTGTGGTTGGCACGGCGCTTGTGAAAGCGGTTGAAGACAGCCTCAACAACGGCAAAGCAACTGATAAAACCGTTGCTGCCGTGCATGGTTTGGTGGTGGATATTGCAACAGGTGTTCACGCTGCACGGTCTTAAAAGGATCGTGAATGCTGCCTATATAAGTTGGTGAGCACCAAGGGTGCCGCAATAATCTGTAAAAAATGCTGCCTCGCCAACATTGTTGAGTTGCAGTATAATGCAAGAAAAGACTATGCATGCGCGAATGGTTTTGCGCTGCAAAAACTAAAGCAACACAGGAAGGCCTGATAGCTTCATGAACTGGATCAATTCAGTCGTTCGCCCAAAAATCCGCTCGTTTTTGAACAAGCGTGAGAGCCCAGAAAACCTTTGGGTAAAGTGTCCACAAAGCGGTGAGATGGTGTTTTATCGCGATTTGGAAGCCAACCAATGGGTGGTGCCAAATTCTGGTTTTCACATGAAAATCAAAGCGCGCGATCGCATGAAATCTTTTTTGGACAACGGTGAGTATACCGAGCATGAAGTGCCCGACGTGGCTCATGATCCGCTAAAATTCCGCGCCACCAAAAAGTATACCGACCAATTGCGCGATTACCGTGCCAAAACAGACATGAAAGATTGTGTGTTGCTGGCCAGCGGCAAGTTGATTGGCCGCGATGTGACCGTTGGGGTGCAAGACTTTGACTTTGGCGGCGGATCACTTGGCATGGCCGCAGGTGCGACCATTGTTAAGGGCCTTGAAATGGCCGTTAAGAACAAGACGCCATTCATTCTGTTTACCGCATCTGGTGGCGCGCGGATGCAAGAGGGCATGCTTTCCCTTATGCAAATGCCACGCACAACCGTAGCTGTGGCACGGTTGCGCGAAGCTGGGTTGCCTTACATTGTGGTGTTTACCGACCCAACAACTGGCGGCGTGACCGCATCTTATGCGATGCTTGGTGATGTTCAAATTGCTGAACCGAACGCTTTGATTGGTTTTGCGGGACAACGCGTGATTGAGCAAACCATTCGCGAAAGCTTGCCAAAAGGCTTCCAACGTTCTGAGTATTTGTTGGAACACGGCATGTTGGACATGGTTGTACATCGTCACAATCTGCGCCCAACCATCGGTAAATTGGTTGGCATGTTCATGAAGTCACCATTGAACGATATGGAGCTTTCTGCCCCTAAAAAGCTTACCGTGCGCGACGCAATTGTTGCCGCAGAAGGCGCAGGCGAAGATGCTGACAATGGGCCAGCTGAAAACAGCGAAGACATTGCCCCGCCTCCAGTTGCGCACGCAGAATAAAACCAAGTGGACCGCACTGAACAGATTACGCAGCGCCTGTTGGCGCTGCATCCCAAAAAGATGGATCTCTCTTTGGATCGGCTAAACCGGCTACTGGCCCAACTAGATCACCCGGAAAAAAGACTTCCCCCGGTGATCCATGTGGCTGGAACAAACGGCAAAGGCTCGACCATTGCGTTTATGCGGGCAATGCTGGAAGCTGCAGGCAAGCGGGTGCATGTTTATGCCAGCCCACACCTGACGCGCTTTAACGAACGCTTCCGCCTTGCAGGTACGTTGGTTGACGATGCGCGGCTCAATGAGACGCTTGAGCGCATTGAGCGGATAAATGATGGGCAAACCATCACGTTTTTTGAAATCACCACTGCGGTGGCCTTTGATCTCTTCTGCCAAGTTGAAGCCGACTATGTGTTGCTTGAAACGGGGCTTGGTGGCCGGCTGGATAGCACCAATGTGGTGCCCAACCCGCTTGGGTGCGTGATCACCCCTATTTCCATCGACCATATAGACTATTTGGGCGACACGGTCGAAAAAATCGCCTTTGAAAAGGCTGGCATTTTGAAACCGGGTGCGAAAGCCGTCTTCTCGCGCCAACCGCATGGTGCTATGGACGTATTGGAAAAACGCGCCGCAGAACTGGGCATCACCCCGTTCATTTGCGGGCAAGAGTTTGACGGTTATCCGGAGCGAGATCGTTTTGTTTATCAAGATCTTGACGGATTAGAAGATTTACCGCCACCGCGCCTAAAAGGCATTCACCAGTTTGAAAATGCCTCAACGGCAATTGCTGCGTTAAAGCACTTTGGCACGGACATCAGTTCCGCAGCTATCGAAAAGGGCATGGAAACGGTTACATGGCCAGCGCGGATGCAGCCTTTGCCTGGCCTGTTGCAAGACATGTTGGCGAAAGGCAGCGACCTTTGGTTGGATGGCGGGCACAATTTGGCTGGCGCACAGGTTTTGGCCCAGGCACTGGGCGATTTGAATGACAAACAGTCCAAACCACTGACCCTTGTTCTTGGCATGCTGGGCAACAAGGATGTTGAAGGCTATCTGAGCTGTTTTGAAGGCTTGGCCAAGCGGGTAATCACCGTGCCTGTGCCAGCAGATGACTTAACCACCAATGCGGGGCGCACGCCCGAAGATTTGGCCGAGCGAGCGATCAAACATGGTTTTGCTACAACGCACACACGATCCGTACAAGAGGCCCTAAAACTGGTCGCGCGGGACGAAGCGCAACGGGTGGTTATTTGTGGCTCGCTTTATTTGGCGGGAGATGTCTTGGGGCAAAACAAAACGCCGCCCCAATAATTGGCGCGGCGTTTTTGATTTTCACAGTCTTTGGATGCTTTACGCTGCGTAGCCTTCAAGCCATTTGACCAAACCCACATGGGACAAAGTTGCGCCCACTTTCATGTCGACCACTTCGCCGCCTTTGAACAGCAAATAGGTGGGCATGTTGCGCACGCCATATTGAGTCATGGTTGATGGATTGTCCGCGCCGTTGAGCTTGACCAGCTTTACTTTGCCGGAAAGGTCATCAGCTGCTTTTTCCAAAATTGGGTCCATGGCTTTGCACGGCGCGCACCAATCTGCCCAAAAATCAACCAATACCGGTTGATCGCTTTGCAGCACTTCGCTGGCGAAATTTGCGTCATCGACGTCTTTGAGCATGGCGGTTTCCCCTGTTAAGCCGCGTGGCCTTCAAGCCACTTCACAAGGCCAGCTTTTGGTTCGCCTGCGCCAACTTTCATGTCCGCAGGTTCACCACCTTTAAACAGGATCATGGTTGGGATAGAGCGGATGCCATATTGCGCGGCAATGTTTGGGTTTTCGTCAACATTGACTTTGACAATTTTGACTTTGCCTGCCATCTCGTTTGAGATTTCTTCCAAAACGGGCGCAATAGCTTTACATGGGCCACACCATTCGGCCCAGAAATCGACCAAAACTGGCAAACTTGCGCCGAGCACTTCTGTGGAAAATTCTGCTTCTGAAACTTGGGTGGTCATAGCCTGCCCCTTTCTTGATTATGCGTTGGTTGCCATGAACGTAAGAAGAGTCGCGCACTTGTTCAAGCAAATCACGACGAGGTGAACGATTTTGTGGCCTATTGGAAATCAGAATCTAACAATACCGACATTTTGGCATTTTCAGTCCAAAGAATTGCACAATTTATGGGGCGATCTGGAAACTGATTGCGCAAAGCCGCTCTATAGCGCGTGAGCTGGATTTGATAGTTTTTGGGAATTTCGCCGGTGCTGGAAGGCGGATTTGCGTCCGACTTGAAGTCAACAATCAGCACCTGATCATCTGCCACCATCAACCGATCTATGCGCCCGGTTATGCGGGTCGGTTTGCCTTCAAACTCAATATCGGCAGCAACAGCAACTTCGCCCCGTGATCGTTCACCGAATAGGTCCGCAAAATCTGGATGGGAAAGGATAGCGTTCGCCTCAGCAATCATTTCAGCATAAAGGTTGTCATGGCTAGGCATCAGGGTCAAAAGCGCCTGAGCGGCCATCCCATCGCGTTCAGCGGGGCTAAATCGGGGCATGAATTGTAGTAAAGCATGCAGCGCGGTGCCGCGCAGGCGGGCGGTCTCTCTGTCTAGTCCACCACCTCGTCCCGACTTTGCTGCTTCATCATGTTTTGAGGGTTCAACAATGCGCCTTGTTAGGGGCACGGGCGCAGGGGAATTGATCCAGCTTGGCAACACCCTATCTTGGCGATCCTGAGTTGCTGAGCGCTCTAAGTAAGTGTGTTTGGCATCGGCCGGGAAACGCCAAGCGATGGTTTGCTCATGATCATCTTTTATCTCGGCACAACGATCACTAAGCCCATCATAAACCATTTGATACCAGCTGTTCTCTTGCCCCCTTTTGGCAACACCGGTGACGTATAGTTCGTCTTCAGCCCGCGTTAGGGCCACATAAAGCTTGCGGCGATATTCGGCTTGATCTTTTTCTTTTTCGCGTTCGATCAATTCTTGCACGTTGCTGGCTTGGCTTTTTGACGAGCCTTGTGCCCATAACAGATAAGCATTTTGCGGCGCGTCATGGTCGGCGGTCAGTAAAATAGATTTGGCGTTTTGCTTGCCAGCGGGCGACGAGGTTGCATCGATACAAAACACAATTGGCGCTTCTAGGCCCTTGGCCCCGTGTACGGTCATCACGCGGATGGAGTTGCCCGCTTCGCTCAGTTCACGTTTGATCTGGCTTTCGCTTTGACGCATGGCGGTGACAAAACCCAACATTGAGGGTTGGTCAGTTTGTTCATGGGCTAGCGCCATGTTCAAAAATTCATTGATCACATCATCAATTTCAGGGCCTAGGCGGGCGTGCAATTTTTTGAGCCCCTGCTCTTTGAACAGGATGTGGGCGAAAAACTCGTAAGGTCGATCAAGGTCGATGCGGTTGCGCCATTGCCTAATGGTTTGCACGGCGGCGTCCGCCGCAACATCACTCTTGGCATCGGCCTGCAGTTGCACCCATAGAGGCCAAACAGGCGACTGATTTTGCACCCGACATTTACCATCACGGGTGCCGCGCGCCAGAGCGAAAAGCTGGTCTTCATCCCAACCAAAAAACGGCGAGCGCAGCAATGTGGCCAGCCCCAAATCATCGGCGGGGTTCATCATCACATCGGCCAGAACCAACAGGTCCTCTACTGCGATGTGGGTTGAAACCGTTAGCTTGTCTTCACCCAAATTGGGCAGGCCCTTTTGTTTAAGCGCGCGGATCATCGCTTTAAACATTGCGCCACGTGACTGGACCAAAATCAAAATGTCGCCCGGGGTCACCACCGCATTTCGATTGCCCAATTGGCGGCCAGAGCTGACCCAGAGATCAATCGTTGACGCAATTTTGTCGGCCAAAATATCTTCAGGTCTGGCACGTGGGTCACTGGCGGTGGTTTTATAAACCTGATCGCTGGTCGGCTCGTCTGGCTTTTCGATCGGTCGCCACAATTCAACCATCCCACCGCCCATGGTACGGGCCGCTTCGTGCACAGTTTTTTCGTCGTCGCCCGTCAGCCCCTCATGAGCGAACGGGCGTTCAAACACATAGTCAACTGCGCTCAGAATGGTTTGTACCGTGCGGAAGCTGGTTTTAAGGGTGAGGCTTTCCCAACTGCGTTCTGCGGTCATGGCTTGCAAACCGAGTTTGCGGCCCGTTTGTGCAAACAAATGCGGCTCTGCGCCTTGGAAGCTGAAAATCGATTGTTTTTCGTCCCCTACAGCGAATACTGATCGCGGGCGCTCAATCGCGCTATCGCCATCAAAGAAATCCGCCAATAGAGCTTCAACAATGCGCCATTGTTCGGGGTTGGTGTCTTGGCTTTCATCCACCAGAATATGGGTGATGCCCGCATCCAATTTGTAGGCGATCCAGTGCTTGAATTCAGATTGCTCCAAAAGTTGGCGCAGATGGATGATGAGATCGTCAAAATCGAGCAGCGAACGCGCGCGTTTTTGCGCATCATATTGACCAAAGATGGCTTCAATTGTGGCCAATAATGCGAGCGACTGGTCCAATGTTTTTGTGGCCAAATATGTTTGGCACAGGCCTTCCAAGCGCTCGGTTTCGTTTTCCAATTGCTCGGCCAAAAGTGGATTGTGTTTGGCAACGCCTGAATGAGCTTCGTGGCCTTTGCCGGGGCGTGTGCCATCTGGTTTGAGGAAGGTGGCAAAAATCAGTTCTGGTGTTGCTGGCTGGCCAGCCGCTTTGGCTAGTTTTTTGTTGAAGTTTTTGGCCACCCCAAGATGAGTCAATTCGGCCGAAACGGTTCCATATTCGCTTGGCGGCAAAATGGCTTCATTGAGCACTTGCTCTGCAATGCTTTCCGAAGTCTGGCCCGCATTCAGACCAAGCAGTTTTTGCAAGTTGGTTTGGCAACGGGCCTTATTATCGAGCACCAAACGCAATTTCGCGCCAAACGACAATGCACTTGAAATGGCGTCCTCAAGCCCCGTGTCGGAAGCGATGTTGAACAGTTTGATGATCGCTTGTTTTAGCTCTTCACCCTCAAAACGTTGGGCTAGCACTTTTTCGCGGGCGGCGCGCAGCAATTCGAACTGCGCCGCATCATCGATCACTTCAAAGTCAAATGGCACCCCTGCTTCCAATGGGAAGCGGTGCAAAACGCTTTCGGAGAAAGCGTGGATGGTGTTGATTTTTAGACCACCGGGGGTTTCCAGCGCTTGGGCAAACAATTGGCGGGCGCGGTTTAGGCGTTTTTGATCGGGGCGTTTATACTCAAGCTCAATAATTGCGGTGGTTAGGGTTTCATCATCCATCACCGCCCATTGGCCAAGTTCTTTGGTCACCCGGGCGCGCATTTCGGCGGCAGCGGCTTTGGTGTACGTCAGGCACAACACTTGTTCGGGCGGGACACCATCGATCAGCAAACGCAGCACCCGGCGGCTCAAGACATAGGTTTTGCCTGAACCCGCATTGGCTTTTACCCACACGTTGGTGTTGGGGTCTGCAGCTTTGGCTTGGTTGGATTTTGTCTCATCGGAGATTGAAAGCTCGCCTCTCATTCGTCATCTCCTTGGTCGATCATCCATTCTTTTTGCCGCGCAAAATGGTCGTAATCGCCAGCAAATTGCTGATTTTCCTTCGGCATCAATTGCGCGGCCATGGTGGTTTGATCGCGCATCAGCATAATGTCGGCAAAGGCGGAGAAATGGCGCCAATAATCATCGATCAGTGCATCAAGACTTTGCTTGCCGGTGGCAAAATTGGTGATTTCAAACGGGCTAGGGCCGTGGGAAAGTTTGATATAAGTCAGCGCAACTGTGTCCGCCTTCGGTGTGTCTTTGAACCCTGCGTGGCGCAAAATCATGGCTTCCATGGGCAATTGCGGGCTCATGAAATTTTGCATGTCTTTGGGGGCGGGAATGGAGCCGGTTTTAAAATCAATGAGTTCCGCCGCGCCATCATGTTGCAGATCGATCCGGTCGGCGTAGCCATAAATCTCAAACATCTCATTGCCGACGGGGAGTTGGGCTGCGCCGAATTCTTCTGCATGGCGTTCGCTAATCTGCGGGTCGCGCTTAGTTTCGTAAGCGATTACTTGGTCGGCGATTGAGGCAAAACGCTTAAGCCAAATATCACGACGGTCTGCCACATCATCTAGACGTTGATAAATTTGTGTCGCCAACTGCATCAAAATTTCATGGGCGTTGGGGGCGGTAAAGTCATGGCCCTGTTCCACAAAGCGCCCGAGCACATCATGAATAAGCGTGCCGCGTTCGGCACTGTCGGGGGCTGCGCCTAGGGGCCGCCATTTTTTTAATCCCAAAACATGCTTTGCATAGATTGCATAAGGATCGCGGATCAGGGTTTCGATCTCGGTGATCGACAAACGTCGTGGGCGAATGTTGGCAGCTGGTGTTGGGGCAGGTCGTGGGCTGAGTTTGGGGGCATCCACAGCATCCAAATTGGCCAGCATGATCTTAAATCGATCTGTGTTCGCATAAAGCTTTTCTGTTTGCGCTTCGCCCAGAAACGCTTGCAAACGCTGGATAAATCGCGAGGGGTCAGAAGGCGATGTGCCACGGCGTTTGGCGAAGGTGATCAGCAGGTTTTCGCTGCCCATACCCATGAGGAAATCATGGGCGGCAAGGCCGATTTTTCGTTCTGGCGGGTCAAGCGACATGGCCAGTTTCATACCTCGAGAAAGCCATGGACCAGGTTCTGCGATTTCGGGCCAAACGCCTTCATTTAACCCGGCCAAAATCATCAGGTTTGCATTGAGCAAGCGCGCTTCGATGCGGCCCCAGATTTGCACGTCTTGCCTCGTTGTTTCGGGCGGGCGCACGCTGATATTTTGCATCAGCAAGTTGATCGAAGCGATGATATCGAGCGGTTGTGAGGTGGGTGAAAAATGGGTGCAGCGGGCCAAATCTTCTCCCCATTGCAACAATTCATTGACCCCTTGGAACATGCCACTTTGTGCCGCGTCTGTGCCGCAGATATTGTGCACAAGTGCCGGGACGGATCGGGCAATGTCCGCCAAGTTCCACTTTACTGTTCCGTCGTGCAAAATTGGTGCGATGGCGCGTTGCAAATCATCCAACAAAAGGATCAGGTCGTCAGCTTCTTCTTGCTTTAGTCGCTTGGTCACGCGCTCGGTTTTTTTGGACGCGTTGTCGGCGATCAGGAGTTTGATCCCCTCAAGTCCATTGATACCGCGCGCGCCGCGCAACACGCTTAAGTCCAGCAATTCGCGCCACTTTGAAATTTGTGCCCGATCACGATCCAACCGTACATTGCGGTTGGCCAAAAAGGCCACCAGATCAACCGGTTTGAAGTCTGAATGCAACGCTGCCAGCAATTGGCGGAACCAACGCCCCGCTGGCGATTGGCTTAAGGGCATGCCTGCGCTGTCATCGATGACAATATCAAAGCGCTCGAGTTCGACTTTTATACGGCGTGCCAAATCTCGGTCCGGGGAAATGATGCCCACATGTTGACCTTTTTCCACCGCTTCGCGGGCGGCCAACGCGATGGCTCGCGCTTCTTGGTCTAAGTTTTCTAGCGCCAATAGCCCAACATTTTGCAATGCTTGATCTAACTGTTCTGGATGAATGTTGGCGCGGCCGCTGTGCCAATTTGCAGTTTGTTCTGGCCGAGCTAGCGCGGCGTTGAGGATGGTTGAGCGTGCGCCCGTTGTTGGTGCAAGTTCTTGCACGGCGCTTGGTCCCTCGCCGATTTGGCGCAGCAGTTTTGCCATGCCGAATTGGGGATGGGCGTGGCATTGGTTATTATCGTCAATTAAGTGCACTTGCTCCTGTGGCGACATTGAGGTGTCGAACCCGGGCAGCACAATGGCAGCGTTTGGCAGCTTGGCAATGGCGGCAAGGAAGCGGCGCGTTGCGGGCACAGATCCGGTCGACCCGGCGGCGATGACAGGGCGATCACCATAACGCAAGGGCAAAGAGGCGGCTGCAAAGTCGAAGCGTTGGCGGCGCAAAAGGGCGGCATCGATTTGGCCAATTTCATTGAGATGAGCGGGCCATGCTTCAAAAGCGATTTCCAAGAACCGCAATGTTTCTTGCCAATTTTGCGCCAATTCTTCGGGCACCAAATCTTTGATGCGCTCAAAGCCAATTTCTTCGGTCAAGAAATCATCGATCAGCGCGCCAAGGCTTTGGGCCATGGCCAGAATTTCAGTGGTGGAAGGGGGCGAAGAAAAGCCGGGCTGGCCATTTTGAGCCGCAATCTGTGCCCATCGTTTGATCAGCTGGCTGAGGATCGTGGTGCGGTAAAGCTTTGTGGTGACATTAAATCCTTCAACGTCTGGGTCGGTAAAGAAGGCATTTTCAGCATCGTCCCCTTCCCCCAATGTAAAAATATTGGGTAGCAGTTGCGTGCCCTCATTGAGGTTGAGCAGTTGATCGATTAGGGCTAGGCGTGCACGTTTTGTAGGCACATATACGGTGATATCGGAAAGCCAAAATGGGCCAGTGCGCGGCCAGTTGGGCAATAAGGTGCCATCCATTAAACCTTGGGCAAGCGTCAACAAGAATGGCGCATCGGGCGCGATGGAGAATAGCTTTTGGTGCTGCATCACAAATGGCCTTGCGGACGGAACAGTTTAAAGAACTTGAATGGTATGTGAACTAGATTCGAGCAATGCAGCAAGTCTATTTAAATCGCTTTGTTTTGCGCTAAGGGTCACCTTGCGCCCCTGCGCTTCGCCTACAACATTGTCGATGTTGATCGAAAAACGGGCTTTGGCGCTTAATTCAGGCAAACGGTCTGGCCATTCGACCAGCATCAGATTGTCATCGTCAAAAAGCCCAAGTTCTTCGGCTTCGCTTTCATCTGAGAGGCGATAAAGATCCGCATGGAGGCATCCGAAGGTTTTGAATTGATAGGGCTGCACCAATGCAAAAGTTGGGCTTGGCACTTCAAGGTCAGGATCATCTGCCAAAGTGCGGATTAGACAACGGGCAAAGAACGACTTCCCTGCCCCTAAATCGCCAGACAGTAAAATGATGTCCCCTGCTTCAACCAATTGTGCAAAGCAATTGGCGAGATGTTGTGTGTCGCTTTCGCTGGTGATTTTGAGCTGGGTCTGGTCCGCCATGTTCGGGTCCAAACTACTCCGCTGCGCCTTGGCTGAGTTGTTCAGCTGGCAGGTTGACGGTGACCCGTGTGCCTTTTGGTTCGCGCCGTTCAATGCTGACGGTACCGCCATGCATATGTGCGAAGGTTTTTACAATGGAAAGCCCCAAGCCCGCGCCGCGCTGGCGGCCAGCGACGGCGCGGCCTTCAAACCGATCAAAGATCGATGAAATCATGTCTTCAGGGATGCCTTCACCTTCATCCTCTACGATAAAGAGGATGCGCCCTGCGCGTTCGACCACGTCCAACGAAATTTTGCAGCCAGGTTCTGAGTAACGCACGGCGTTAGACAATAGATTATACAAAACCTGCACAATGCGCGCGCCGTCCGCGACGAATGTTGGAAGATTTTTGGCGACATTTATGCTGAGATTTACCGGCACATCTGCCTGTGAAACTTGCAAAGTTGCCGTTACGCCAGCGGCCGCTTTTTCCACCAATTGGGCGATATCGAGGACTTCGACATTTAGCTCGGCAATGCCTGCATCAATGGTGGTGAGGTCCAAAATATTGTCGATCAGCAAACCAAGGGTTGCGCTTGAAGCGCGAATGTAATCGGCATAGCTTTTTTGTTTTTCGTTGAGTTCGCCTGCTTCACCTGCGGTCAGCAAATCGGCAAAGCCGATTATGTTGGTGAGGGGAGAACGGAACTCGTAAGAGATGTTTTGCACGAAGGCATCTTTGAGTTTGTCCGCTGTTTCCAGCGCTTCGTTGCGCTCTTTAAGCACCCGCTCGTAAGCGGCGCTTTCGGTCACATCGACAAAAGTCACCAGTGTTTGACCATCAGGCAAGCGCACCACGGCATAGTCAATCAAACGGCCATCTTCGCGCGCTATGCGCCCGGCTTTGTTAGAGCGCTCTGGACTAATATCAATGATGAAGGACTTAAGGTCGATCCAGATGTCTCGTCCATCTTCATGCAAGGAGCGTTCGCACATTTTTACAATGTCTGCGATGTGGGTTTGCTTGTTCAACTCGTTTAAGGGCAATTTCCAAATGGCGGAAAGTTTGGTGTTGTGCAGCTTTAGGCGACCATCTGTACCAAACACCGCAACGGCTTCGCGCAAGGCGTTTAGCGTTTCGTCTTGTACATGAATGAGTGCGTTGTAACGGCTTTCAAGTGCCAGTTTTTCGGTGACATTGTGATAAACATAGATCACCCCACGCGCGTTTGGCGCGGGTGATGCGATGACGTTGAGCACTTGGCCGGAAGGCAAGTGCCACATGTCTTCGCGGGTCTTTTTTAGCCCATAGCTTGAAAGATGGGTCGAGCGCCATTTTTTGTAATCGGGTTCCAACGGCAAATGGCCTTGGGTGCGCAAGCGATCCAAAATGGCTTTTTCGTTTGGATGGGTGTCGAGCCAGTTGGTGTCTAGTTCCCAAAAATCGGCGAAGCTTTTGTTGTAATGGGTGAGCTGCGCGCTGCCGTCAAAGACTGCAACCGGGGTGCGCAGTTCATTAATGGCGGCGGTCAAGAAGCTTACGCGCGGGTCATTTTTTTCTTCGTTGGACGCCAGACCTTGCACAGCATATCCAGCGGTGCCGTTGGATAGCTTGAATTTTGTAACGTCAAGCGTGCCAAACTTTTGGTGCTGTTCGGTGATTGAATGAGGGCCAGGGGTGGTGACCACTTCTTTTAGACGTAAAAGCGCCGCTGGATCAAACAGCTCTGGCAGTTCACCGGTTCGGTTTTCCTCGGGTATTTCAAGCAGGTCGTAATAGGCGTCATTGACCTTGACCAAATTACCGCGCAAATCGCGCACCCAAGCGGGGTGGTTTAATTTGTCAAATAGTTGGGCGCAGGTTTCGATATCGAGCTGGGTTTTGCTGGCACTTGGCAAAACATAGGGTGCGTCTTCATCCTCAAGCCGTCGTGCAATGCGCAAAACGGGACTGCCCGCAACCAATTTGCCAAATATGCGAAAACGCTGATCAGAACTGCCTTTTGCTCCAAATTCAAATTCGGTGCCTTGGGCCAACAGATCGGCTAGTTTGAATTTTACTTCAATAGCGCTTTGAGCGGTGAGCCATCTGTCAAAGTCTAAAACCAGCGCATCAGAAATATGGTTTTCAATGACCTGACGCACTGGCCCCACAACGGAAGGCGCGGCGGCAGGGTCACGCCAAATGACGGTGACTTCTGACATGCCATTGAGGATGTTTTCTTTTTCATCCAATAGGGCGCTGAGTTCCATTACCTGCATATTTGCATTGGCTGCATCGCGTTGGCTGGTTTGACGCTGCAGGATGGCCAAAAAGGTGGTGGCGGCGCCAAACAGCACGGCGCCCACCGCAATCGCATAAGGCGTTGTGGACAAAAGCTGGGAAGTGGTGAGTTGTTCTGCCTGGGCAAATACCGGGCTCGTCAGCATGAGCGCGATGGGCGCGCTTGTGAATCTTGCGACTCCTTTACTGAACGGGAAAGTTCCCGGCATCATATTTTGCCCCTTTAAACGAATATTTTACGAATTCGCCGCCAAATCGAATCACCTAACCATACCCCTACGGCGAATCGGCCAACAAGAGTCTAAATGCAGCCATGAACAAAAAAGGGTGGCACGAGGCCACCCTGATCTTGAAATGTTCTGCGAATGAATCGCAGTCGCAGTTTTAGTAGCGATATTGTTCTGGTTTGAACGGACCGTTTTGTGAAACGCCAATATAGTCAGCTTGCTCTTTGCTGAGTTTGGTCAGCTTTGCGCCAAGTTTTTCCAAATGCAATTCGGCAACTTTTTCGTCCAAGTGTTTTGGCAACACATGTACTGTGTTGTCGTAATTTTCGGCCTTGGTCCACAGTTCAATCTGCGCCAATGTTTGGTTGGCAAAAGATGCGCTCATAACAAAGCTTGGGTGACCTGTGGCGTTGCCCAAGTTCACCAAGCGGCCTTCAGACAATAGAATGATCCGACGGTCTTCGCTCAAGTGCACAATATCAACTTGTGGCTTAACGTTGGTCCATTTGAAGTTTTGCAATTCAGCAACTTCGATTTCATTGTCGAAGTGACCAATGTTGCAAACGATCGCCATGTCTTTGAGCTTGCGCATAGCATCAAGGGTCACAATGCCTTTGTTGCCAGTGCATGAGACAACGATGTCTGCACGGTGTGCTGCATCTTCAAGTGTCACGACTTCAAAACCATCCATTGCCGCTTGCAGGGCACAGATCGGGTCAATTTCAGTAACCAAAACGCGCGCACCAGCGCCTGCCAATGATTGTGCAGAGCCTTTACCCACATCGCCATAGCCACAAACAATAGCGACTTTACCGGCCATCATAACGTCTGTGCCGCGGCGGATCGCATCCACCAAGCTTTCGCGACAACCATATTTGTTGTCGAATTTTGACTTGGTCACGCTGTCATTAACGTTGATCGCTGGGAACGGCAGTTCGCCACGTTCGGCCAATTGATAAAGGCGCATCACGCCAGTTGTTGTTTCTTCTGAAACACCGCGCAGGTTTTCACGGACTTTTGAATAAAAACTGGGGTCTGCTGCAATACGTTTTTTGGCTTGGGCGGCGAAATATTCTTCTTCTTCGCTTTTTGGGTGGTCCAAAACGCTTGGATCAGTCTCAGCTTTTGCGCCGGTGAGGACCAACATGGTCGCGTCGCCACCATCGTCCAAAATCATATTGGCCGTTTCGCCATTGCCCCAGTCAAGAATGCGGTCTGCGAAATCCCAGTACTCTTCGAGTGTCTCGCCTTTATGGGCAAAAACAGGAATGCCTGCTGCTGCAATGGCTGCGGCGGCGTGGTCTTGGGTTGAAAAGATGTTACATGATGCCCAGCGCACTTCAGCACCCAGGGCCACCAGTGTTTCAATCAACACCGCGGTTTGAATGGTCATGTGCAAAGAGCCGGCAATGCGCGCACCCTTCAGCGGCTGCGCTGCGGCAAACTCACGCCGGATGGCCATCAGGCCCGGCATTTCGATTTCTGCCATTTCAATTTCAGTGCGGCCCCACTGAGCCAATGAAAGATCTCTTACCGCATATTCTTGTGTTAAGGCGCTCATTTTCGCGTCTCCTATTAAACCCATTTGGCGCTATTCATACCCGTTCATTCTTTACCATTCAATAAAGATATAAAGAAATATTTATATCTACGATTTATGGATGCCCAAATTGGCCGTTTTGAGCATTCTAAGGAAAGCTTGAATCTTTGGTGTGCGATGCAAATCGACGTGCGTGACAATCCAAAACGGCACCTCCCAGCCATCTTTTGGAGCGATGACTTCAACTAGGTCATCTGTATTTTGCGCCTCTATTGTGGACACAAATCCAATGCCAATGCCCGCATGGATGGCGCTGTTTACAATTGTGGGCGACCCACTGGAAAAAACATAGTCTTTGCTCCCCACCCTATCTTGTAGCCATTTCACGAAGGGGGCTCCGCCGCGCTGCACGTCTAGAACAACAAACCTGTGGTTCTTTAAATCGCTCGCTGAGGACGGCAAGCCGTGCTTGGCTATGTACTCTTTATGGGCATACAACCCTATGCTGGCTTGAAAGAATAGACTGACGACATTGTCCAGTTCGAGAGGTTTTGGACCAGCGCGAATGGCAATGTGTGCCTCGCCATATTCAAGTCGGAAAAGTCGATCGCTGGCGATGTAGCGCACAGAAACCGCGGGATGTTGTTGTTGAAAATTGGCGATGGTTGGCATCAGGCTCGGCGCTATGGCCTCAAGCGAGGTAATCACCAATTCGCCGTTCATCTGGTCAGCGCGCCCTTTGGCTCTGTTCGCCCATTGAGAAAACTGGTCGTCGCTGGATTGGGCGACTCTTAGCAGATCAACACCTGCTTCGGTTGGTGTGTAACCTTTGCCGTGACGTTGAAACAGATGCGTGCCCAGTTCCATTTCTAGCGCATCAATTTGGCGCATGACAGTGGCACGGTGAACGCCCAGCGCCTCAGCCGCTGCGCTAACGGTGCCAAGTTTTGCCACCATGTAGGCAGAGCGCATTTGTGTCCATTTTTCCATACCACCTCAACATGTAACATTTTCGCACATAACATGCGCAATTCAACGCGTTGTGTACATTTATAGCACATGAGACTGTATGACATCAAAATTCAAAACAATCAAAAAGGTTTTTCGTGATGAAATATGTCGTTCTGGTTATCAAGGCCCTTCTAACACTGGCATTTGTTGCTGCAGGTGCTGCCAAGATTTTTGGTGCGGAAATGATGGTGCAAACGTTTGAGCAAGTTGGCGTTGGCCAATGGTTTAGATATGTAACAGGCTTTATTGAAATTGGTGGCGCGGCGCTGCTTTGGCTGCCAGCACGCCAATGGCTTGGAGCTGGCTTGTTGATGGTCACCATGGTTGGCGCAACACTTGCCCACTTCTTGGTTCTTGGCGCAGCTTCAGGCGTTCCAGCGATCATTCTTGGGTTGCTTGCAGCTTTTGTGCTGTTTACACACCGTGATCAACTGCCGCTCAACGCCTGATGCAATTATGAAATGGGGGCACAAACCTTGTGCCCCCTTTTTACTTGGTTATGCGGACGCGTTTTCTGAAAGGGAAAGCGAAAATGCCCCAAACAAACCTGAATAATCCCCAACCAATAAGCAGCCCAATGCCTGCAAAAGTCAGGCCTGTTGTGGTGACGGGGACGGCAGGTTTATAGCTGTTTATTGTTGCTGACAGTAGTTTTGGATCTAGATGTGAAGCAAAAGCGGTAAACTGCTCCACTGGGCCAGCATCAAGCAGCGCTTGCTGGTGAGCTTTCAGATTTTCGTACCGTGAGATGGTCTTGCCAATGGAGGTGCCACGTTCAACTAAAAACTGGTCGCTTGATACAACATACCGCGCCAAGGCTTGCTGCCTACTCAGCCCTTGATTGGCAGCGTCGATATCGAAATCGTCGATGACCGCTGCTAGCTCTGCCACAGCGCCGCCAAGCCGCTGGTGATATTGCTGCGCATATTCAGGGTATTGGGAAGCCGTGAGCCCACCAGCCAAAGCTCCAACCAACAAAAAAGGCGATCGCATGGTCCCTGTCATCTCCCCAATTTGAACATTACAATCAGTGTTAAGGCGAAGATGTGCCCTACGTAATTAGTTCTGTGTCACTTGAACGCCGTCTGTGTCTTCGTCAAACCCAGCTTCTATGAGTGCCACAATAGCTTCAAGCGCTTCGCGGGCCTGCACGCCTTTTGAGCGAACCAACACAGTTGAGCCTGGGCCTGCCCCTAGCATCATCAACCCCATGATTGATGATGCGCCGACGGTAACCCCGTCGCGGGTAACCGAGATTTCTGCATCAAAACACTCAGCGGTTCGCGCAAAGCGGGCTGAGGCGCGTGCGTGAAGGCCACGCTGATTAACGATGGTGAGGCGCTGTCCTAATTCTTTTTCGGGGTGGCATGAATTGGGCATCATCTTTATGTCCTAGACACCGCCCAGCACATCGTTGGCCACATTGATATATTTGCGACCAGCATCTTGTGCCTCATGCACGGCGTCGCGCATCTTCATGTCGGGGCGCACGCGCGCCAGCTTGACCAACATGGGCAAATTCACCCCAGCGATCACATCCACTTCGCGGTTTTCCATCACGGAAATCGCAAGATTAGAGGGGGTGCCACCAAACATATCTGTCAGTATAACAACGCCGTCGCCGCTGTCTGCGCGGTGCACAGCGTCCAATATATCTTGACGTCGCATTTCCATATCATCATCGGGCCCGATGCTGACCGCTTCACATTGTTCCTGCGGTCCAACCACATGTTCAAGTGCAGAACGAAATTCATCCGCAAGTTTGCCATGTGTTACCAACACCATGCCAATCATCTATGACGCTCCTTTGTCGGCGATCTCGCCTTGTATAGTCTTTTCTAGTTTTGACCGTGATCAGCTAAACGCGCAAGCTCAATTTTATGCGGGTAGTGAAGAAAAAACGGCCTAGGGCGCTACTTTTTTCCTGCTTTTTTTACGCGCTTAATCGCTTCGGTCACCAACAACCTTTGGTGAACGCTGTCGATCAGAGAACGAATTGGCACCGGGCAGCGTGCAACCTTTGCGCCGAGCAATTCTGTTTCAAACTCATCATTTTCTGGCATACGGTCCAGCTCAGCAACCAAATCGATCACCAGGTGGATTTTAGTGCTTTCAATTGTAGGACGCTCAATTACACCACACCCGCGCAACTCAATCTGTCCAGCAATTTGTGGTGGCGATGAGCAAATCACGTCATCCCCTTCAACATGCAACAGCACGCGGTCATCTGAAATCAGGAATGCTTCTTTGCCAAAGTTTTCCGCACGGTCTAACAAGTCTAGCGCGAGCAAGGATTTTCCAGCGCCAGATTGGCCACGCAATAATATGCCGTAACCATCATAAGTGATGCCTGTTCCGAATACGTTTTCAGTTTCATTTGACATAGTAGGCCTCTAAATCGTTGTTGGTAGACAGACAATAAACTCTGCCCCTGATCGGTCATTTCTATTCTGTGCTTTGATTGTACCGCGGTGAGCCTCAACAATTTGTTGCGAAATCGACAATCCCAATCCGGAATGATTTCCAAAGCCATCGGTCGTCGGGCGGTCCGTGTAGAACCGCTTAAAGATTTGCTGGGTTTCCCCGCGAATACCTCGCCCCTGATCTCTCACAATAATGTTCACCATTTTGTTCGAGCGAATAAGCTCAATCTCAACAATAGCGCCTTCAGGAGAAAAAGAAATAGCATTATCGACCAGATTAGTAATGACTTGAGCTAGGCGCCCATCGTGCCCAGGTAAAAATTGCTGATTTGGCTTGAGGTGGTCATCAAGCTTTAGGACCACATCTCTTTTTGCTGCCACTTCGGTTTGTATTTCAACAATAGTCGAAACCAATCCCGAAATATTGACCGGGCCAAACTCTTCACGCGCCAATTCTGCATCCAAACGCGAGGCCTTAGAAATATCGGATATCAGTCGATCAAGTCGGCGCACGTCGTGCTGGATGATGGCTGTTAGACGTAGACGGTCCTCGTCGTTTTTTACTACCGGCAAGGTTTCGACCGCGCTGCGCAATGACGTTAGTGGGTTCTTCAGCTCGTGGGCCACGTCCGCCGCAAAACTTTCAATCGCCTCGATCCGGTTATAAAGCGCATTGGTCATGTCCCGCAAAGAACCTGACAGGTGGCCAATTTCATCTGGGCGATGTGTGTAATCGGGAATTTCTTCGCGGGCGGTCATTGACGTGCGCACTCTTTGGGCAGCGGCCGACAGTCGGCGCATGGGCCCAGCGATAGTGCCTGCCAACAAGAGCGACATGATGGTGGTAATAGAAGCCGCGATCAAAAAGATTTTGAACACGTTCCAGCGTTCTTTTTCCACCACATGGTCGATATCACCCGGAGCTGTAGACAGCAACAACACCCCAACATTGGTTTTTAAGCGGCGCACCGGCACAGCAACAGAGACCAATAGCCGATCATTCACATCGACCCGAACAATGGAAGCGGTGGCGCCGGAAAGGGCGGTGCGCACTTCAGGGTATTTTGCGCCTTCTGCACCAGAGTATTCTTGATAACGGGGAAACTCACCTGACCTGATCCAACGGAAAAACCTGTTCCACCAATCTACCAGAAACAAGACTTCTTCATCAGCCGAGGTAGAGATCTGCCGCAGCACTTCGCCGCGCGCATAAATATTATCGCTGTCCAAAATCAACAACCCTGATCGGTCATAAATGCGGGCGCGGGTGCCCGTTGGGGTGATAAGATTGCGCAAGAGTGGTGCGACGCGTTCGGGGTTAATTGGAAATTCAAGGGACTGATCGAAAAAACTCAAGGTCGAGTTCACATCATCACCTTGCAATTGCAAAAACTTGTCGGGGTCAACGGTGATCACATCAGAATCCACCGTCGCGGAGGCAGCGATCGCGCCTGCGATGATTTCACCTTGCACTCGCAAACTGTCGACGCGCGCATCAATAAGGCCAGATCGCCACTGATTAAGATATAGAATAGCGATCACCAACGCGGCGAGTGCTGCAATGTTGAGCACAACGATGCGGCGGGTCAGTGAAGAAAAAATGGTATAAGCGAACAACCGTTGGATTGGCCGCAGCAGGGCTGAAAGCACAGACTGAGCTCGCCCAGAGCCCGCGACAGGGGCCGCGCCCTCTTGGTGTTCTTCACCTTGTTCCGTTTGGGAATGCGAAGATGCACTCTCTGGGGTCAAAACGCTTATTGCTCCTTAAAGCGGTATCCAACGCCGTACAATGTCTCAATCATATCAAATTCCTTATCAACGACACGGAACTTCTTGCGCAAGCGCTTGATATGGCTGTCGATTGTGCGGTCGTCCACATAAACCTGATCATCATAAGCCGCATCCATCAGGCTGTCGCGACTTTTGACGACGCCTGGGCGCTGTGCCAACGCGAACAGGATCAAAAATTCGGTCACAGTCAGGGTGACGTTTTTTCCGTCCCACGTGCTGGTGTGGCGCTCTTGGTCCATGGCCAAGCGACCACGTTCAAGGACAGATTTTGAAGGCGCACTGCCGTCTGAAGATTGGGTAGCGCCCTCTGGGCGGGCTTGGGCGCGTCGCAAGATGGCTTTTACGCGTTCCACCAGCAAGCGTTGCGAAAAGGGCTTGGTGATAAAATCGTCTGCACCCATTTTTAGGCCAAACAATTCGTCAATCTCGTCGTCTTTGGACGTCAGAAAAATAACCGGAATATCAGACTTTTGGCGCAGACGGCGCAAGAGCTCCATGCCATCCATGCGGGGCATCTTGATGTCCAAGATCGCCAAATCTGGCATGTCCGAGCTCAAGCCCTCAAGACCAGATGCACCATCTGTGTAGGTGCTGACTTGATAGCCTTCCGCCTGCAAGGTCATGGAGACCGAGGCGAGAATGTTTTGGTCATCATCTACAAGTGCGATTTTGGGCATCTTTATTCCTTTCGGCCACACCTTATATGATTGGCGTGAAATGAAAAATCAATGTTGGATGTTTCATTGCACTTAGAATTGCGCACAAATTGTGGCCCCGCGTCCAACTAATTTGGCAATTGGTCCTGACGTCTATGAGAATTATGCACAGGCCTCGGATATCACACTGCATCCTCAATATCTAAAATTTACTATATATTTTAACTGCTTAACTGGATTAGACGAAGGTCGTACGACCTATCGCCAGATGGAAAAAACCAACCAAGACCCCTAAGTTCTTTTGACCGAATGGGAGAGTTTACTCCTTTACTCGGCATTTTTCATTTAAGACAGCAGGATCAGCCCGATGAGCACCATCACACGGCGGGAAATTAATCAAACTATCGAAGCGAATGCGAAATCGCTTTCTTACAATGACAAAGCGCCGGTTTTGGCGTCCCACGCGATTAAGCGCGATGAAGTGACTTTTAGCGCTAATGGCGCATTGGTTGCGGATACCGGCCAGCACACTGGCCGCTCTGCCCAAGACAAATTTATTGTTGATGATGCGCTAACCCACGACACCGTTTGGTGGGACAATGCAAAAGCCACATCAACTGAGAAATTTGACCTGCTTCTTTCTGACTTGCTGGAAGCGACTAAGGGCAAAGATTTGTTTGTTCAGCAGCTTTACGCTGGCGCGGACGTTTCTCAGCAATTGAACGTTGAAGTGTTCACCGAGAATGCTTGGCATGCTTTGTTCATCCGCAACTTGTTGATCCGTCCTGCGCTAAATGCATTGGGCGACTTTGAATCCAACGTGACCATTGTGCATTTGCCAAGCTTTAAGGCAGATCCTGCGCGCCATGGTACGCGTTCAGAAACAGCCATTTTATTGGATTTCAGCCGCAACATGGTGCTCATTTGCGGTACAGCTTATGCTGGCGAAATCAAGAAATCTGTGTTCTCGCTGTTCAATTTCCATGCGCCACAAAACGGTGTTTTGCCAATGCATTGCTCTGCCAATATTGGCAAAGATGGCGACACAGCTTTGTTCTTCGGGCTTTCTGGTACTGGCAAAACCACTTTATCGACTGACCCGGATCGCACTTTGATTGGTGATGATGAACACGGTTGGCACAAAGATGGTGTGTTTAACCTTGAAGGTGGTTGCTACGCAAAAACCATTAAATTGTCGCGCGATGCTGAGCCTGAAATTTTTGGCGCAACGGAGCGTTTTGGTACCGTACTTGAAAATGTGGTGCTGGATGAAGACACGCTATTGCCAGACTTCAACGATGGGTCAAAAACTGAAAATACCCGCGCTGCTTATCCATTGACCGCGCTTGACAATGTTAGCCGCACAGGAATGGGCCCAACGCCGAAGTCTGTGATTTTGCTCACGGCGGATGCGTTTGGGGTATTGCCTCCGATCGCACGTTTGACACCTGATCAGGCGATTTACCACTTCTTGTCTGGCTACACAGCAAAAGTTGCGGGTACTGAGCGCGGCGTAACCGAACCGCAAGCGACTTTCTCTGCTTGTTTTGGCGCACCATTCATGTCGTTGCACCCAAGTGTTTATGGTAAAATGCTCAAGAAGCAACTTGGCGAGAGTCTCGCTGAATGCTGGTTGCTGAATACAGGGTGGACAGGCGGTCCATACGGTGTTGGTGAGCGCATTTCGATCAAAGACACGCGCACATTGCTCACCAGCGCTTTGTCTGGTGAGTTGGTGAACACCCCAATGCGCGTTGATCCGATCTTTGGTTTTGAAGTGCCAACTGCTGTTGAGGGGATTGATCCAAGCCTGTTGGAACCGCGCACAACGTGGACAGATGGTGAAGCCTATGACGCACAGGCGGCCAAGTTGGTGAAACTGTTTGAAGATAACTTTGAAAAATTTGGTGCCAGCGCAGAAGAACTTGCTGATGCGGGGCCAAGCCTAAGCAGTGCTGCGTAAGGTTTCTAAGTAAAATCAACTAGTTCATATAAAGAGTCTGGGGGCACGCCCCCGGGCTCGCCCCATTTTTATCGACAGTATTATGATAACTTGCTAGTTTCCGGCTAAACATACTTTAGTACCGCCTTTATCGGTTTGTTAACCATATTTAGGCACCATTTATTTTGAGGTTATAATGAGCGTTCTTGCAAAAGCAGATTGGACATTTGGTGCATTTTGGGCCGTATTTACGGGCCTGCTTTTTGGCATTGCCAGTGTTTTTGTCCTTGAACGCCAGATCGATCTCGAATTCATCCTCCAAAATATCGCACTTTGGACCACCGCTGGCATTATTATGTCGATCGCGATTGGCATTAGGCGCCGATAGGATTCCTGTAAATATTTGTTATTGACCCTGACGTTGCGTCACACATTATTCCACTTGATGGCGGAGGGTTGTGAACATGCGAAGTTACAGGGTTAAACAGGTTGCTCAAATGGCGGGCGTTTCCGTGCGCACGTTGCACCATTACGACCAAATTGGCTTGCTTGAACCAGCCTATATTGGCGAAAACAACTATCGGTATTACACACGCGACGAACTGATGAAGTTGCATCAAATCTTGTTTTTCAAAGAAATGGGATTAAGCTTAGACGACATCGCGAAGGCACTTGAAATGCCTGATACCGAGCGTGCGCAGCTGCTTGTTGAACACAAGCAAAAACTGCAAATCGAAGCGCGTCGCCAAAAACAACTCATTAAAACGATTGACCGCACAATCGACGAGCTAATGGGAAATGAAACAATGAAAGTGGAAGATCTATATAAAGGCTTTTCTGAAGAAAAGCAGTCCGGCTATGAACAATGGCTGGCTGAAAACTATGGGCCAGATGTTGAAAGGAGCGTCATTGAGGCGCGAAACCAACTTGAAAGTGCAAGCGGCAAAAATGCGTTGATTGAACGCCGAATGCTGGCGCTGCAAGAGATAGAAAATGACCTAATTCTTGCCCTACAAAGCGGGATTGGCAGTGACGATACGAGCCTGGAACCCATTATTGAGCGGCATCACAGCTGGGTGGCGCAATGGTGGTTGAAACAACCAGACCAACAATCTTACATCGGCCTATCGCAGCTATATCAAAGCCACCCTGATTTTGTGGCCCGGTATGAAGCGCTTGCGCCTGGTCTAACTGCATTCTTGGTCGATGCGATGGTGGCGTTTGCCAAAAAACACCTGGAATAGAATTGGTTATTACTCCAATGGTTTTGATCGATAATGATAATCATAGAGCTGGGTTGTAAAACCCAGCTTTTGATATAGCGCACGGGCGGCAGTGTTTTGTGCCACCACTTGCAGGGCCGCTTTGGTTGCGCCAAGGCTTCGGCATTTGGCCAGCAAGCTTGATAGAAGTTTGGCAGCCCGCCCTTGGCGTCTGAATTTGGGTGCTGTTTCTACTGATTCAATAATCGCTATATTTTCCACAACAATTGCGTAAGCAATTGCCGCAAGTTCCTGATCTTCTTCGATATGTGCAAATAGGATTGGGTAGCTGATATGCTGCAGTGCTTTTAGGAAATTAGCGCGCCCTGCTGGCGTCCATTGGGCGCGGTTGGCCGCAAATTCGAGCCATTCGGGGGTTGTATGGGTGGAAAGCTGCACATCGCCACGCCATTCAAACGACGAAAGATCAGACGCCAAAAGAGTTTTGGTTAGCGCTTCGGCCGGGCCAAACCCCGCCGCATCCAGCACAGGCTCAATGGTGCTGACCATGGCCGGGATGCGCACGATCAAAGGCTTCTTGCGTTCGTCGTAAAAAACCCCAGCTTGGGCAAGCAGATCGATGTCGAATTTACCGTGCTGCGCGGTTGGATTTAAAGAATTATTGCGGCGTGTAATGGCCCCTGCCGAATGGCGAAATTCGTATCCATTTACGGTTTTTGTTTCAAGTGTCGGCCAAGCATGAGCACAAGCGGCTTCCACCTGCCAACAAAGATCAAGGTTTTCAAGCGAAGACATTCAACCAACCTTTCAACAATCCATGTAGAAAAGTTAGCAGCCGATTAGAGCGGTGTATAGAAGATATGCGCGCCAATTTGCTTTACAGGCTGATAGGCAGAGGCCCATTTTGGCGAAACACGATTGGCATGATAAAATAGTGTCGTGTCTGGCAGCAAATCAACCGACTTTTGCTGCTGAAATTGCTTGTATGCAAAGTTGGCGATCAAACCGGCTTTGACCCAGCTCACCCGCACCAGCCGATTGCCGATGCCGCCGTTGTCGGACTTGCCGTCACAGGCAAACGAGAACTGGCAACGATTGGCTTTGTGCGCGTTTTGATAAACCACGCCACACACTGTATTTGGGTATTTATGATGCTTCACGCGATTAAGGATGACCTGAGCAACAGCCCATTGGCCTGCTTCTGGTTCGCCACGCGCTTCGTGATAAACCGCTTTGGTAAGGCAATCTTTTTCAGCTTGGGCGATTTCGAGTTTTTTAGCGGTCGGGGTGAATTTGGTCTTTGCATAGGCGACAAGCAATTGTGGTGTGAGGTGGGTCTGCTGCTCAGCGGCAGCGGGCAGTACAGCAAGGAGCACAAGCGTACAAGCCAACCCGAATTGCTTTAAAAGACGTACCACAAGCAAAAGTCCCAAATTCCCCAACCCGACCGGCTGAGCCCACAATAGGTAATATTTTAGCGCGAAGCCAGCGCGTTGTTAAGTCATAGTTAACCACATTTTTTCACATTTCGTTAATTGATCGCAAATGGTGGCTTTTAAGCATCAAAAAGCGTCATTTTGGCGCGGTTGGAGCGACACAAGGGCTTGGCATAAGGAGAAATTGGACATACCAATTTGATACTTGGTGGGTTCGCGCCGCCATCTTTCTCAATATTTGCACGTTTTAGATTCGCATCCGCGTTCCAAAAAGGGTCCTTTCATGTCACTTGTGTCGCCCAGCCCACCGCTTTCAGAATTGACGCCGCGCCAATGGCAGTGGATTGGCGCGGGGTTTATGATGACTTTCGCTTCCATGGGTGGGCAGACGCTTTTTATTGCGCAATTCAACAGCGATATTCGCGCCTATTTTGGGCTGACGGATGGTCAATTTGCTGGGCTTTATACGGTTGCGACGATTTTCAGCGCGGCTTTGATTGCTTCGGTTGGTCAGGTCACAGACAGGTTTGGCCCCAGATTTTTGGCCATCATATGCACCATAGGCTTGGCGCTGATGGCGCTCGCCATGTCGATGGTCAACCATTGGATTGTTTTGTGTCTCATTCTGTTCGGCTTGCGGTTTTTTGGCCAAGGTATGTTGCCCCATATTGCACAAACATCGATGGCGCGCTGGTTCAATCGGTTTCGGGGGCGGGCGTTGGCCTTTTCCCAAATGGGGTACACAGCAGGTGAAGCGCTATTGCCGTTCGTGATTACCATAGCGATCGCCAGCATGAGCTGGCGTGACATTTGGGCCATTGGCGCTGGGTTTTTGATGCTGATTATGCTGCCTTTGATCATAGTCCTATTGCGCGACCCACCCGATGGAAAACGGGCCAAAGCGCGGGGCGATATAAACCCCGACGCCATGGAAAATGACACGCTGACCGGCACCGACTGGCGCCGCGCGAAAGTGTTGCGCGACCCGCTATTTTACGCCTTGGCGTTTGGCGCGATGACATTGCCTGCCTTGGCCACCATTTACTTTTTCCACCAAGCGCACTTGGTGGGGGTAAAGGGCTGGTCTGTTGCCACTTATACGGCTTGGTTCCCCATCATGTCGGTGACCGGGATTTCAGTTTCTATTCTCACCGGCTTTCTGGTTGATCGGTTTGGCGCGTTTCGCCTGTTGCCTTTCATGTATATTCCAATTGGTATTGCTTGCCTGATCATGGCAAATTTAAGCGACACTTGGTCAATTCCCCTATTCTTGATGGTTTTGGCCATGGGTGGGGGCATGGCCCCTTCTGTGTTCGGGGCGCTTTGGGCAGAGATGTATGGCACCGCCCATATTGGCGCGGTGCGCTCAATGGCGATTGCGGTGATGGTGTTTGCCTCTGCCGCGGGCCCAGGGATTGCCGGCGGGTTGATTGATTTGGGGATTAATCTGGTGACCCAGAGCTGGTTCAACGCGGTTTATTGCTTGGGAATCGTTACACTTTATATGCTGTTGCAGCCCAAAATGGCAGCTCGCAAAACGCAGTTCACGGCGCAATAGGCTGCCCAACCGCAACTAATGATTGTGCGAAATCTATGACCAAGTTAGCATTTGTCCCAAGGGAGGCAGGCAATGACTTGGTCGATCATATCAATTGATGAAACGAACGCGCACTATTTGGATCACATTTGTGATGATGTGTTTGATTATGACGTGCGCAGCAAGTGGCTTACGCCCTATTTGGCGCAGCCAAATCATAAGCTTATAGTTGCTGTTTCAAACGGTTTGGTGGTGGCGCAAATAAGGGCAATTGTGCATTTTCAGCCTGACGAGCCACCCCACCTATACATCGACAATCTAGGCGTTGCACCAAAATATCAGCGGCTTGGCATTGCCAAAGCGCTGTTTAGCGCGTTGCTGGAATGGGGCAAAACACGCGGCTGTGAAGGCTATTGGGTGGCAACAGAATGTGACAATGATGAGGGCAACAGCTTTTATCGCGCTATCGGGTTAAAGCCTGAGACCATGTATTTTTATGAAGGCTAGGCCTTGCGCAGACGTGTTTACCCATCATCTTTTCAAGAGTTTTCGCAACCCAAACATGGCCAAAAATACAATGCCACCCGCTGCGAAAACGAAGGTGAGCGGCAAAAACAGGCTTTCTTGCAAAACGCCATTGGCATCAACACCGCCATAAAATGTGTTTTCAGCGATACCGCATCCTAGTGCGAGCCCAAAAAGCACAATACTGATGATAAGAAAGGAGTTTTGCATCTTTTTAGACCATGGCTTGTTTGACTTAGTGCTGTGCAGATCGATAGAAGATCAATTGGTCAAAACAAGGTTCATAATCGGGCGAAATAATGTCACCTAGCGCACCGACTTTGCGATTTCGCGCATGTGGCGCATGTCTGTACCGCAGCACCCGCCAAATATCTTCATGTGCGGATAGGTCTTTTTGATCAGCCCCAAATAGGCACCCAGTTCTTGCGGGTCACCATCATCAAGTTCTGTGGCATCATCCAATTCTGCGTGCGAACAGCGCGATGCGTTGACCACCGTGCCCGCCAAACGCTCAATCCACGGCCCATCACTTAGATTGGGTAAAAAATGCTCTGGATGCGCACAATTGATCAGAAAGTATTCGGCATAATTATCGGTTGCCGCATCCACCGCATCAATGGCTTCGCCAAGGGGCATACCCGTAGGCAGCAAACCATCCGTTTCCACTGTAAACGAAATCGCAACTGGCAATTTATGGCTTTGCGCGGCACGCACAATACCGATCGCTTCTTCCGGATAAGTTAGTGTGAAAGCGCTCACAATGTCTGGTTTGGCTTTGGCCAAATGTGCCATTTGTTCGCTGTGATAGGTTTGAGTTTCCTCGTCATCCATATGATGGTCGGGTCGGTAACCGTCGCCCCGCGGCCCAACTTGCGCGCTCAGAATTATGGGCACATGCCCAATATTGTCGCTCAACTCACGGATAAATTCGATCGCATCAATATTGATCTGTTCAAGCTGATGTGGCCCGTACCCTAGCTTCGCCGCGCGATCTTTGTTGGCCACCCAAGTGACACTTTCAAACATCACCCCGCAGCCAAATTCGCGCGCTAGGTCAACCTGCGCTAAATAGGACTTCTGTAGCAGCGATCTACCCTCCTCCGTTTCAAGTAACGGAAAAGTCGCAAAGCCGGGTAAATCTATGCCTTGGTTAAAAATCAGGTCAGTTTCTATGCCAGTGTAGCAAAGGAACGGGCAGTTGAATTTTTCAAGAAACGACATCTAATGCGCGTCGTTCCAATTGTCTGCGGCGCGGGCATCAACCTGCAGGGGCACTGACATGGAAATGGCGGGCATTGGCGCATTGATCATCACCTCAGAAATCACAGGGATGGCCCCGTCTGCTTCGCCTTCTGGCACCTCAAAAATCAATTCATCATGCACTTGCAACAGCATTTCAGCAGGCACCTTTTTCGCCTCAAGAACGCCTTCCATATGGATCATAGCGCGGCGGATAATATCGGCGGCTGTGCCTTGGATCGGGGCATTGATGGCGGCGCGTTCATAGAACGAACGATGGCCCGCGTTCTTGGTGTTGATGTCCGGGAAGAAAGCTTTGCGGCCAAAAACCGTTTCAACATAGCCTTTGTCGTGCACAAATTTTTTGGTGGCTTCCATATAGTCTTTAATGCCGGGGAAGCGTTCAAAATAGGTTTTGATATAGTCGCCTGCTTCGGTGCGCGAAATGCCCAATTGATTGGCCAAACCGAAAGCTGAAATGCCATAGATGATGCCGAAATTGATGGCTTTGGCGCGGCGGCGCACGGATGAATCCATGCCTTCGATCGGCACATTGAACATTTCAGACGCGGTCATGGCGTGAATGTCCAGCCCATCCGCAAATGCTTTTTTAAGCTCTGGAATGTCGGCAATATGAGCCAACACCCGCAATTCGATTTGGCTGTAATCGGCAGAAATGAGCTTTTTGCCTGATCCAGCCACGAAAGCTGTGCGGATTTTACGGCCATCCTCTGTGCGCACGGGAATGTTTTGCAGGTTAGGGTCGGACGAGGACAAGCGCCCCGTGGCGACCGCTGCTTGCGCATAGGATGTGTGCACGCGACCCGTGTTTGGGTTTACAAAGGTTGGCAACGCATCGGTGTAAGTGGATTTAAGCTTGGACAGGCCACGCCACTCCAAAATGCATTTGGCAAGATCGTTGCCTTCTAAAGCCATATCTTCCAAAACACCTGCGCCAGTTTGCCAGGCCCCGGTTTTGGTTTTTTTACCGCCGGGCAGACCCATTTTGTCGAACAAGATTTCGCCAAGTTGCTTGGGCGATCCCACATTAAATCTTTCGCCTGCAAGCTCTTGGATTTCAGCTTCTAGCGCAGCGGCACGTTGCGCAAAATCGCCTGAAAGACGTGCCAGAATTTGCCGGTCCACATTAATGCCGCGCGCCTCCATGCGCGCCAAAACGGGCACCAATGGGCGTTCTGTTGTTTCGTAAAGCGTGACCGCTTTTTGGGCAACCAGCCGCGCTTTAAGGACCTTCCACAAGCGCAACGTGATGTCGGCATCTTCGGCAGCATATTTAGCCGCTTCTTCAATGGGGATTTGGTCAAAAGTTTTTTGTTTTTTGCCTGTACCGACCAAATCGGTGAATTTGATCGGCTTATGGTCGAGCCACTTTTCGCTTAAAGCGTCCATGCCATTGTTACGCGCGCCATCGGCCGCATAAGACATTAACATCGTATCGTCAATCGGGGCCATATTGATGCCATAGCGCATCAAAAGACCCATATCATATTTCATGTTTTGCCCGATTTTTAGGATCGATTGATCCTCAAAAACAGGTTTGAGTTTAGCAATAACATCTTTTGTTGGCAGCTGATCTGGTGCCATGCCACCACCCAGCAAGTCGTCTTCGCCTGACTTATGAATAAGCGGGATATAACAGCCATTGCCGACCTCAGTGGAAAGGCAAATTCCCACCAAATCCGCTTGTTGATTATCAAGGCCCGTTGTTTCCGTATCAACAGCCACATAGCCCTTGTCTTTGATCCGCTCAACCCAAGCATCAAGTGCGTCCATGCTGCGCACAATTTCGTACTTTTCGTGCTCGACGGGCAGGCCCGAAAGTTCAAACGCCACCTTTTGAGCTAAGGCCATTGGGGTATTGTCCCCTTCGCTGGCAACGGGAACAGCGGCGGCTTGTGTTTCGGGATCTGGCGCCAAGGCTGCATCGGCATCAATCGCATCGGCATCGGCATCGATGGCAGCGGCGACACGCTTTGTGATGGTGTTGAATTCCATCGCTTTAAGAAACGGAATGATGACGTTTGCATCAAGCGGCTGGCGCGCGAACTCATCCATTTCCACTTCAACAGGGACATCGGTTTTTAGCGTCACCAAATCACGGGATAACCGCGCTTGATCCGCAAATTCGATCAGATTTTCGCGGCGTTTGTTTTGCTTGATCTCACCAGCGCGTGCCAACAGCGTATCCAGATCACCATACTCGCCGATCAATTGCGCTGCGGTTTTGATACCGATGCCCGGCACACCAGGCACATTGTCCACGCTGTCCCCAGCCAGCGATTGAATATCTATGACTTTGTTGGGGGCCACGCCAAATTTTTCAAAAACTTCTTCTGCGCGGATCCACTTGTTTTTCATGGTGTCGAGCATTGAGATTTTGTCTGAAACCAATTGCATCAAATCCTTATCGGAAGAAACAATGGTGACATTCATGCCTTTGGCTTCAGCCTGGCGCGCATAGGTGGCGATCAAATCGTCAGCTTCAAATCCAGCTTGTTCTACCGAAGAAATAGAAAAGGCGCGGGTGGCTTCTCTGGTTAGCGGAAACTGAGGCACCAAGTCTTCAGGTGCAGGTGGGCGATGGGCTTTATATTCGGGGTAAAAGTCATTGCGGAAAGTTTTGCCAGAATGGTCAAAAATCACAGCCATATGGGTCGGGGTTTCCAACTCTTCAGCTTCAAAATCCAGCGTGAGCTTATAAAGCATATTGCAGAAGCCGGACACGGCACCAACTGGCAATCCGTCTGATTTACGCGTCAGGGGCGGCAAACCGTGATATGCGCGAAAAATGTAAGTCGAGCCATCTACCAACAGCAAATGCATGTTTTTCCCCTTGGAACACACGTGAATCAAAAATGATCTGAAGGTTCAATCTAATCGGATCAACAAGTTGGGTCTATGGGCGATTGATGTTGCCCAATTCTCATTTCCCAAAACGTCGCCCCGCAAGTTCAACAATGGTGGAGACCGCCAAGGTGCCATCAACCCACAAAACATCTGTTTCATCGGACTGCGGCACCTGCAGGGTTTGCAGCTGGCTTTCCAACAAGCTCACCGGCACAAAGTGTTGCGCACGACGGGCAATGCGCTGCGCCAAAATATTTGGGTCCACGTCCAAAAAGACAAAACTGGCATCTTTAATCCGCGATCTGATCGTGTCTCGATAGGCTTTTTTGAGTGCCGAACAGGCGACGACGGTGATACTGCCTTGAGCATTTGTTGCCGCGCAAACGTCTTGCAACCAACCTTTGCGCATCTCATCAGTCAGGGGAATACCGTTCGCCATAGATGCTTTGTTTTGTGCCGAATGATAATCATCGGCATCTATAAATTTGCCTTTAAGATGGTTTGCCAGCGCGTCAGCAATTGTGGTCTTCCCCGTACCGCTGACCCCAATTACAAATATCGCTTTATTATCGCTACCCATTTCGCCCTATCCTTGAAAGCAAAACCGTTGATGGGCTTGCTCGTCACGATCTTGACTATCGCGTTGCCCAGGCCAACAACCATGAGCAAGTTAATGCAAGAATGGCAAATCGGGTAAGTTCAGCAATTCAAATCCAGTTCGACAATGTTCGACTATTTTTGCACAAAAAGCCATTGTGAAGCGCGATCTCTTCAGATAAGTTCGCGCCAGTTTCGCGAAGCGGTAAGCCGCCCTGCGCCGAAGCACCCGTAGCTCAGCTGGATAGAGCGCTGCCCTCCGAAGGCAGAGGTCACAGATTCGAATTCTGTCGGGTGCACCAATTTTCCCATATAAAACAATTGGTTTTCCAATAAGTTCGCTGTTCGACTTGCAGTTTCTTGCAGATCGTATTGACGAAACTGCAGGCGCTTTCCGCAAGTTTCCGTACATATCACGTACAAAGCTATGCAGGAAGGAGGCACATTCATGAGCCTCCGTGTAATTGCACTTTGCAGAAGCAGGGTCTTTAGCAGCCACACCATCAAGCACATCATCAAAGAAATGGCAGATCGTGCGAGCGATGATGGCACAGGTGTCCGGCGTCAGGTTTGAGAGTACAATTCAAGGGATCCACCATGTCTGCCTTATCTAATTTCATTGATCCCATCATCAAAACGCTCTTAGAACCACGGTAGATTCATTGTCCAAAAAAGGCCGCTGTTACCCAAATTTTTTTACGCGAAACTCCATTGAGCGGATCGACTTCGAGACTGCTGACAGCGCTGTCTGCGGAGAGCCTGGTCAAATCATTTGTATCAAGCTTTCTAGTACATCTGTCCTAATTGAGTTTTCTGACGTAGCTGCAATTGTAAAACCTTCAGATTGTTCTAACGAGGATCGCGTAAATGTCTAAATTTGTCTTGCTGGGGTTGGTCTTGGTGTCTGTTCTTGGCGGCTGTGCTCGTAACCCGCAGACTGATCTTGCAGTCCGTAAGTTTTTGGTTGGCTACAACGGCCTGTCATGTTCTGAAAGATATCAGGCCTTTCTAGATGACGGCGACACACGCGAGGTTGCAGAAGCAGATTACCAACGATGCGTTGCAGAGAGGTCTTAGATTAACAACCGCGCCGCGGACGGGGAATGACAGATGAAATTTCCAACAAGAACGTGCGCGAAGTGTCAAAAGCCAACGTTGAAGCCGATATCACGACGGTTTTCAGGATTCGGCACTGCAGTTCAACACCGGTGTACAAATTGTTCCGCTGAGCTCGACATCACCGCATTAGCAAGTATTGGCGTTGTGATCACTGTAGGCCTGATGGCGCTCTTGTTCTGGGGATATATATTGTTTCATGACAGCGGTGGAACAGGCTTATTTGCGCAAATTTTGTACGGTTTTGCGGTAGTGGGATTGATCAGCGTAACGGCACTCCCAGCATATGTGAATTTCAAAAACCCGCCGGTGATGGGGTGCGACTTGGAAAGTGTTGCATCTGAAAGCACTGGAAATGACGCTATGAAACGGGCGGTCATATGGGTCGAGAATGCAGGTTTTCTTGGGGGCTTGCTCCTGCCCATTCTTGTGGTCGGAGCTATACTTTCGCTTGCCGCATTCATTGGGTTCATAAACTTCACCTACTTCGGAAATTAGAAGCCCACAGAGTAGGGACGTTTCAACTGGGGGATAAGCAAATGAGTTCCTTACACAAAACACAAGCAATTGCTGCGTTGGTTTTCTTGGTGCTGAGTTTTACTTGCACGCAAATCAAAGCTGAATTTATCAAATCAGACCATCAGCTTTTCGTAAACTGGCTCGATCTAGAAGTTGAACCGAGCCCAATTCCGCCAATGACCGAATTCGGTGCCTATGCAATTGTAGTGACAGGCGGCACAAACTTGCCAGTTATCTATGTTATTTTCAGTGACGTGAATGGTAAGCGCGCTGTGCATGGGGCCTTTAGATGTGACAAAGAATTTGAGGTTCAAGCCACACATCAAAATGGATTTTATGACATCAAATGTGTCAAGCAGAATGTATTTGGCATCAAGACTGTCACAAGCCTTAGATACAATGATTTTGGGCAATATGAAGAACACTTTTGACCCTCAACGCGTGCCGAACGATGCAAAAATCGGCTGACATTTGTCTGACCGACATTTGATTACAAAGCGCGGGTACGCAGGTGGTACGTCCAGACAGCGAGTGCGTAGATCCAGCTCAGTCCAAACAACACCAGGCCAAAGAATACTAGGAAGACGGACAAAATAAGCACAAATGCCGCTAATGTAACCAGGAGTTGGATAAATCCTTGCACCCAACGGCCGATAACAATGTTGCCTAAGCCTGGAATTGCAGAATTCAAAATAAATGCGATTGTCATTATGAAGGCGTTTGCCATTCGATATAACGCCTTTTCTATATAGATGGTGCAGCAATTCAAATGCCGCCGGAGGCAGCGCTATTGTTGGTGGATCATTCCAGCCCTAGTTTGCAAACTTCTCTGATCGCACGGACACCAGCTGCGGTCCCAACAGTTTCAAAACTATAGAGCAGTTCTGCATCGACATTGAGTATGTCCAATTTGAGTGCTGCGGCCAATGCATCAAGTTCTGACTTGCCGGCGTTTATCGTGCCGAGCCACGCCTGATCACCTGGACCGCCATTAAAGTAATAGGGCTCCCACGCTTCGCGGTATAGAACGCCATCGCGCCGCGAAAACAAAAAGGAAAGCTTAGCGGTCGCGCCGTCTTCCTCATCCAAGTTTGGCACAGGCGGTCCAAAAAACTTTACACCCAATCGATTGTCTTGCCAGTCGCTCTCGTCGCAATGGAATTCCAATACAAATTTGTCTTGTTGGATATTCATGGAGACAAATTTTTTACCCGCGGGGTTTTCACCTGAAATTGTTTGCCATTCGGAGGCTTGCACAGAACTCGTGCACAGCAGCGAGGCGGCCAGAATTGCGGCCAACCGGGATACATTTTGCATTTTACCGCCCTTCATCTACATTCGCTTTGATTAACACCGCTCAGAAACTAAAATCCGCCATGACATAACTCAGGCAAGTATCGTCATATTTCTGACCCGGATAAACATCCAAAATGGTGATTAGAATACCGCGAGGGTTGATGAGATCGCCCAAATTCACCTCTTGGACCCCTGTTTCATCGCGCAATGTTCGCACCAAGGTTTGTCCGTCATCGGTTTTGATTTCAATTTGCTTTACGCGAGAGTTTTCCATGAATGTTTGTGTGGTTTGGTCGTAGCCGTTCGAAATTAGCAATCGATCAAAGAATGGCGGTGACCCTCCCTCATCGTAGGGCTCGAAGGAAACCTCGATTAGAGCGCCAATGCCGTAGCCTTCGTCGCCCTCGCACCAAGCACCGTCTTTTATAAAGTGGTCTGGGCCATAGGATTCGTCGGGTTGTTCTGCAAGAGTGCTAAGCACACACCACGTCACAGACTTCGCAATATCTAAATTTGATTGTTCGGTGTGGCAATTAAGCGCTGCGTCTGTCACCCCTTGCGGTATCGCAGGGGATGGTTTCTTGTCACTGGGGATCGTCGGTTTTGGATTTGTTACGCTTTCGTCAGCAACTTTGAGCGCAGAACAAGCGCCAAGCGCTGTTTGCCCGGTTTCCACATGCGCGCCATCATCGGAGTAAAGATCTTGCTTCAAACTAATGTAACCGCTGTCGAGCTCTATTTTGTGACTATTGCGCTTGGCAACAGCGCCTTGCTCCCAATACTCAAACACGAACTCTAGTTGATCGCTGGTTTTGCGGACATTTCCCAACGTGAAGTTGGGCGTATACGATCCATTTTGGTGTTTTAGAAGAACAATTGTGTTCCTTAAATTGTCATATCCGAACTCTAAGATTTCGCTAAAAACAGTGCCCGTTTCGTTGGAACATCGGTAATAGTCTGTTGCCGCAAATGTGGGCGCGGAAAACACCAGAAGAAAAAATACACCGACCAACCCATGGATTTTTGACAAGAGAGAGGAGTACATAATTTGTCATTTCTCCAAATTAGAGCTGGTTTTAGCCAGCGCCACTTGCGTTTCATGTTTGCGCAGCAAGTATAAACTATTTTTCCAATTTGCAGACAACTTCGTATTTGCCGGAATTTTGTCGAATACCAATGTAACCTCTATACGCCCAGTCTTTTCGTCCTTGCTCTAACGTGTAGGGTGAAGAATAGAAGCCAACGCCGCAGTAATTGCCAAACCCAACGCAACCGCCAGATACGCCATTACAATTTGTATCGGTGTAAAGGGCTTGTTGATTCCCGTTTTGATCTACGAAATAGTACGGTGCACTGGTGCCAGCTAAACTTGCAGCGGGTGCAACACAAACCAAAGCGCCTGCCAGCAGGGCCACTATTCCAAGCGATCTTTTTGTAGCTACCATTCTGCATTCCAATCTCAGTTTCAAATTCGTTGATGAAACAATTGCGAAAATTGTCGATCGGCACAATTAGGACAGATGTACTAGTGCAACTTGTGGGCATTCTCGCTAGGCTTTGATTTTGTGTTGGAAATTCAAAAAAATGAAATCTCCACTTTCAACAACCGTCGATTTTCAAGCCGATCGCGCAAAGCTCTTTGCACGCGCACCTGCCAAAATTTTCTTCGGGCACATTGCGTCGGCATGCGTACTAATCTATTTGGCTTGGGACGTATTGCCGCTCCATTGGATATTGCTTTGGGCAATTTTGGAACTACTGATCACGCCCACTTTGCTTTACCTATTGGGCAAACAGATTGAGAACCAAGATAAAATCAAAGTTGATTTGGATATTTGGCAAAGCCGGTTGCATGGGCTGTTTGCACTGGTTGGCATCAGTTGGGGTACGTTTGCATTCTTCGGTCTGGACATTCAAAATCCGGCACACTTTTCCATACAAATGGCGATCATTGCAGGCGCATCAGCGGCAGCTGCCCGGTCGCTTGGGATATTCAAGTTTTCTTTCTTTTTCTACGTGGTCCCGTTTACGGGGCTATTGGCAATTCGCATATTCATGATCGGGGGTGACTTTGTCCTGCTTGGCATTCTCGTCGTCATCTTCATGCTGATGATGTGCGGTTTAGCAAATGACACCAGCGAAGAACTTTCAGAATACCTAGCAACAAAGCTCGACAATTTAGACTTGGCCGAAAAATACCGAGCAGCGGCAACAGAAGCTGAACAGGCGAATAGCGCGAAGTCGCGATTTCTAGCCCAAGCCAATCACGATCTGCGCCAACCCATACATGCCATAGCGCTGTTGACCGAGTGTTTGCGCGGGCAGAACTTGGATGAAGATGCGAACGAAATACTTGATACGATAGACACTTCAGTTGATAGCCTTTCCAATCTCTTCAAGTCGCTGCTCAACATCACGTCATTGGATTCAGGAAAACTTACGCTGAACGAGACGGCTTTCCCGCTGGAGGAGATCATTCATCAAACAATCCGCCAAGCCCTACCCGAAGCAAACGAGCGAAATTGTGAGCTGCGTGTGGTGCCAACATCGGCATGGGTGAGATCAGACAAGGCTTTGCTTTCATCCATTCTCCAGAATTTGGTATTTAATGCCGTAAAATACGCACCACACTCCAAAATTCTAGTTGGTGTTCGGGTTAAAGGACAAAAAATTACGATTCATGTTCTGGATCAAGGGCCGGGTGTGCCTGAGCATCTGGTTTCAAAGGTCTTCGATGAATTTGTTCGCGGTAATCCTGAAGGCCCTGGCCGTATCGATGGGCTTGGTCTTGGGCTATCAATTGTGTCGCGCACCGCAAAATTGCTTGGACTTCATGTTGAACTCAAGTCGACTGAAGGAATTGGTACACACGTCCAGCTGTCTGGCTTAAGTCGCGTTGCCCTGCGGCAACAAGTTTCGGCCAAAACTAAACCAATTCACCGCCCGGTAACAAAAGGCATGCAAGTCCTTGTTATTGATGACAATCGTGAAGTCTTGTTCGGCATGGACGCCCTTCTCACCAAATGGGGCTACTCGGTGGCGGCGCGACAGCCGAACGATACAAACATGCCGGACCCGGATATTCTCCTGATGGATCTTCATCTTAATGGTGAGATGAATGGTATCGAGCTCGCAAAGAATATTCGCCAAAATTCATCAAAAATTATTCCAACTGCCATCATTAGTGGAACAATCGATGCTGAAACGGAAAAGCTCGCCCGGGATGCAGGTTTTTGGACTTTATTGAAACCGGTGTCGGCATTGCAGCTGAGGTCGGTTCTATTGGCAATGACATCAAAAAACGTGGCGATAGACTCATAGGAGACGCGGGCAAGGAATATGGCCTAAATTAATCCTTGTTCAACTGCCAAAGTCGACGCCGCAGAGCGCGTATTCACACCAAGTATTTTGAATAGTGCCGAAATGTGCGCCCTCACAGTAAAGGGAGATATGTTCAATTCTCTGGCAATTTCTTTGTTTGTTTGTCCTTGCCCAATGCGCACCAAAACATCTATGTGGCGTTGAGTTAAACCGTCGCGTTGGCCCTGCTCAAATTTGGGCTCCACTCCTAAATCATCTTTGCAAACCAATATTTCGCCTTCAATGATCCGGCTGATGGATTGCATCATGGTGTCTAGCGAAACAGATTTGGAAATAAATCCGTTAGCACCAGCCGCCAGTATTTGGCTTATCAATTCGTTATCACTGGTCATTGACACAACAACAATTGCCGTCTGTGGAAATTTTTGGCGCAACTCATTGATTGAATTTATGCCATCAAAACCTGGAAAAACTAAGTCCAAAAACATGACAAGAGGACGCGGTGAGATTTCGAGTTTTTTGAACAAACCAGTCGCATCTGAGACCTCGATAATCTGGCCCACAACTACGCGCTGAACAATTCGACGCAACGCATCTCGGAACAGTGGATGATCATCAGCAATAATGATTCTATCAGACACAAATACAACTAACCCAATTGAATCTCTCTTAACCCCACTATTTCATAAGCGGACGAGGGGAGAATTGCAACTTTTGGGGAAATTAGTTGCTCAATTGAAATGTTTCATCTGACCTAAACAGCGCCATGCCTTGGCGGTCCATTTGAGTGAACAATTGGAAAATCGGCCGGACCATTTTGCCTTTGAATTGAGCATCAATAGGTTCAAAAGCGCCGCTGAAATCGATCAGTTTATCCTCAATGGATATGCCTTGGGACTTGCCATATTTGCTAACTGCATAGATTACATTTTGGCCATTTACGGTAGCCGTTACGGTTTCGACATAACCGGTTTCCGGGTTAGGATCGACTGTTTCGAGGCGCATTGTGACGCCATATTTGAGCCCCTCCATGCAATTGCGTGAAAACTTGAGTTTTGCAATTACGCGATCATTTTCAACTCTACCTTCAAGCAGTTTTTGATCACCTTCAAGGCATGCGTTCCCGCCCACAGCGAGCATTTTGCCGTAGTCTGGCGTACCCCAACGTGAAACCTCAGATATCGAAAGCCCTTCTAGAAATGGGTTAAAGCTAGTGGTTTGCTCGATGTAGTTTCTGATGTTAAATGTGCCAAACGGTGAATAAAGGGCTGCGATAAATGGTGTTGAGAAAGAGGTTCCATTTAGCACCTCATCGCCCAATTTTAGCTGCCCAGGCCCGTGAATGAGTGGCAGAATATTGCCCTTGTTACTTAAATCAATGGATGAAAAAGTTGATGGGGCGAGCTTGCCATCTATTTCACCAACCGACCCAACGGGAATGAGGAACGGAGAATCCCAGATCGCATAGTCACCGTTGGACATAGTGCCCTTCCATAGTGCGCCAACCGGGGATGTTGAGCTTTCACGAATACGCAGCAAAGGCATCAGCCCGCTAAGGTTCTCAAATTCAACGGCCAATTTGTATACCGTGTTTGTTTCAGGTGGTTTGATCCGGATTTTGGCGAAGCCCAAAGACTCGCTAAGCTCTATGATGTCATCTGGTTGGTCTTTACGGCTGAGAATAACTCTGAGTTTACCGGAGGCACCAGGGCGCGGTCCCCACCCTAAATCGAGGACAGCATTTTTTCCGGCTCGAACACCAAAGGTTAGCCACTCCCGTTTGGAATCGGTATCTTCATTCGGCCAAAATTCAATTCTTCCATCACTGTCAGTGTCGACAGGAAATGCTGTCTGCACATTGTCGCGATAGTTGCCTGCGGAAACAAACAAGGTGGTTTGAGATTCCTCAAGTTTGTCTAAGAAGTTGGGCCTTTGTTCCGACAAATTTGTGCGGTCAAACTTGCCAAATGAACCGATACTCATGGTGCCATAATAGAACCCGCGACTGTTCATTTCATCAATCGCTTCTTCAAGAAAATTCTTGTTTCTATGTTCGACATCGATGAGTAAAATTTGACCTGTGGGCATGACATGATTGGCAACTTGCAACACATGGAACCCATGCACAGCTTCCGGTGCTTCGTTTTTCCCGCCCATATCGACATAGGTCACCCGGCTCTTCAGGTCTGGATTGGCGGCCAAAAACGCTGATAGTCCAGTAAAGCCACGGTCAATAATGGCAAAACGCAGCTGCGGCGCTGTCTGAATCTGATAATCGGCAAACTTTTCCGGCCAGCCGAAATGAACCTTATATTGCTCGATTGTCAGTGGCTTGGGTCGGTCTGCAGACTTTGTTCCCATGGTGGGTAAAGGTTCTGCTTCGGTGAAAATCGGCGATGAATTCTCATGTGCAATTTTGACTTGAGATACGCTTTGATCGCCGTCCCTTAGTTCAATTGCATCCTTAATTTCTATCTTGTCCGCATGCACTTCACCCACAAAAAGGTCGCCATATTCGGGGTCATATTCAAAGTCTGCAAAGATCGAAGAAACACAAACATGGTCAAACGTAGAACCTGGATAGGTATCTATGATTTCCACTTCCAATTCCTCGAATTGCAAGAATTTGCCGAAATCGAGATATTGTTCTGCGGCCGTGTCTTTCAGCACAAATGCTTCTTGGAAGAAGTTTCCGCTCGAAACTATAATGGTTTTCGCGCGCGCGTTCTTTTCAAAAACCGCATCATTTTTGTTATAGCCATTTGAGATGCCCAAGCGCGCATAAGTAGGCGATCTGGCATAAATGTCGTAACCGAAGTGCGCCAGCGTCGCTTTCATTGGTTTGCCATCTGCGAGTTCGCCACACCATGCGCCGTCGCGCAGCAAACTAGTCGCGCCATAGGTATTTGATTTATAGGCTGGAAGGTGTTCAGAAACGCAGATTTTGCCGCCCCGTGCAATGTCCGTATCGGCCTGCCAGTACGAGCATTTCTCGCCGCTTTCGGGCAGGTCGAAGCTTACTTGGCAATAGCCGGTGGCTTGCGAGGATCCGCCTTTGGTAATGCTTGATACAATTTGCTTACTTTTTACATCAACCTCATGGTGATCGATTTGTTCTGTTCCAGCGTTCGAAAGGTGTAAGACATCAAAGCTTAATTTGACTGCTGAGGCGACAACCTTGGCATCAATCTGGGTGCCTTCTCGAACAGGGTAGTCGTATATTGCTGATAAGCCCTTGTTAGACTGAAACAGGCCAAAGCTAATGCTTGATCCAAATAGGCTGTCTGAATTCTCATACTCACAATTCAACGTGGTTTGAAATTGCTCCTGAGCATAAGCACCGCTACTGGCAAGAAGTAGAACTAAGATCGCAAAAGAACGCATCAAACAGACTCCAATTTGAAAACAATGTTCCCTGTTTTGCACGAACATTCAATATGTACAGATGTACAGGAGTGATGGATATTGAGATTGGCCGCCGGTATGAGAAATCTCTATTCAAAAATGGTGGTTCTAACTCTGGTGGTGGAACGAAATTTGTTTAACCGAAGTTCTTCACTTTTCAATCCGCAGAATACAAGATCAATCGCTAGGTCTGCTTTTGAAGGTTCCCCTCACCAGTTTATGTCGCAACGTTTATGTCAACTCACTTCCTTGGACGTCACAATTGCGTTTTGCAGTTTTGTTCTCTTTGTCCGTTGAGCCGACTTTCAGGCGTACAACACAAAACCTAGTTTTGATCCAACTGTGGCGGTTGGGTCAGCTTCGTGTGGTGTTTAACAAAGGCTTTTTTGCTTACGCAAAAATAACTTGGAATATCGATTGATCCCCAATAATCTGGAGTTTCAACAACTATGGTCAGAGAATGATGGCACCCAAATTTGAAAATCGCGAGATATCTTCGGCCGTCGATAAAGTGACCGTTCACATAAAACGTGCGCTGTTCAGGCAGACAATAATTGTAAGTGTTATGTGGGTAATCTGCCTTTGCCTCATTTGGTACATTGCCAAAGTCTTGTAGACCTACACGAAAATTCACGAATGAATGCACTGCGAAGAGTAGTGGCTTATTCCCCGCAATCGAACCTATGTTTGGAAATAGCACCTTCAGATCCAACTTCTCAGGCGGTTTACAAACGTCGCCTCAAACGACGGGCGGTGTTCGAATAGACCTCTCAAGAAATCCAAGTGTGCAACAAGGATATCCTCGACATATTGCGCAAAAACTGCCATATTTTTTCCTGAAGCAGTACATTTTGCTCACAAACACGACGTTTCGAGCAGTCCTTCGCGGTCTATTTTCGGGGGATTCGGCCTCGTCGTTGGCACAATCTTGTGCGCAGTCCGGCTGCGTTCCGTGTGTAGTCTTTTTGAGGACTTTGTCCGATTTTGGAACAAAATGTGATTGTGTAAGATGTTGATCTGTCACGAAGTATTGGTCCCCAAATAGCCATTGCGGCGTTTGAACGACCCTCCTCCTCCCTGCTTCCCCGTTTTTCCTAGGTGCTTTGAAAAGGAACTGCGTGGATTTTTCCCTGAAAGCAAGGAGTAAAACTATGCCCAAATTATCAGTTTTTTCTGCTGCTAAAAAAACAAAGCCCAACCCAACTTCTCGCGACACCATTGTGTGGGATGATCATGTCAGACAACTCGGGCTTCGAACACGAGATGGCAAAAAGACGTGGATTGTTCAAACTCGCGTTGATGGAAAAACAAAACGTCGAACGCTTGGCTCGGAGGCCGATGTCTTGGTTTACCAAGCTCGAGTTCTGGCACAGCAGAAATTGGATCAGCTTCAGCAAACATACGCTCGTTCAAATCCATTAGTGAGCATGGAGGACTTTGCCAACATCTGTTTAGAAGATTGCATTGACTGCATAGCCCCGTGTTTTCTAGACACCCTGCGGGTTCATTAATTGCAGCTTTTCAAAGTCTGCTGGTGACAGCATCCCGTTGTTGGCGTGTTTGCGTTTCGGATTGTAGAACATTTCGATGTA